>Ga0207416_1000113_pt1 | contig 147536 bp, 143 predicted proteins | sample PaiPotPPM11metaG_FD_184107 | JGI IMG/M metagenome (GOLD analysis project Ga0207416, IMG submission 184107) | Iron sulfur acid spring bacterial and archeal communities from Banff, Canada, to study Microbial Dark Matter (Phase II) - Paint Pots PPM... ...
TCCGAAGTCCTCAACCGCACCGTGGCGAGCGAAAACCCCGGCGTCGGATCGCTCGGGGCGCTGCCCGGCCCAGGCTCATCCGCGCTACTTGCGGGAGCGCGCAATGGGGCGAACGCGAGCGCGAACCCGAGCCTCAAACACGGGACCGGCGGCGGCGGCGGCGGCGGCGTGGTGCTCAACTCCGGGACGTCGGTCACCGCCACGCTCACCGGCGGCGCTCCGGGACAAACCGCGTACACCGGAACGCCGCCGAACGATACGTACGGTGCGCTGGCCGGCGTCGTCGGCCGCCAAGTCACCGGGGTCTCGCCGTCATCGATTCCCGGCGCGCGCTCGGGCGCCGAGTGCTCGCTGCTGCTGCTCGCGAAGCGCGTGACGACGTTCAACGTCACGCCACGGTCTGCGTTCGTCAACGACAACTTCACCGACGCGAACAACGGTCAGCTGGTCGACGCGAACACCAATTGGCCGTGGAGCTGCGCGCCCGCCTGGAGCTGCGGCGGCAACCCCCAGATCTTCGGCACGCTTACCGAGGCGCCCAAACCCGGCGACACGCTCGAGTACACGATCTACTTCGTCTCCGCCGGCGGAAACAGCGTGCAGTTCAGCGGCAGCGGCGTCGGGGTGCAAGGCATCTGCGACTACGTGCCGGCAACGACCACGATCGTCGCGGCACAATATGGCGGGAAACCGATGCAGGTCACGCTCGGCTTCACCACCCCGACCCCGACGAACTACGGTCAGGTCGGGGCCGCCGGTCAGACCGGCTACTACGCGATCGTCGCCGGGGCGGGGAATCCGATACCGCTTCCCACGGCCTGCGGCGCGGTTCCGGCCGGCGCGCCCGGCGCCGTCTTTTTCAGCGCCGCGAGCCTGGCCCCGTACCCAACCAACGACGGCGGGTTCGGCAAAATCCGCTTCACGGTGAAACAGACCTAGCAGGCCGTCTGCGTACGCGTGGGCCCGGCGAACAAAGGGCGTCGGTGAGGGCGGTCTTGAAGTGAACGTGCGATGATCGACCTTTCGACGCTCCGGCGGATCCCGCTGTTCCGGGATTTCACCGACGAGCAGTTGTCGCAGGTCCTTGCGACCGTAGCGGAACGCCGCTTCCCCAAGCACCAGTTCGTCGTGCGCGAAGGCGAGCCCGGCGACACGTTCTTCGTCATCGCCTCGGGCTCGGTAGCGGTCTGCCGCATCGCCCCGGACGGTCGGGAGACGATTCTCTCGATCCTCAAGGAAGGCGACTTCTTCGGCGAGATGTCGATGTTCGACTCGTCGCTGCGCTCCGCATCGATCAAGACGCTGACCGACGTCGAAGTCGGCGCGGTGCGGCGGGACGACTTCCTCGGGCTGATCGACCGCAATCCGCAGATCGGCAAACTGCTGGTGATCGAGCTCTCGGAACGCCTGCGGGCTGCCAATGCGCTGATCGCGGCGACGACGTCGCAAGACATCCGGGCGCGGCTGGCGTCGCTCTTGCTGAACCTGGCCGAGCAGTTCGGCGAGTCGGTGGAGAACGGCACCCGCATCACGCTGCGGTTGACGAACCAAGAGATGGCGAACATGATCGGCACGACGCGCGAGACCGTCAATCGCACGTTGAACCGGTTCTGGGACGACCGGCTGGTCGACATGCGGACCGCGCACGTCATCGTCACCGAGCCCGACAAGCTCCGCTCGCTGATTCCCTAACTGCGCCCGGCGCGCGCCGGGCACTCGCGCGGACATGACCCCTGCCGCGGCGTTCGAGCACGCGATCGTCGCCGGCGCGCTGGCGTTCGCCCTCGCGGCGACGCTCGTCGCGCTGCGGGCGCGGGCGGCCGTCCGCGCCTGCCGGATCGCGCTGCGCTTGTCCCGCGAGCGCGAGGAGGCGTTCACGGACTCGTCGCGCCGGCTCGCCGAGGCGGCGCGCTCCGGCGTCGACGCGATCCGCGACGAGATCGTGCGCGCGGCGCACACGATCGCGCCCAGCGTCGACGGTTTTCTGTTGTACGAGGAATGCGACGGAGCGCTGACCTGCGCGTTCGCGGCCGGAAAACGGGTCGCGTACTTTGAGGGTTCGCGCACGGCGCTCGACGAGCCGGGATCGCTCCCGGCGCGCGCGATCGCGGTTCGGCATCGCGTGACGCTCGACGACGCCGGGGTCCGTCCGCTGCATCCGGGCGACGTCGCCGCGCTCGCCGTTCCGCTCGCGCTCGAACCCGGCCGCACCGCGGTCCTGGTGATGGCCGCGCACGCGCCGCTCGATCGGCAGAGCATCGACCGGCTGGTCACCGTCGTCGATCACGCATCGCCGGCCTACCTCATCGCGCGCGAACGAGAAGACGACCGCCGGCGCGCCGAGTACGACGGCCTCACCGGACTGCTGACGCCGCGGGCATTTCGCCAGCGACTGGGTCTGCTGGTCGAGCGGGCGCGGTTCGCGCCCCTGGCGCGCCTCGCGCTCGTCTTCCTCGACACCGATCGCTTCAAGGAATGGAATGACGCGTACGGTCACGCCTGCGGCGATGCGCTGCTCCGCGAGATCGCCGGCGCGCTGCGTTCGATCGCCACGGGTGATCGCGATTTGGTCGCCCGCAACGGCGGCGACGAGTTCTGCGTCGTCTTCACCGAGACCGACAAAGCGACGGCGATCGAGCGCGCCGACCTGCTGCGCCGCCGTATCGCCGCGATCGACTGCACGGGGCTGCGCCCGATCGGCGCGCGCGGCGAGGTGCGCATCACGGCGTCGCTGGGCGTGGCCGCGCTCTCGGCCGACGCATCCGATGCGAGCGAGCTGCTGGAGTGCGCAGACGCCGCGATGTACCATACCAAGCAGACCGGACGCGACGGCGTCTCCTACGTCCTGCCGGGCGGCGGATTCAGCCGTCTCGCGGCCGACCCCGCGGAGGAGGCGGTGCGGCCGGGGCGGTGCGTCGAAGGACGCGCATGATGAGCTCTTTGGGTTGCGCGCCGCGCTGAGCGCGCGGCGCGTCGACGTCCTTCCGCATCTGAAGACCGCCCGGTTCGACCGCGCGCTCTCGTATCGCGTGCCGGAGGACATGACGCTGCACGTCGGCGACGTCGTGCGCGTCCCACTCGGGCCGCGCGCCGTTTTTGCGTACGTGCTGGGCGATCCGTACGTGAGCGACGACGACGCGAAACTGCGCGACGTCACGGCGCGGGTCGACGGTCCACGCGCGTTCGATGCGACCGGCCTCGCGCTGGCCCGCTGGATCGGCGATCAGTATCTGTGCTCGCTACGCGAGGCACTGGGCGCTATCGTGCTGGCCGCCGCGATTCCGCGTGCCGTCGAACGCCTCGTCCCGCTCGGCGAGCCGCCCGATCCGGCCCGGTTCAAAGCCGTGCCGGAGCGGCTGATCCGCTTGCTCTGGACCGAGTTTCGCGACGGCGTCACCTCCGACGTCCTGCTGCGTCATCCCGACGCGCGCCGGGCCGGCGACCGTCAGACGCTCACGCGCGCGATCGACGCGCTGCTGCGCGCGCGGGCGCTGGAACGCCGCCGCGTCCTGGCCGAGGCACGCGTCGGTGCAGCGATGGTCCGCATGCTTCGCCGCGGCGATGCGGCGATCCGCGGCAAGAAAGCCGAAGCGCTCGCCGCGCACGTCGCGGCGCTCGGCGAGGCGCGGCGCAGCGACGCGGTGCTGGCCGGGTTCTCCGACGCGGTGATCCGGCGCGCGGTGCAGGCGGGCGCCTTGATCGAGGAGCTGCGGGAAGTGCGGCGCGAGCGCACGGCCCGGGTCGCGCTGCCGCCGTATCCGCCGACGGACGAGCAGCGCGACGCGATCGCGACGCTGGCCGCGCTCATCGATGCGCGCGCCTACGCGCAATTGCTCGTTCACGGCGTGACCGGGAGCGGCAAGACCTTCGTGTACTTGCACGCGATCGCGCGCGTCCTGGCGCGCGGCGGACGCGCGATCGTCCTGGTTCCCGAAATTGCGCTGACGCCGCAGACGGCCGCGCGTTTCGAAGCGGCGTTCGGCGATCGCGTTGCCGTGCTGCACTCGGCGCTCTCGGAACGCGAACGGTTCGATGCATGGCAGGCAGCGGCACGCGGCGAGATCGACGTAATCGTCGGCGCGCGGAGCGCCGTGTTCGCGCCGCTCGACGACGTGCGGCTCATCGTCGTGGACGAAGCGCATGAGACGTCGTACCGTCAGGATTCCGTCCCGCGCTACGACGCCGTCGCCGTCGCGCGCGAGCGGATGCGCCGCAGTGGCGGCGTCGTCGTGCTCGGCAGCGCGACGCCCGCGCTCGACGACTACGCCCGCGCGAAAGCCGGCCGCTTTCCGACGGTGCGGCTGCTCGAGCGGGCCACCGCGCAAGCGCTCCCGGCGGTGCGGATCGTCGACATGGGTGCCGAATTCGCATCCGGCAACCGCCGTGTTTTTTCCACCGCGTTGGCCGACGCGATCGCACAGCGGATCGCGCGCGGCGAGAAGACGGTGCTGTTCATCAATCGTCGCGGCAGTTCGCGGTTCGTGTTGTGTCGCGCGTGCGGGCACGTCCCCGAATGCCCGCGCTGTTCGACCTCGCTGACCGTCCATCGCAGCGAGGCGCTGCTGCGCTGTCATTGGTGCGACTATCAGACCGCGCTGCCCGAGATCTGCACGGCCTGCGGGACCGGTCCGGTCCGCGAGTTCGGCGCGGGAACGCAGCGCGTCGCAGACGAGGCGGCGCGCCTTTTCCCTGAAGCCTCGATCGTGCGCATGGACTCCGACACGACGACCCGCCTCGGCGATCACGCCCGGCTGCTCGAGCGCTTCGCGGACGCCGGCGATATCCTCGTCGGGACGCAGATGGTCGCCAAAGGCCTGGACTTTCCGACGGTCACGCTGGTCGGGGCGGTCGCGGCCGATCTCGACCTCCACGTCGCCGACTATCGCGCGGCCGAACGGACCTTCGCGCTGCTGACGCAGGTATGCGGACGCAGCGGCAGAGCGCGGCCCGGTGAAGCGATCGTCCAAACCTATGCTCCGGAGCACGCGGCCATCGCGTTCGCCGCGCGCCACGACTACGACGGGTTCGCGGCGGAGGAACTCCGCGACCGCCGCGCCTTGGGATGGCCGCCCTTCTCGCGGGTCGCGCTTCTCGGGGCGATCGGTCGGTCGCGCCGGGCCGTGGAAGAGGCGATCGGTACCTGGGCTGCCGCGCTGCGGGGGGATCCCCGGTTCGACGTCCTGGGGCCCGCGCCGTACCCGGTCGCGCGGGTCAACGAGGAGTGGCGCTACCGGATTGCGGTTCGAACGAAGCAGCTCGGTGCGCTGCGGGAAGCGATTCGGGCGCGGGTGATGCCGCTGGCCGAGGGGACGGCAGAGGTGCGGGTCGTCGTAACGTTCGAGTGACGCTTCGGGGGTCGGTGAAGTCTTCGTCAAGTTGCTGGCGTCACGGTCCAAGCCGTGGCACACTTGCCCTGGTACGGATTCGGCTCACACCAACCATGGAGGGCGGCTTTTGAAATTTCTCGGATTTGGCGCGGCCTGCGCGGTCGCTGCCCTCACGGCGTGTTCGAGCGGCGGATCGCAAGGCGCGGTCCCAACGAACCAGCAGAATCTCGCGAGCACCGCTCGTACGACGACCATCTCGACGGTCGGCCGGAACACGAGCGAGCATGCCGACTGCGAGAACGAGGCCGGCGGCCGCCATGAGCACTCCGTCGCACGCGCGGCGCAGGACCATGACGGTGGGGACGGCGGCGGCGAGAAAGACCATGAGAAAGGCTCATGCTGCCCTTCCAGCACCGGGACGGGCGGCGGCTCCGGCGGCCGCACGGGTACACGCGACCGGGATCGCGTTGGCGACGACGCCCCGTCGCCTTGCCCCTCTGCCACGCCGACACCGACCCCGACCCCGACCCCGACACCGCCGCCACTGACGGTAACGCCGGCTACGCTGGCGATCGACTGCAGCGCCAACCGGTACGCTACGCTCACGGTTGCCGGCACGCCGGCGGGACTGACCGCGACGGTCGCGGATCCGCGGCAGGCGAACGTCGGCGCGCCGACGATCGTGAACGGCAACACGACGTTCGTGGTGACGGGCCTCGGGACGCTGCCGACGACGATCGCGCTGACGGATACGGCCGGCGTGAGCGCCTCGGTGACGGTAACCCTCAAGAACTGCCCCTGGCGACGCTGACCCTCGCGGTCTGAAGCGGATGAACGAAGAAGGCCGCCCCGATCGGGGCGGCCTTTCGATTTCTGCCGGGCGGTGGGCCCGCTTACTTGGCGAGCGCCTTCGCGAGGCGCGACTTCTTGCGGGCGGCCTTGTTGGGATGGATGATCCCCTTGGCAGCGGCCTTGTCGAACTGCGCCTCGACGGAAGACGTGACGGTCGCACTCTTCGCCGACTTCGCCTTCTTGAACAGGGTCTTCAGGCGGGTCTTCGTGTCGAGGTTCCGCTGCGTGCGCTTTTCGCTCTGGCGCACCCATTTGACGGCAGCTTTGATGTTGGGCACGAGGGGTAGAATACCACGTTGCGCCCTTTAGGTCAAAGGTTTCGGGGAGCGCTGCGTCGAGTCGGAGGTGACCATCTCCTTGTAGGAGGCGTACCGGCTCGCCGCGATCGTGCCGTCCGCCAGGGCCGCGCGCACCGCGCAGCCGGGCTCGGTGAGATGCCGGCAATTCGCGAACCGGCAGCTTCGGGCCGGCTCGCGCAGCTCCGCGAAGAGCCACCCGAGCTCGCTCGGTTCCATCGGGTCGAGGGTGAATTCTCCGATCCCCGGACTGTCGATCAGGAAGCCGTCCCCAAGCCGCACGAGCCGAGCCGAAGTCGTCGTCTGGCGGCCGCGGCCGTGCTTGGAGATCTCGCCGACGACCGCGATCCCGCCCAGCGCGCGAAAGATGCTCGACTTGCCCACGCCGGAATTCCCGACGAGCAGCGCATGCCGGGAGGCCAGGTGCTCGCGCAGCTCGTCGAGCCCGCGCCCGGTCTTCGGGTGCAGCAGAATCGTCGGCACGCCGAGGCCGCGGTAGAGGGCGGCGACGCGCTCCGCGAGCTCTTCGCCGGCGAGGTCCGCCTTGGTGAGCAGCAAGAGCGGCGCGACGTCGTGCTGGAGCGCGAAGGCGATCAGCCCGTCGATCATGGTGAGATGCAGCGGCGGATCGACCAGTGCGGCGACGATCGCCACCGTGTCGACGTTGGCCGCCATCGTTTTCGTGCGCCCGCCGCCGGTTCGGCGCACCAGCGCGAAACTGCGTGGGAGCACACGGTCGACGACGACGCGGTCCTCGGCGATGACGCGCGCTTCGACGAGATCTCCCGGAACGAGCATGGCGACGTGGCGCTCCGCCTTGCGCAAGGATGCCAGCCGCGGCTCGCCCTCGTCGTCGGCGACGATCCAGGCGGCATTCCGCCCGACCGCGATCACGCGAGCGCGGCGGAGTCCGTCGTCGCTCACGCGAACGCTGTGGAGGTGATCGTCAGCCGCACCGTCATGTTCGTCGACCCGCTCGCTCGCGCGAACGTCGTCGATGCATTGGGCGGCCCGGGCGGCCCCGTCGGCGTGCTCGACGTCGTTGAAGACGGGCCGTCGGTCGTGGTGCGGTTCGACGACGCGATCACCGCGGCGGAACTCGTCGACGACCTGGTCGCGATCGAGTCCGTCTTCGTCCCGGCCCAGTCGCCCCAAGCCTTGGCCATCGAGGACGCGGCGGCGCGCGCCGCGGCGGGCTTGGGCGATCCCGAGCTCGCGGCCCATCGGATCCTCGAGACGTACATCGGGAAGCCGCTCCGGTGAACTGGCCGAACATCCCGATCCACTTCACCGTCACCGACGCGATCGACATCATCGCGACGTCGGTCCTGACCTATTATCTGCTGCTCCTCATTCGCGGCACACGAGCGGTCCAAATCATGCTGGGGCTCTTCGCCCTCGTCGTGATCTTAGCCGTTTCGAACCTGCTGCATCTGCTCGTGCTGGCCACGGTGATGCAGTACCTGCTGCTGGGCACGGCCGTCACGCTGCCGATCATCTTCCAGCCGGAACTGCGCCGCGGGCTCGAACAGCTCGGCCGCGGGCGGCTGTTCGTGCGCGATCGCCGCGCCGAGGACGAGGTCGCCGCCGAGCAAATTCGCATCGTCTCGCAGGCCGGCTTCGGCCTCGCGCGCGAACGCATCGGCGCGCTGATCGTGATCGAGCAGCAGACCGGGCTGCGCGAGTACGTCGAGAGCGGCACGGCGCTCGACGCGCGGCTCTCGTACGATCTGCTGATCGCGATCTTCAACAAGGCATCACCGCTTCACGACGGCGCGGTGATCGTGCGCGACCTGATCGTCGAGGGGGCGGCGTGCTTCTTACCGCTCAGCGACAACGCCATTGCAATCGATCGCCACGTCGGTACTCGGCATCGGGCCGCGGTCGGCCTGACGGAACAGACAGACGCCGTCGTGGTCGTCGTGAGCGAAGAGAGCGGCCTGGTGTCGGTGGCGCGTGCCGGACGGCTTTCGGTCCCGATCGACGACGAAGAGCGTCTGCGCCGCGTTCTCGCCGCGTGCATCCGGCCGAATCGCCGCGCGGCCAAGGCCGACGGCAACCTGCTCGCCAATCTGCTGACTCGGGTCCCTCGTGCTCAACCTCGTAAGGAACAACTTCACACTTAAGGTCGTCTCCGTGTGCCTCGCGCTCGCTGCGTGGGGGTATTTCCACCTTGCCGCAGCGCCGGGGACGACCGCCCGCTTCGATCAGACCCTGGCGGTTCCGATCGTCGTGACGGGGCTCAAGCCGGGCTATCAAGCGCGCTACACCGACAAGGTCGCGACGGTCGTGATCGAAGTGCCGCGCAACGGCACAGCGATCAAATCCGATCAGCTTCAGGCGGTTCTCGACGTGAGCGATCTGGTGGACCCGGGCTTCCACAACGTCCCGGTCAAGATCGTCTCTCCCGACGTGGCGATCAAGTCGCTCTCGCCTGCATCGGTGACGCTGGGTCTCGACCGGCTCGAGGAGCGCAGCGTCCCGGTCAGCTTCGATTATGTCGGCGACCGGCGCGGCGTCGTGGTCGAATCGGCCGCTGTGAACCCGCCGACGACGACGATCCGCGGCGTCGCGACGGATCTCTCGCGGGTGACCGGCGTACGCGTCGAGATCCCGATCCCTGCGAAACCCGAGCCGTTCGACACGATGATCCGGCCGACGCCGATCGACGCGCGCGGTGCCGAAATTCCGGGCGTGCAGATCTCACCCAACTTCGTGCGCGTTCGGGCGCACTTCGTCGCGCCGAGCGGGCAAGGAACACGCAAGTAGCAGTGGGCAAATTTTTTGGGACCGACGGCGTGCGCGGCGTCGCGAATCGCGACCTCACGCCGGAGCTCGCGTACGCGGTCGGCCGAGCGGGCGCGGCGGTGATCGGCCACGATCAGCCGATGGACCGGCCGATCGTCGTCGGCCGCGACACGCGGCTCTCCGGTCCCATGCTCGAAGGCGCGATCGTCGCAGGCATCACCTCGACCGGACGCAACGTCGTGCAAGTCGACGTCGTTCCGACTCCCGCCATCGCGGCGATCACGATGCGCATCGACGCGGCGGCCGGCGTGATGATCTCGGCCTCGCACAATCCGATCGAAGACAACGGGATCAAGTTCTTCGGCTCCGACGGATTCAAACTCTCGGACGCCGTCGAAGACGAGATCGAATCGCTGCTGGACTCGCCGTCGCTGCCGCGTCCGACGGGCTTGGAGATCGGGATCGCGACTCGCTCGCGCGGCTTGATCGACCGCTACTTCGCGCTCCTGGTCGAAGCCGGGGGCAACCTGCACGGGCTCACCGTCGTCGTAGACGCGGCGTTCGGAGCGGCGCACCTCATCGGCCCGAAGATCTTCGAACGCCTCGGCGCGCACGTGATCGCCCTCAATGCCGAGGACGACGGCAGCCGCATCAACGTCGCCTGCGGCGCGACCGATCTGCGCATGCTGCAGGCTCGCGTCCGGGAAGAGATCACGCGCGGCAACGACCGCGTCGTCGGCGTCGCCTTCGATGGGGACGCCGACCGCGCGCTGTTCATCGACGAACGCGGAGAGGTGCTCAGCGGCGACCACGTCATGTTGGCGATCGCCCAGGACCTTCAGCGCCGCGGCGAGCTTCCCGGAAACACCGTCGTCGGCACGGTGATGTCGAACATGGGCTTCGAGAAGGCACTCGAACGCGCGGGAATCCGCTTGATTCGCGCCGCGGTCGGCGACCGGTACGTCCTCGAAGCGATGCGCGCCGGCGGCTATCGGTTCGGCGGCGAACAATCCGGTCACGTGATCGATCTCGTGCGCGGCACGACCGGCGACGGCCCGATGTCGGCGGTCGCGCTGTTCTCGATCGCCGCGCGCACACGCACCCCGTTGTACGAACTCGCCGCGGGGATCACGGCCTACCCGCAAGTGCTCCTCAACGTACGCGTCACCGACAAAGCGGTCGCCGATCACCCAACGGTGCGCGAGGCGGTCGCCGCGGCCGAACGCGAGCTCGCCAGCGACGGCCGGATTCTCGTGCGGCCGTCGGGGACCGAACCGCTCGTGCGCGTCATGGTCGAAAGCCGCGACCACGACCAGACCCACGCCGTCGCGAAATCCGTCGCCGATACGATTCGCGCTCTGAGCTGACGGATGCGTGGCTCTCAGCACATCTTTACGGACCCGCTGGGGCGCGGGAAGGAGATGGCGATCCCGAAGTTCTATCCCCAGCCCTGTGGCCCTCATATTTGGGGATCACCGGGTCGGTGAAGCGTTCAACGCTCCATCGGTTTCGAACTAGCCTGCGATTGATCACGGAGTCCGGTGCGGCAGGCGCCGGAGCGGGGGACGATCCCGGTAGGGGTGAATGCGCCGGTCGGCGCTAGGGCGATTTCTTCCGCCCGAACCCGTCAACTAACCCCGTACGTGTGGAAGAAGGAGCAGTCTTGCATCGTTCTCTCCTCACCGGATTGTGCGTTTGCATTCTCTCAGCCGGCTTGACGGCTGTAGCGAACGCGGACACGACGGGAGACCCGGGGACTGCGGTCGTCGCTACGGCCGTGTCGAGCCCCTCAGACGTGGCGCTTCCTACTGAAGGCGCCGACCTTGCCATGTGGAACGCAACGCCGGCGACGCCCGCCACCGCGGAACCCCCGGCGGGAACCATGAGCTCGACGCACGTTTCGCGCCTGCTCCACGTGCAGAAGTTTGCTAGCGGAATTGCAGCGCGCGGCGCGGCGATGGCGTCGAGCCTGACCCGCAACGCGCTGCGATTTCTGGGCGTGCCGTACGCAATGGGCGGAACGACCTCCCGCGCCTTCGACTGCTCCGGGTACGTGCAGCACGTCTTCGCGATGACGGGCCGGCACCTGCCCCGGACCGCCGACGCGCAATTCTCCGTCGCGCATCGTTTCGCCGGCAGCCCCAAAGCGGGCGACCTCGTATTCTTCCAGACGTACGAACCCGGCCCGTCGCACGTCGGGATCTCGCTCGGCGGCGATCGGTTCGTGCATGCTTCGTCGAGTCACGGCGTCACCGTCTCGAACCTGCACGACTCGTATTGGTCGGCGCGCTATCTCGGAGCGAAACGCGTCGTCCAGTAAGCCGCACCGCGGTCGAACGGCCGCCTGAGCCGCCCCGTGCCCGATGATGAAGTGAACCTGCGAGCGGCCAACGCGTACGTCGTCTGGCCGCTCGCTGTTTTGGACTACTTTCGCGAGCCGGCGGAGGCGACCGCGTGGTCCCTGCTGCACACGCGCCAAGCGCTGGTCTTCGGCGTCGCAGCTTGGCTGGGCTACTTCGCCCTGCTGACGCTGCCGCTGCTGGTCGTGATCGTCGTTCCTTCGGCCTCGACCGGAGCGATCGTCTGGCTCTACGGCGTCGCGTTCCTGGCCGACCTGACCGCGGCCGTGATCCTCGCGATGCTCGCGTTCCGCTATCGCGCACGGGCGCTGCGCGGCGATCTGTTTTCGGTTCCGCTCGTCACGCCGCTGGCCGATCGGCTCTTACGCATCGAGCGCTGAGGAGGCGAGGGAACGCGGCCGACGAGGCGAACCCAAGACGCCGCACCAGTGGGGCGTCGCCAAGTGGTAAGGCAGCGGGCTTTGAATCCGCCATGCGTTGGTTCGAATCCATCCGCCCCAGCAACATCTTGAAGCGCCAGCCGGCGGCGGATTCAAAGCCCGCTGCCTTACAGCGGAGGCGCGTGCGCCGGAGCGGTGTGAAACGGCGGGGTCCCCGCCGTGCTTGCACGGTGGGGCGGTGCAGCGGGCTTTGAATCCGCCATGCGTTGGTTCGAATCCATCCGCCCCAGCAACATCTTGAAGCGCCACGCGCGGCCAATCCTCGTTCGCGTTGCTTCGACAAGCGACCGCAGGAAGGGAACGGCGGCCGCACAAAGCAGTCGCATGCTGCGTCCGCGGTTCGCTCGTCTGGCGCTCCTCGGCGCGCTGGTTGCCTGGCTCGGCGTCGGCTCGGCCGGACCCGCGCTCGCGGCCGATGCCGCCGCGCCCGACGACGCCGCCAATGGGTACTCCCGCGCGCAGGCGCTCTTTCACGACCGCAAGTTCGAGCAGGCGATCGTCGCGCTCGATGCGTTTCTTGCCGCCAACCCGCGCCATGCCCGGGCGTGGGTCCTGCGCGGCGACGCCGAAGCGGATCTCGGGCAAAACGAACCGGCGCTCAAGGATTACAACGTCGCGATCGGGATCGCACCCGAATATCAATACGCGTACGTGACCCGCTGCGAAACGCGGCTGCAGTTGGACGACACAACCGGCGCGCTCGCCGACTGCGATACCGCAGTGCGGCTCGATCCCACCGACGCGCTGGCCTACGAAGATCGGGGCGACGTGCAGTTCCAGCGCGAAGCGTACGATCTCGCGCTGGCGGACTACGACAAAGCGATCGAAAACGGCCGCAGTTCAGCGTACGTGTTCGCCGCACGATGCGACACGGAACGATTGGTCGGCAAGCGCGATCGCGCACGAACCGACTGCGAGAAGGCGCTGGCGTTCGATCCGAAAAGCCGGCGCGGCTTATGGGCGCGCGCCAGGCTGGCAATCGCCGAGGTCCGGTACGTGGACGGCATCGCCGACCTGAACGCATACATCGTGCAGAATCCGAAGGCGTCCGACACCGCGTACTACTTTCGCGGGCTGGCGTACAACCGCATCATGAGCTACCGTCGGGCGCTCGACGATCTGCGCACGTACGTTCAGCGTCAGCCCAGCGACGCGGACGGATACAAAGAGCGCGCGGTTGCGAGCTACGGTCTGGGCGACAAGGACGGGGCGCTGGCCGACCTCGAGACCGCACAGCGCGCATACCGCAAGGCCGCCAACGCCGCGCAGGTGGAGCGGGTCGCAGCGATGGTCCGAGCGATCGCCGCCGGGAAGCCGCCGCAGCCGTAGAAGCGGCCGGTTCGAATGCTTGCTTGCGGAAGGAACCTTTTGCGGCGGGGGACGGCCAAAGGCGCGCGCGGTCCTCAAAGCGAACGCGCGGGTTGCGCAACGTGACTATCGTCCGGCGCGGATCGATCGAGAACGGAGCACGCAATAATGAACTTCAACGGTTCTGCACCGCAGCACAACTTGGAAGACCTATCGATCCACGTCCACACGGTCGACGGCATCCAGGTCTTCGAGATCACGGGATCGCTCGACATCGCGACGTCGCCGGCGGTACGCGCCGCCTTGGTGAGCGCGTCGGAGCGGGGCGATCATCGCCTGATCGTCGATCTGACCCGCATCGAGTTCCTGGACTCGACGGGACTCGGCGCCTTGATCGGCGCACAGCGGCGCGCGAAAGAATTCGGCGGCGAGGTCCGCATCGTCGCGAAAGAAGGGCAGATCTTGCGCCTGTTGCGCATCACCGGCCTGCTGAAGGTGTTCGCCGTGTATGGCAAGCTGGAGGATGCGGCGAAAGACGGCCAGCGAGTCGGCGACTTATAGGTTTCGCCGCTCGACTCTACGTCCGCCGGCGGCCCGCCGCGAGCGATTCGTCGAGGAGTTCGATGACGTGCTTCACAGCGATGCCGCCGCTGCCGGCGCGATCGAGGCCGTTGCGTATCTGCAGGGCGCAGCCCGGATTCGCCGTCGCGACGATCTCCGGCGCGACCTCGAGGACGCGGTCGACCTTGCGCCGCTGGAGCCGTTGCGCCATCTCCGGTTGGGTGACGTTGTAGATCCCCGCCGAACCGCAGCACAGCGATGACTCCGCCATCTCACGGATTTCGAGGCCGGGGATCGATTCGAGCAGGCGGCGCGGCGGCGCGGTGATGCGCTGCGCGTGTGCGAGATGGCAGGCGTCCTGATAAGTGACGATCGCGCTCAAGGGACCCAGCGCCCCCGCCGGCAGCCCGATCTCGTCGACGTATTCCGTGACGTCGCGCACCTTGGCGGAAAACGCGATCGCTCGATCGGCCCACGCGGGATCGTCGTGCAGGAGGTGGCCGTACTCCTTGAGCGCGGAGCCGCAGCCGGCCGCATTGATGACGTAGACGTCCGCGCCGCTGCGCTCGAAGGCCGCGATGTTGCGCTTCGCGAGCTCCCGGCCGCGCGGCATCTCGCCGGCATGGATCGTGATCGCGCCGCAGCAGCCCTGATCGCGTGGCACGACGACCGCCACGCCCGCCGCGTTGAGGACGCGCACCGTCGCCTCGTTCCACGCCGCGAAGGCGACGTGCATGATGCAGCCGGCGTGGAGAAATGCCGTCGCCCGCGCCGCCTCCGCGTACCGGGCCGACGGCGCGAACCGTTGGCCGCGCGGAACGAAGAAACGGTCCGAGATGCGCGGCGCCATCGCTTCGACGTCCTGCAGCCCGAGCGCGCGCAAGATCCCGCTGCGGCGCACGAGGTCGCGCAATCCGCTGCGCTGATACAGCTTGAGCGCGCGCGCCGCGGCGCGCATCCAACCGAGTTTGCCGAACAGCACGCCGATGAGGACGGCGCGTCCCAGCCGTGCCCACCAGGTTCGAACCGGCGCTTGGGCGCGGACGATCTGGGTCCGCGCCGGCTCGAGGATCTTTCCGTACTCGACGCCCGACGGGCAGACCGCCTCGCAGGCGCGGCAGTCCAAGCACTCCGACATTTGGTGGACGAAGCCCGGGCTGGTCAAGTCGAGACGTTCTTCGGCGACCGCTTTGATGAGTGCGATGCGTCCGCGCGGTCCGGACGTCTCGACCAGCGTTTCGACATACGTCGGACAGGTCGGCAGGCACAAACCGCAGCGCACGCAGCGGTCGAACACGTCGGACGGCGGGACGTCCGGGGCGACGAATCCGCGGCTCGCCTCACCTCTCGAAGGGTCGATCACGATGACAGTCGGTTCGCGAGCGCGAAACGAAGCACATGCACGCCGATTCACCGACCCCGATCGCGAACACGTGGACCGACGCGGCGTCGGAAGGCACGGTCACGCGGCCGTGCTGACGCTGACCTGCAGTGCCTGCGGCTCCGCCGCCGCGGACCTCGATGCGATCGTGTGCGCCGCGTGCGGCGATCTCCTGGCCTTCGTGCTCGACACCGCCGCGGTCGATCGCAGCATCGTCGAGCGCACGTCGCGCGCGCGCCGCGCTTCGTCGGAACCGCGCGACCGCAGCGGCGTCTGGCGCTTCCGCGAGCTCTTGCCGTTCGTCGCCGACGACGCGATCACGACGCTGCGCGAAGGCGACGTTCCGCTCTACGACGCTCCGCGCGGCGCAGCGTACGCCGGCGTCGAGCGGCTCGCCTACCTGCACTTGGGGATGAACCCCACGGCGTCGTTCAAAGACGCCGGGATGACCGTCGCCGTGTCGCGCGCACGGGCGCGGGGTGCGCGCATCGCGGTGTGCGCGAGCACCGGAAACACCGCCGCGTCGATGGCCGCCTACGCCGCGCGCGCCGGAATGACCGCGGTCGTCATCGCGCCGGTCGACGGGATCAGCGCGGCAAAAGTCGCGCAGACGCTCGATTACGGCGCGCACGTCGTGGCCGTCGACGGCGATTTCGACGACGCGCTGCGCGCGGTGCGCGCGCTCGACCCCGCGACGGTCGCGGTGGTGAACAGCGTCAACCCGTTTCGGATCGAAGGTCAGAAGACCGCAGCCTTCGTGCTGCTCGAACAGCGCGACTGGAAGGCGCCGGACTGGGTCGTGCTGCCGGGCGGAAACCTGGGGAACAGCAGCGCGCTCGGAAAGGGCTTTCGGGAAGCGCGCGCGATCGGGCTGAGCCAAGCGGAGCCGCGCCTCGCCGTCGTGCAGGCGGCCGGCGCGGCGCCGTTCGCGCGCGCGTGGCGCGACGAAGCCGAGCTCATTCCGGTTCGCGCGCAGACCGACGCGACGGCGATCAAGATCGGCGCACCCGCATCGTGGAAAAAGGCGCGCGCCGAAGTTCGCGCCTCGAACGGCACCGTGCTCTCGGTCGAGGACCCCGAGATCGCCGAAGCGCGCGCCGTGATCGGACGCGACGGGGTCGGCTGCGAACCAGCGTCGGCCGCGTCACTAGCCGGTCTGCGTCGGCTGGTCGACGACGGAACGATCGCGCGCGACGCCGACATCGTCTGCGTGCTGACCGGTCACGTCCTCAAGGACACCGCCTACGCGAGCCGCTATCACGAATCGGGCGCGACGTACGCGAACGCGATCGTGCGCGGCACGCAGGTAGCGGACTATCTCGCCGCGCTCCTGGCGGAGCGCGCGTGACCGCCGCCGCGAGCACCGCATTCACCGTCTCCGCACCGGCGTCGAGCGCAAACCTCGGCGCGGGCTTCGACGCGGTCGGCCTGGCGATCGAGATTCGCATGTCGGCGCACGTGCGTGGGCTGCCGCGCGGCGCCGCGGCGGCGTGGACCTATGGCGGACGTCACGCGCCGACGCACGACGGCGTGCGCCGCTGCATCGAAGCGGGGATCTCGCGGATCGCGTCCGGCGCGCCGCCGCTCGCGGTCGAACTCGACAACGAGATTCCGCTGGGCGCCGGACTCGGCAGCAGTGCCGCCGCCTTTGCGATCGGCGTCGCGATCGGGGCGCGGTTTGCCGATCCGCCGCTCGCCGACGACGATCTTGCGCGCGCCGTCGCCGAACTCGAAGGGCATCCCGACAACGCGCTCGCCGCGTGGTACGGCGGGGCGGTCGTCGCAGCGATGGGTGAGGACGGCCTGACGTCCGTGCGCTTTCCGCCCCCGCCGGCGCAAGCCGTGGTCGTCGTTCCCGAGATCGTCCTGCCGACGCATCAAGCGCGCGCGTTGCTTCCGCGGGCCTACCTCCGCGCCGACGCCGTCTACAACATCCAGCGCGCTGCGCTGCTCGGCGCCGCGCTGGCCGGCGGCCGGACCGACCTCCTGCGGGCCGCCATGCGCGACAAACTGCACCAGCCGTATCGGGCGAGCGCGATCCCCGGGCTCGCCGAGATCCTGGATCTGGAGGATCCGGCGCTGCTCGCGATCGCCCTCTCGGGCGCCGGGCCGTCCGTTTTGGCCCTCGTGGAGGGCGAGCCCGAGCGCATCGGCGCGTCGATCGCCGCGGAGTTTGCCGCCCGGGGCGTGCCGAGCGAAATTTTGACCCCCGCTCTTGCGCAGTACGGGGTGAATGTTTCGCTCGCGGCGCCCGTGTAGCGACCGAGCGAGAGGGGCCACACCCACCGCCGGGAAGGGAGAGGGTGATGATCAACGTCAGCGTGGGTTCACCCGCCGGGATGTGCACCGTGGCGAACCCCGCGTTCTACCGCTACGTGCTGCGTCTGGCCGAAGCTCCGCTGCACGCGAGCGCGCTGGATCGAGCGCAGCTCGACGTCCTGGCCAACGTCCCGCACGCGTATGCGGATGAAGAAGAGTGCTCCGGCGACGGCTGGCGCATCGTGCCCGCGATGTCGTACGAGGACTGGCCGGTGCTCGAAGCGACGCCGCAGCGTTTGCGCGCCGCATTCCAGACCGCGCGCCGCCTGTTGTGGGCGAACGCCGGCCCCGTCGGCATCAGCGCCGGCGACATGATCGCGATCGACACCGAGATCGAATCGGTCTTGGGCGTCCTGCGCCAAGCGGAAGCCGGCGGCTTCAGCGTCAACGTTTCGTACGTGAGCTGAACCTCGCGCGCGACCTCATGGATCGCGCCGTTCAGAACTTGTTGCCGAAGAGCGAACCGAGGACGCCGCCGACGTTGCTCTGGCCGCCGGCTTGCTGCGCGCCTTCAGCCTGCGGTTCGTGATACGTCATCGACTGCAGACCCAAGCGGCCCGGACCGGTGAACCGGTTCATCATCAGCGATGCACCGCCGACGAGCGCGCCGAGCGCGCCCATCAATCCGCCCCCGCCGCCTGACTGAAGCACGCTGACGGTGTCCATCGCGACGTTCGCGTCCTTCCACAGCCACGCACCCGGCTCGACGTCGAGCTGTTCGCCGGGCCCGAGCGTCTTTTCGAACACGTTGCCGTAACCGTGCAGCAGCAGCAGACCTTCGCTTTGCTGCGCCGTGAACCGGTCGATGAACAGACCCGTGCGTGAGAAGAAGACGTTCGCCAAGCCCTGCTGCCAGTAGAAGTCGTACGCGACCGTGTCGGTGGCGAGCAAGAACTGATGCTCACGCACGTCGACCGCCTGGCCGGGTCGCAGTTTGAGCGCGACGATCTGACCGGGCGCCTCGCGCGAAAACGAAATGTTTCCGGGACCTTGCGCGGTCGAGATGAAGATCTGCAAGCCGGCAAAGAATCGCTTTCCGGCGTTCTGCAAATTCATGAACCCGAGCCGAACCTGCGGCTGCTTCCAGAGCAGGATGTGGTGCTCGAAATAGACCGTGTTGCGCGCGCCGAGTTCGACGTCGACGACGGGAACGAGCTCGCCCTCGACGCGGACGGTCAGGTCGCCGATGCGTATCGGCTCCTTGGGATTGTCACCCTCGGCGACGGGCTCGGTGTAGGTGCCGACCGAGACCGGCTGGGGCGCCGGCGCACCACAGTTCGGGCAGAACTTCGCACCGTCGGGAACGGGGTTTTGACAGCTCGGGCAGTTCATGCGGCGGGCGTTCGCCGCCGCTGGTCGGGAGCCTCGCCGGAGGCTAAGGAGCGTCCGGCGCGGCTTGGGAACTGCCCTGGCGAGCGATCCTGATCAGACCGACGCCACCGCCGATCGAGGCCAAGGAAAGGGCCAGCATGAGCGCGGCTCCGGCGTACGAGTCGCGCTCGGCGGCGTTGAGCGCAAACGTCGCCGTCTTCGCGTGCGTTCCGGCGACGGCGGCGTCGACGGCGAGCGACCAGATTCCGGTCGCCGGAAGCGTCAGCATGCCCGCAAACGAACCGTCAGCGGCGCGCTGCAGCGGAATGCGGACGTTGCCGCCACCCGGCGCGACACCGACCAAGACCGCCGACTGCGCCGATGGAGCCTTGACGTGGATCGCAACCGGTTCGTTGACGACGTAGTGCTCGAGCGCGTCGATGCGCGATGCGTTGCCGCGGATGTCGACCGTCAGTTTCTGGGAAGCATCTGCGGCGGCACAGGCGGTTGCCGTGAGGCACAGGAGCAAGAAAGCGAGGGAGCGGAACATCGCTGCCGTATACCCCGTCGCGGCGGGCGGGTAACAGGGAGCTATGAATCGTGATACAGAGCAGACCGACGACCTCGACGACGAGTCCATCCCCGTCGAAGACGTCGGGCCGCCGCCGCCCGAGAATCCAGCCGTCGACGACGTCTGAGCGGGGAGCCGACTGACGCGGTGGACGCGGGTGAGCGGGTCCCGGGCCACCAGCGGTTTTCGGCGTTTCATCGCTCGGCGGACGACGACGCCGGGCGCCGCGCATGGCATCACGCGTTCGCGGACGTCTTTCGCGACTGCACGTCGGTGCTCGACGTCGGTTGCGGCACCGGCGTCTTTCTCGACCTGCTGCGCGAACGCGGAACGGCGCGCATCGTCGGGATCGATCGCGACCCGGACATGGTCGACGACGCGCGCGCCCGCGGTCACGCTGCGCAGGTGCTCGACGCGCGCACCGGCCTCACCGAGCTGAACGAGCGATTTGCCGGCGTGCACCTCTCACACGTGATCGAGACCTGCGACGGCGAGGAGGGGATCGCCGTGCTGCGCGCGTGTGTCGCGCTGCTCGAACCCGACGGCATGCTCGTCGTGCGCAGTCTGAACCCGCGCAACGAGGCAATACGCGACGGGATGTTGTGGCTCGAACCGTGGGTCAAGCGGCCGTGGCCGCTCGAGACCTTGCACGTCGTCCTCTCCGATCTCGGCCTGCGGATCATCGGCGCCGGCAACGAGCCCGAAGGCTGGCAGCACACCTACATCGTCGGCCGCGCGCCCTCGCACGCGCTCCCCGGCACGGCGCGCGTCGCCGTCGCGTTTCAGGGTGAGTTCTTCACGTACAACTCGATGGCAACCGTCAACCGGAACTTGGCGCTCGCGCTGCAAGCCCACGCCGACGTCGCGCCGGCGATCGTCGCGGACGAACCGGCCCCCGAGCCGTCCGTCCTCGCGGATCCGCGCTTTACGACACTGCACGAGCGGCAGCTTCGCAGCGTTCCGCCGAGCGACGTGCTGATCCGCCAATCGAACGGAAGCGCCGATTTTCGCCGCGCCGTCGGCACCCGGTACATGGTGCAGATCTTACCGTGGGAATACGGTGCCCTACCCCGCACGTGGTTGGAAGCGCTGCGCAGCGGCGCGGTCGACGAGGTGTGGACGCCGAGCACGTTCTGCAGGCAGATGTTCCTGGACGCGGGGATTCCGCCCGATCGGGTTGCGGTCGTGCCGAACGGCATCGATCCCAAACGGTTCTCGCCGAGTGCGCCGACGGTGCCCTATCCGCTCGCTACGGAGAAGGCGTTCAAGTTTCTCTACGTCGGCGGGGTGCTGCCGCGCAAAGGTGTCGACGTTCTTTTGACGGCCTATCGCCAAGCGTTCTCGCGCGCGGACGACGTCGTGCTGGTACTCAAGCTGTTCGGAACGCAGTCGTTCTATCAGCTGCCGGACGGGGGAGCGTCGCTGCGAGCGTTCGCCGACGATCCGAACGGGCCCGAGCTGATCGTGCTGGACGGCGAGGCAGCCGACGACGACATCGCGCGCTTGTACCGCAGCTGCGATGCGCTGGCCTTTCCGTACCGCGCCGAGGGCTTCGGCCTCCCGATGCTGGAGGCGCTGGCCTGTGGGCTGCCGGTGATCGCGACGGCCGGCGGAGCGGCCGACGAGTTTCTCGACGACGAGTCCGCCTACCGTGTCCCGGCGCGGCGCGTTTCGATTCCCGCCGCCCAGCGCGGCGAGCTGCTCGCAGGCGAAGGCTGGTGGCTCGAACCGGACGCGAGCGCGCTGGCCGCGCTGCTGCGCGCCGTAGCGGCCGACCCCGAGCGAGCGCGCGTCAAGGGACGCGCCGGCGCCGCTCGGGTCGCCGAGCGCTGGACGTGGGACCGCGCGGCGGTCGTGGCCGCGGAACGCTTGCGCGCGCTCCGCGCTCGCGCTTGATCCCGGCCGCAGGAGATCTTCCCTCGTGCGCAGTAACGGAAATTGCGATTATCGTTACTCCAGACGAGGCGGAAGAAGCCGCCAAGAGGGGACGTCCGTGGCCAAGATCCGCCGCCGCTACGAGAACGCCGAGTTCGCCTCGGCCGATCCGGCGATCGCGCGCTTCGCGCAGTACTTACAGCTGCGCCGCATGAGCCCCAAGACATCGGTTGCCTATCAGCGCGATCTCGAAAGCTTTGGATCGTTTCTCACGGCGCGCGCGGCCGACCTCGACGTCGACGCGCACCATGCGCCGCCGTACGAACCGCTCGAGGGCGCGGAGCGGGCCGACGTGCTGGCCTACTTGCAGCGGCTCAACGGCTCGCGGGCCTACGCGCCGCGGTCGATCCGCCGCAAGATCTCGGCGCTCCACACGTTCTACAAATTTCTGAAATTCGACGGTCGCCGCAGCGACAATCCGGCCGCCGACGTCCCGACCCCGAAGATCGGCAAACCGCTGCCCAAGGCGCTCACCGAAGCCGACGTCGAGAAATTGCTCGACCTGCGCATCGCTGGCCTGACCGAGGCCCAGCGCTTGCGCGACCGGGCGCTGCTGGAGTGCCTGTACTCCAGCGGCGTCCGCCGCTCGGAGTTGCTCGGCCTGACCCTGGCGGACGTCGACCTGGAGAACCGCTCGCTGCGCGTGATCGGAGGCAAGGGCGGCAAGGATCGGAACGTGCCGTTGACCCGGGTCGCCGCGGAGGCGATGCGGGCGTATCTCGGGGTCCGGCCGCGGACCCCGAACGATGCGTTTTTCATCGGCCGGGCCGGGGCGCGGCTCAGCGAGTCGGCCCTCTACAAGATCGTGCGGACGTACATGTCGATCGCCGGCCTGGAAGGCTATGCTTCGCCCCACACGATGCGGCACTCGATGGCGACCCATCTCTACGAGAACGGCGCCGACTTGCTGGTCATCAAGGAGATCCTCGGGCACGAAAGCCTTGCGACGACGCAAGTCTACACGAAGGTCGCCAGAAAGCGGATCCTCGAGCAGTTCGACGCCGCCCACCCGCGCGGACGGCGGCCTTGACGGTGCCTTGACAAGAGTGAGCCCGGTCGCGCGCTTTTCGACGCTCGGCCGCTGTACGATGACGGCAATGGTCCTGTTGCCCGCCTCCGATCGCCCCTTCGCCGCGCTCGTCCGCGAGCGCGCTGTCGCAATCCGGCACGAAGCGGCCCGGCAGACCGGGTTCGTCCGCGCGGAAGCCGCCGGCATGCCGGTGCTGCCGTATCCGCGCGGTGACTGGCGCGAGCAGCAAGCCCGCCAGCAGCGTTACGAAGCGCTGGTGTGCGAGAGCCTCGCCGAACTTTGGCTCGAGGGCGTCCCGCAGGTTCGCGAACGCGTCCGGCGGCGCGAGGTCGCGGCCGAATCCTAGTCGGGGGAACGCCCCTTCTTCCCTCCGCAATCCTAGCGAACGCGCGCCGAAGAATTTCGGGGCGCGTGTTCGCGCGCTTTGACGAGCGCCGTCAGAGTCTCGTTGTACGGGGTCGGAACGGCCGCCCGCCGGCCCGCCGCGACGACGGCCCCGTTGATGAAATCGACCTCGGTGCGGGCACCCGAGCGCAGGTCGAAAAGCATCGAATTGTCGAGTTCAGCGGTCTGGTCGACGATCGTGCGAACGTACGACCAGGGGTCGCTGAACGGCAGCGGGATGCGCATCGCGTTCGCGACGGTGGCCGCCTCTTGCGCCAGAGAGCGCGCGACCTCTCCGGCGTACTCGTCGGTCAGCACGATCCCATTCGGGCGATCGAGCAGCGCAGAAACCGGGTTGATCGCGGCATTCGCGATGAGCTTTCCCCACAGGTGGGGGCGGATGTCGTACGCCGCGCTGGCAACGAATCCGGCATCGACCAGTAGCCGGACGACCCGGTTGCACGCTTCGGGCGACGCACCGGCGCTGCCCAGCACGGTCGTCCCGTCGCCGACCCGCCGCACTTCGCCCGGCGCGACGCTCAGCGCGGACTCGGTCGTCGCGCCGATCACGAGCGGAATCGTGCTGCCCAAGCACGTCTTGATCGCTTCTTCGTTCCCCAGGCCGTTCTGCAGCGAGACGATCGCCGTGGCGGGACTGAGCTGCGCCGCGAACGGCCGCAGCGCCCGCAGCGTATCCGTTGCCCGCACGAACACGAAGAGCACCTGCACGCCGAAGAGCTCGCGCGGCTCGCCGGTCGCGTGCGCCGCGCGCGACTCGCCGTCGACGCACAGGCCGTTGCGTCGAACCGCTTCGACGACGTCGGGCCGCTGCTCCAGCAGCAGCACCTCGTTGTCGGCCGCGAGCCGGTGGCCGAAGAGCGTACCCAGCGCGCCCGAGCCGACGATACCGATGCGCATCAGGCGTTATAGCGGGAGGCCCGGCCGGCGGCCGAGCGGATCTTGAAGAGTCCGATCACGAGAACTCCAGCACAGAAACCAGCGATGTGCACGGAATACGCGGGACCGCCTTGCGACTCCGCCGCTCCGTCGCCGATCGCGCCGAAGCCGTTCTGGAATTGGACGGCCGCCCAGAGCCCGATCATCAGCACGGCCAGCAGCCGCAGAACGCGGGGCGAGAGGTCGAGCGGGACGAGCGTGTTCACGGCGACGAGCGGATAGACCAGGTACGCCCCGAGCACGCCCGCGATCGCTCCCGAGGCACCGATGGTGGGGACGTGGCTGTCGGGTGAGATAGCGACCTGCAGCACGCCGCCGGCGATCCCGCAGAACAGATAGAACAGCGCGAACCGCAGGTGTCCGCAGAGCGCTTCGACCGCCGGCCCGACGACGATCAGAAAGAGCATGTTGAAGCCGAGGTGCGCGATCCCGCCGTGAACGAACATCGACGTGATGATCGTGAGCGCCGGTATCGGCGGCGAGGGCGGCGGCAGCACGACGCCGTGCGTGATGTCGTAAGGAATCAGCGCAAGCGCCGTGCCGCTCGGATGCACGAACATCCAGAGGTTCAGCGCGACGATCGCGCAGGTCGCGAACGGCGCAGCCGGCATTCGTCGGGCGCCGCGCCTTAGAACTGGTATTGCAGGCCGAACGTCGTGCGGCGGCTCTCGCGCAGCGCGTCGCGCTCCCCGCCGAAGATCGTGAGGCCGTCCCCGAGCCGCAGGTTCGCATAGGCGTCGGTAGTCGGGCGCCGCAGGTCGTAGACGCGGCCCTCGAAGCCCAGACCGACCCGACCGGGGGGTGAGAGCAGCACGCGCGCGCCGAGGCGTGAATAGAGCACTCCGCCTCCGGCGAAGAGGTGCGGCCGCACGGCCGTCATCCCGGCGAAGTTCCACGTCGACGCGGGACCGCCGATGTCGTTCACGCCGGTGAACAGGTACGTCCCACCGTGCGGCGGGATGATGAGGTTGATGTCGGTCGACGGTCCGCGGTCGCGGGTGAGCAGCGATGAATTGCTCACCGTCGTCTTCTGCGCGTTCATCTCCGAGACGCGCAGTTGCAGCCCGACGAGGTTGCGCACCAAGCCGCCGAGCGTGTTCTTCATGTCTGCTTGGACGGCCCCCGCGTTCCCTGAGGCGTTGGCGCCCGTCGCCGAGCCGGGCCCGCCGCGGCCGCCCGGCGACGGCGATCCGGCCGGCGCCGGAGTCGCGCCCTTGTCGACGCCGTAGACGTTCGACTTCCCGCCCAAGCGGCCCAGGATCGAATTGAGTTTCTGCGTCGCGGCGTCGACGTTCGCCATCGTGTCGCGCAGCTGCGCCTGCGTCTGCGGATTCCCGGTGATGTCGTGGAAATCGCCGGCAATCGAGGCGATCGTCGTCGCGGTCTGCGCGAGGCCGCGCGTCGTCTCGATCAGGTTTGCGCTCACCTGCGGATTCTGCGCCAGCCGCTGGACCGCCGTCGCCGTCGCGTTGAGCGACTGCGCCGAGGAGTCGAGCGAGGCCAGCAGCGAGTCGACCCGGCCGCTGTTGCGGCGAACGGTCATGTCGAGCCGCGAGGTGAGGTCGTTGATATTGGCGCTCCCTTGCGTGAGGGCGACCTGCATCGTGTCGGTCAGCGTGTCGACCTTCCGCGTGAGGTGCTGGATCTCGCCGTTCAGCGTGATGCTGATCGCGTTGGCGTTGTTGAGCGCCGACTGCATCGTGTTGAGGAGCGCGGGCTCGCGCGTTTCGAGTTCGGCGAGCATGACGTCGAGGCGTTTCACCTCACCCTGCCCTTGATCGAGCAAATCCTGAATCGTCGCCGGGTTCGTCCCTTGCGGCTCCTGCGGGCCGAGCAGCGGCTCGTGCGGCAGGATTGCCACGGCCTGCGGCGCGTTCGTCGGCGCGGCACGGCCGGCCGGCTGGTCCTCGTGCACGACGGGGACGATCTCGAGCGAGGAGTCACCCGTCAGCGGCGCCTGGATCAGAAACTTCGCGGTGCGCGGGATGTCGACGTTGTTGTTGATCGCGAGATACACGTCGACGCTGAAGTCGTCGGCGCGCAGGACCGTCGAGTCGACCAGACCGACCACCACGCCGCTCTCGTAAACGAGCGCGCCCTTGTGCAATCCGGCCGCCGATTTGAAGTGGACGGCGATCTTGTACCGTCCCTGCGTTCCGACGTTGGTCAGCACGAAGAAGATCGCGAAGAGTCCGATCAGCGCGATGATGGTGAAGAGTCCGACGATCGCTTGTCTGGTCATAACGTTAGATCGGGATCGGCCCGACTTCGCTCCCCTGCAAGAATTGCTGGACGATCGGATTCGGCGAACGGCGAATCTCGTCGACCGTTCCGTACGCCACGATGGCGCCTTCGAACAGCATCGCGATATAGTCCGCCATGATGTAGATGCTCTCGAGATCGTGCGAGACGACGACCGCCGTCCCGTTCAGCCGCTCGCGCAGGTTGACGATCGTGTCGGTGAGGACGTGGGTGATGATCGGGTCGAGGCCGGTGGTCGGCTCGTCGTACAGGACGGCTTGGGGAGACGTCACGACCGCGCGCGCGAAGCCGGCCCGTTTGACCATTCCGCCCGAGAGCTCGGCGGGGTAGCGTGCTTCCACGTGCGCGAGCCCGACCGAATCGAGCGTCGCGGCGACGAGCTTACGGATCTCCGCATCGGACATCTTGGTGTGCTCGCGCAGCGGCAACGCGACGTTCTCGCCGATGGTGAGCGAATCGAACAGCGCCGAAAACTGGAAGGCGAAGCCGATCGACCGCCGCAGCTCGATCAGGTCGCGCTCGCGCATCTCGGTGATGTCCTGGTCCTTGACGATCACCCGGCCGCTATCGGGCTTCTTCAGCCCGTTCAGCAACCGCAGGATCGTCGACTTGCCCGCACCCGAGAGGCCGATGATGCAGGTGATCGCACCCTCGACGATGTCGAGCGTGAGGTTCTGCATGACGATCTTCTCACCGTACCGGACGCAGACGTCGTCGAGATGCGCGTAGACGCCCATCAGCTGTTTCCGTAGAGCAGATACGAGAGCAAGAAGTTGAAGATGAAGATCAGGATGATCGAGGTGACGACCGCGCCGGTCGTCGCCTTGCCGACGCCGGCCGCTCCGCCTCGCGTCTGCAGTCCCTGATAGGCGCCGATGATCGCGATGATCACTCCGAAGACGAGCGACTTCACGAGCCCCTTGAGCACGTCGCCGAACGGCAGCACCGAGCGCGCCGAGGTGATGAACGACTCGGTCGAGATGTGAGCGTAGATGTTGGCGACCCACATCCCGCCGACGATCGAGACGATGTCCGCGAAGATCGTAAGCAGCGGCAGCATGATCACCAGCGCAACCAGCCGCGGGACGACCAGCATCCGCGTCGGCGAGAGCCCGAGCGACTGCAGCGCTTCGATCTGCTCGGTGACGACCATCGAACCCAGTTCGGCCGCGATCGCCGCACCGGTCCGGCCTGCGACCACGACGGCAGAGAGCATCGGCCCGAGTTCGCGCGCCGCGGAGAAGGATACCGCACCGCCGACCAGGTTCCCGACCCCGTATTGCACCGCTTGCACGGCGCTCTCGAGCGAGAACACCATGCCGGTGAACAGCGAGGTCAGCAGCACGATCGTCCACGATTGCACGCCTAGCAGGTAGGCTTGATCCATCGTCTCCCGCACGCGGATGCGCAGCCGCAGGATGAAGCGAACGGCGTCGGCGAGCAGCTCGGCGACCCCGCCGGCGTAGGAGAAGACGTCGACCGTCCCGCGTCCTACGTCTTCGAGCACCTTCATCCCGGGCCGAGTTCCGCGACGGCCTCCAGGACGCCTCGCACGGCATCGACCCGCTTGGCCACGACGCCCCGCTCGGCGGCGAAGTTGTATTGGAGCTGGTAGAGGCGCTCCAACTCGCGATCGACGTGTTTCAATTGCTCGCTCGCCTCGCGCTCGTACGGTGCGAAGTAGCGGCGCACCGCGTCGAGGTATCCCGCAATCGCCGCATCATCTGCGTCCCCAGCGGTGAGCCGCGCTTCGATGCGCTCCTGCGCGGTGCGTAACGTGCGGTCGGTCACGTGAAACGCGCCGACGGTAGCGACCAGCGCTGCGAGCCGGGTTCGGTCAAGCCCCACTGTGAGGTCCCGAAACCGACGCGAGCGCGCGGCGCTGCGCGTCGAACAAGGTGAGGATTCCGCCCTCGGCGAGACCGAGCAGAACGTCGAGCTGTTCGCGGCTGAACGGGTCGCGCTCGGCAGTCCCCTGGAGTTCGACGAACCCGCCGGCGTCGGTCATCGCGACGTTCATGTCGACCTCGGCCCGGCTGTCCTCCTCGTACGGAAGGTCGAGGACCGGAACACCGTCGACGATCCCGACCGAGACGGCGGCGATCTGCCCGATCAGCGGCCACTTCTGCTTCTTCTGTGGGTCGAAGTGTTCGCGCAGCGCGAGCGCGAGCGCGACCCACGCGCCGGTGATCGACGCCGTCCTCGTGCCGCCGTCGGCGCCGATGACGTCGCAGTCGACGATCACCGAACGCTCGCCGAGTTTCCCCATGTCGACGACCGCGCGCAGGGCGCGGCCGATCAGGCGCTGGATTTCGTGCGTGCGCCCGCCGAGCCGCCCCTTCGCGGCCTCGCGCTGGTTTCGCTCGGGCGTCGCGCTCGGGAGCATCGCGTACTCGGCGGTGATCCACCCCGTCCCGCGCCCCCGCATCCACGGCGGCACCTTGTCCTCGATCGAGGCGGCGCAGATCACGCGCGTGCTCCCGATGGAGATCAAGCAGCTCCCCGTCGGATATTTCAGGAATCCGGGTTCGATCGAAATCGGACGAAGCTGATCAGGAGAACGACCGTCGGTACGCACGAAGCGTGCGGGTTCTGCCTGGCCGAGCGCTATCCCGCCGCGGCTACGAAGCGAAGCCGAGACGTGCAACCGTACCGAACAGGATCAGCGCCACGCCCGTCGCGCGAGGGAGGACGAGGCGCTGCGGCAGCATCTTCTCGGCCACGACGAAGACCGTCAGCGCGGCGACCCAGCCCGGGTTCATCACGCCGCCGACGAACAGCATCATCAGCGCCCAGCAGCAGCCCGCGCAATGCAGACCGTGCTGCCCCACGCCGTTCACGGACATACCGGCTTCGGAGCGGCAGAACCGCAGGCACGCATTCTTCAGCGGCGTGAGCTGGTAGAGGCCGACCCCTACGACGACCAAACGCGGTGAGCGGCGCGCTAAGAGGTAACCGATCGCGAAGAAGGCGCCCCGCGCGGCGATCGCGGGCGCCGCTACCGGCGACTCCGGCCGCCCGCGTGTCAGCCGCGCTTGAGCAGATCCTTGAGCTCGTCGTCCATGCGGTCGCTCGAGACGACCCTCAGGTTGCTGCGCTGCGGCCGCGTACGGCGGGGCCGCGGCGGCGCCGGACGCCGGCGCGCGATGAGCGGCCGCAGGATCAAGGTCACGATCAACGCCGCAAACAGCAGCGGGACCGCTTGCACGACGATCGACATGCTATTCCACCGTGACGGTCTTCGCGAGGTTTCTGGGCTGGTCCACGTCTTTGCCGTCGATGTCGGCGATGTGGTAGGCGAGCAGCTGCAGCGGGACCACGTTGACGATCGGTGAGAGCATCTCGTCGACCCGCGGAACCCACAGCACGTGGTCGGCCAGCGCCGCGGCTTCTTCGTCGCCGTGGTTCGCAACGAGAATGATCGGTGCTTCGCGCGCCTTCGACTCGGCGATGTTGGAGAGAATCTTCTCGCGCACGCGGCCTTCGGTCACGATGCCGATGACGGGCGTCTTGCTGTCGAGCAGCGCGATCGGCCCGTGCTTCATCTCGCCCGCGGCATAGCCCTCGGCGTGAATGTACGAGATCTCTTTGAGCTTCAACGCGCCTTCGAGCGCCGTCGGGAAGTTCACATAGCGGCCCAGGAAGAGCACCGAATGCGCCTTGCGCACCTTCTTCGCGACCTTCTTCACGTCGTCCGACGTGTTGAGCACGACGTCGATCGCGGCCGGCAGCAGCTTCGTGCCTTCGGCGATCTCGCGCAACCGTTCGAGCGGCGCGGACTTGCGCACTCGCGCCAAGTACAGGGCGAGCAGCGTCGCCGCGATCGCTTGCGACACGTAGGTCTTCGTCGCGGCGACCGAGATCTCGGGTCCGCCGCGCGTGTAGAACGTCGCATCGGCCAGCCGCGAGAGCGCCGAGCCGACGACGTTCGAGATGCCGATGATCGGCGTTCCCGCCTCTTTCGCGATCTTGATCGCTTCGATCGTGTCGGCGGTTTCGCCCGACTGCGACATGGCGATCGTCAGCGTGCGCGCGTCCATGTACCGGTCACCGTAGCGGAACTCGCTGGCGAGCTCCATCTCGACCGGGATCTTGCACAGCGCGCGCATCAGGTACATGCCGACCATCCCGGCGTGATACGCGGTCCCGCAGCCGGTGATCGAGATCTTCGTCATCGCGCGCAGGACGATCTCGTCGATCTTCAGCTCCGCGCCGAGCTGCACGTCGTGGCTCTCGTCGATGCGGCCGGCCAGCGTCTCTTTGATGACGTTGGGCTGCTCGAAGATCTCCTTGAGCATGAAGTGTTTGAAGCCGGCTTTTTCGGCCGAGGTCGCGTCCCAGGTGATCTGCTGGACCTCGCGCTCGATGGGCTCGCCGTCGAAGGCGGTGAGCGAGTACCCGTCGCGCCCGACCGTGACGACCTCGCCCTCCTGCAGCACGATGACCTTGCGGGTGTACTGCAGCATCGCCGGGATGTCGGATGCCACGAACATCTCGCCCTCGCCGATCCCTACGATCAGCGGCGAGGCGCCGTTGCGCGCGAAGAGCAGCGACTCGGGCGAATCGGAGGAGATGACGCCCAGCGCGAACGCGCCGCGCACTTGGGCGAGCGTCTTGCGCACGGCGGTGACCAGATCGCCGTCGTAGTGCGTCTCGATCAGGTGCGAGAGCACCTCGGTGTCGGTCTCGCTGGCGAAGACGTGGCCGTCGGCGAGCAGCTTCGCGCGCAGCGCCGCGTAGTTTTCGATGATCCCGTTGTGAATCACCGCGAAACGTCCGCTGCAGTCCATGTGCGGGTGCGCGTTCGCGTCCGAAGGACGGCCGTGCGTGGCCCAGCGCGTATGGCCGACGCCGGTCGTTCCGTGGAGCGACTCGCCGTTCTTCAGCCGCGCCGCCAGGTTCGCCAGCTTCCCCTCGGCCTTGGATCCGGTCAGGCGCCCGTCGGCGTCGATGACCGCGATCCCGGCCGAATCATATCCGCGATACTCGAGGCGCCCGAGCGAGTCCATGATGATCGGGACGGAATCTCTCGTGCCTATGTAACCAACGATGCCGCACATGGAGTTAAATGCCGGCAGCCAAGATCGCCGCAGGCAGTTTAACGGCGCTCCGCCCCAGGCTCCGCGCCCCCCACGCCTTCGGCGCGGGGCCCCCAGTACGACCTCGCAACGACCTGTTCATCATCGCATGATTCTCCTGCGCTCGGTCCATCACCGTTTTGGTGACGGCAAACAAGATGGCCGCCGACGTGGGTTGGACTGCCCTGCCTATTTGATGCCTTCTTTGGTGCGCTTGTAGGGGATTTTGCCGGAGCGGACTTCGTTGAAGGCGGTTGAGACGGGCTTGTTCGGGTTCACGCGCTCGGTGAGGGGCGGGGCGCCGTTGTTGAGCTGCTTGGCTCGCTTCGTGACGACGTTGACCAGGGAGAACTTCGAGTCGACGTGCTTGAGCAGCCCGTCGAGATCGCCGAATACGCTGTCGCTCATGTGTTAGCTGTCTTCCAATTCTTTGAGTCGGTTGTCGGGGTAACGATGAATGCGATACCGTTCGGCTCGCACGATCGCTTCGAGCAGGTCGACCGCCCCTTGCGGCCGCGCCTCTTCGTTGATGACCAGGTAGTCGAAGTGCCGCACGAAGGTGAACTCTTCGTGAGCGATCTCCAGCCGTGAGGTGATCTGCTCGTTGGTTTCGGTGCGCCGCGCCTCGAGGCGCGAACGGAGATGCGAGAACTTGTCGGGGACGATGAAGATGAGGACGGCATCCGGAAAGGCACGCTTGACGGCGAGCGCTCCGTTGACTTCCGGCTTCGAGACGACGTCGAATCCCGCCCGAAGGGCTTCGTCGATGAACGAGCGCGGGGTCCCGTAGAGGTTCCCGTTGTACTCGCGCGTCTCGAGGAATCCGCCGGCGGCGATACGGCGTTCGAACTCCGCCCGATCGAGAAAGAAGTAGTCGACGCCGTCGCGCTCACCGGCGCGCGGTTCGCGGGTCGTGGCGGAAACCGAGTACAGGAGCCGCTCGTGACGGGCCTTGAGACCCTCCACCAACGTGTCCTTCCCCGCTCCCGACGGACCCGACACGACGAACAACAGACCGGGCCCGGTCAGAACGCCAACCTCCTCTTCGGGGCCAAACCGGATAAATACGCAAGCGCCGGGAAAGCACCTCCCCGCCTCATGACCACTGACTGGATCCTGATCCGGCGCGCGGCGGCCGAAATCGAGCACGCGTTGCGCGGCGGACGGGTGACCGACGTCGGGCTGCTCGACGACGGCCGAGTGGCGGTGCGCTTCGGCGGCCTGCGCCACGCCAAGGACGACCCGAAGGGCCGCGCCCAGCTGACGCTCGCGGCGGATCCGTTCGGGTCACCGCCGGTCGTCACGGTCGAGGACCTCGAGTTGGCGCTGGCCGTCGACCCGGGCTGGCTGCGGACGGTGTCGACCACCCTGCGCGGGATGCGGCTGCTCTCGGTCCGGGCCCGCCCGGGCGACCGGGTGCTCGTCCTGACCTTCGGCACGGCGTCCCGGTTCGGGGTCGAGAGCGAGTCCCGGCTCGTCGTCGAACTGGTCCCGCGGTACGGCAACGTCGTGCTGCTCCGCGAGCGGGTCGTCGTCGCAGCGGCCAAGCAGTTCTCGCCGGCCGAAAACGAGGCGCGCTCGGTGCAAGTCGGGCTGCCGTACGAGCCGCCGCCGCTCCCGGCAGCGACGCTGGACTTCGCCGGCTTCACCCGGGCGCTCGAAGGCGCCGACCCGAAGGCGCGCAGCCGTGCGCTCGGCGGCTACCTTCCCGACCTTCCGCGTCTGCTCGCGGTCTCGCTCGTGACCGAAGCCGAAGCGAAGCCGTGGGGTTCCGCAGCGGAGCTCGCGGCGTGGCTCGACCAGCGGGGCCGCGCGCTGATCGCCGCGGCCAAGGGCGATGCCGCCGAACGAGGGGACGTCCACGTTTACCGCGACGAGTGCGGCGCGATCGTCGCCGCGCACGTCTTCCCCCTCATTCTGGCGACGCCGGCCGAGCACGCGATCTCCGCCTCGCTGCTCGACGTCTTCGCCGAGGCGCGCGGCGCCGCGCTGCGCGTCCAACGAGGCGATGCGACGGAACGGCGCCGCAGCGCGCTCTTGACGCGCATCGCGCGCCGGCTGCGCGCGACGGAGGACGAGCTCGCTTCGGTCGCCGTGCGATCCGCCGACGACGCGGAACGCGAACGGCTGCGAACGAGCGGCGACGCGCTCTACACGCACGCGAACGAGATCGCCGCTGGTGCGGTATCGTTCGTGCCCGCGACGAACCCGGCGCTGCGCATCGAACTCGATCCCGATCTCGACGCGAAGGAGAACGCGCAGCGCTACTACGCGCGATATCGCAAAGCCGCCGACGCCCTGCCGCATCTCGAGCGGCGCCGCGCGGCGCTCACCGGCCGTCGTGAAGCGCTCGACGTCCTTGCGTTCGAAGCGGAGCGCGCCGACCCGCCGACGCTGCCCGAGCTCGAGGCCGCACTCGACGCGCTCGAAGGGCGCCCGCCGCAGCGCAGCGCGGCCGCGTCGCGCAAGCGCGCGCCGCTGCGCATCGAGCGGCCGTCGGGAGCGCGCATCTACGTCGGGCGCTCGCCGCGAGAGAACGACGAGGTCACGTTCCGGATCGCGCGCCCCGACGATCTCTGGTTTCACGCGCGCGGTATGCCGGGTTCACACGTCGTCTTGCAGATGCCGCCCGGTTCGGGTCCGGCGCCGGACGATCTCGACGCGGCCGCCGATCTCGCCGCCACGCACAGCAAGGGGCGCAGCGCGCCGCGCGTCGACGTGGACTACACACAGCGCAAACACGTGCGCAAGCAGCGCGACGGCGGTCCGGGCCTCGTCTGGTACACCAACGCGCGAACCTGCGTCGGCCGCCCTGCGAGCAGCTCCGGCTGACCGCCGGTCAGCCCAAGGCAGCGCGGTAGGCGCGCACCTCGACGGCGACTTGAGCGTACGCGGCTGCGATGGCGTCGGCGCTCTCGCCGGCGCCGCTGAGATCGCCCGCGCGCGCTCGCTCGTCGAGCGCGGCGGCCAGATGCATCACGACGTTGGCGCCGATGTTCCCAGCGCTTCCTTTGATCGAATGCGCCGCGCGCCGGACGACCTCGGCATCGCCACGCGCGATCCCCTCAGCGAGGGCGAGCCGATGCTTCACGCCGGTCTCCAGCGCCAACTCGAGCAAGTCCGCGATTCCCGCGGTATCGTCTTCGAACGCCTCTTCGAGGCGCGAAAGATCGAGGATCTCGCTATCCGGCAACACCAATTCCGTTCACGTAGCGTTCCACGGCCGCTCGTAGCGCCGCCAGCTGCACGGGTTTCGCGAGGTAGTCGTCCATCCCCGCAGCCAAACACTCCTCGCGATCGCCCTCGAGTGCGTTCGCGGTCATCGCGACGATCGGAATGTGCTTTCCGCTTTCGGCTTCGACGCGACGAATCTCGCGGGTCGCTTCGAACCCGTCGACGTCCGGCATCTGGCAGTCCATCAGCACCATCCCGTATTCACCGCGCCCCACCGCGTCGATCGCCTCGCGGCCGTTGGTGACCGCGTGGGCGGAGTAGCCGATCTTCTTCAGTTGCTGCAGGGCGAGCTTCCGGTTCACCGGATTGTCTTCCGCGACCAAGATCAGCATCGCGTCCTGCGGAACGGCCTCGTCGTGCTCGGGCGGCCGCGGGCCGATCGGGGCCGTGCCGAGGATTGCCGCGGCCAGCGCGTCGTGGAGGATTACCTGACGGATCGGTTTGCGCACGACGGCGGCGAAGCCGCGCGTTCGGGCATCCGCGACGGAGGATGCTTCTTCCGCCCCGGTCAGCAGGACCATCGGAACCTTCTCGAGGCCGGAGAGCGCGCGCATGCGGGTGGCGAAGGCGTAGGCGTCGCCGGCGGCGCGCCGGTCGACGAGGATCGCGTCGAACGGGCTGTGCCGCGCCGCCATCGCGCGAGCGAGTTCGAACGCGTGCGCGGCGTTCGCGGTGCTCGACGCGACCGCACCCCAGGCCAGCAGATACTGATCGACGACTTGCCGCGCGACGGTCTCCTCGTCGACGACCAGGATCCGCATCCCGCGCAGCGCGTCCGCTCCTTCGCGTTCGTCGTCGAGCACGCGCGGCAGCGGGATCGTGAACCAGAACGTCGAGCCGCGTCCGAGGCTGCTGTCGAAACCGATCCGGCCGCCCATCAGCTCGACGATCCGGCGTGATATCGACAAACCGAGCCCGGTGCCGCCATACCGGCGGCGCGTCGACTGGTCGGCCTGACGGAACGGCTCGAACAGCCGCTCCGCGACGGCCGGCGAGATCCCGGGCCCGGTATCGGTCACCGAGAAATGCAAGAAGGCGTTGTCGCCTTCGATATGGTCGACGACGGCGCGCACCGTCACGCTGCCGCCGGCGGTGAATTTCACCGCGTTGCCGAGCAGGTTCAAGAGCACTTGGCGCAACCGATCGGCGTCGCCGATCACCCGGCGCGGCACGTCCGGCGCGACGTAAGTCGAGAGCGAGAGCCCCTTCTTGCGCGCTGCGGCTGCCAGGATGTCGGTGGCGTTCTCGACCGCGACGACCGGCGAGAACGGAACCGCTTCGAGATCCATGCGGCCCGCTTCGATCTTCGAGAAGTCCAGGATGTCGTTGACGATCGCGAGCAGCGACTCGGCCGAATCGCGCACCGTCATCGCGTAGTCGTGCGCCTCGTCGGAGAGCGGGGTCTGCATCAGGAGTTCCGACATGCCGACGACGGCATTGATCGGCGTGCGGATCTCGTGGCTCATCGTGGCGAGAAACTGGGCCTTGACGTCGGCGGCTTCGACCGCCCGGTCGTGCGCGGCGCGAATCGCTTCCTGGGCGCTCTTGCGCTGCGTGATGTCGCGGACGATGAGGATCGTCTCGCCCATGTCCTGCGCCATGTCGCGGCCGCGCGCGAGCTCGATCGGAAACACGTTGTCGTGCAGATCGCGGCCCTCGGTTTCGGCCACGATCGCGTCGGGAGCGAACGTCACGGACGCAAAGTCGGGGATGAGCCGCGAGATCGGCGTTCCGGTGAGGTCTTCGGCGGCGAAGCCGAACAGCGCCGCCGCCGCCGGATTCACCGACACGACTGCGCCGCGCAGATCGACCACGATCAGCGCGTCGGTCACGCCGTTGACGATGCCGCGCAGACGGCGCTCGCTGCGCGCCAGAAAATGCGAGAGGCGATTCGTCTCGAGCAGCAGCGCGACCACCAGGAACGTCGTCGCAATGACGATGTCGATCCGCGAGAGATACCAGCCGACGGTGTATCGCGTGCCGCCGAGCGCGTTGACCAGTGCCTCGACCATCAGCGCTGCGGCCGGAACCATCAGCCACGCGTCGACGACCGTTCGCCCGGCTCGCCGCAGGAGCATGACGACTGCCGTCCCGGCCAGCACGACGACCAGGCCCAACGCGAGGTAGACCCCGGTTCGGAAATGGTCGCCGCTCGTGAGCGGCGGGAGCAGCGCGCCGAAGTGCAAGACGAGCGCTGCGCAGACGAAGGCGGCGAGGACGGAGAGGAACACCGCGATCGTCGCGTGCCCGCGCCGCACCCGCCGCGTCCCTTCGCGCTCCGCGACGACCGCGTAGGCGACGAAGGACGCCGGGAAAACCGTGTGCCAGAGCGCCCACAACCAGCCCGAAGTGCTCGGATAGCCGGGCAGGATCTGGGGGCCGGCGCCGGCCGGAAACGTCAGGATGTGCGGGATGAACACAGCGACGCTGAAGATCGTCCCGCAGGCGAGCACGAGCAGCGAGGGCTTTCGCGTGACCGTGAATTGCGCGAAGATGATCGTCGCGGTGATGGACAACCCGACGAACACCGCGCCGCCGAAGAGCGTCACGAAACCCGGGAACGTTCCCAGAACGACCCGTGCGAACGGAGCGGCGGCGAGCGCGACGCCGCCGAGGGCGACGATCGCGAGGATCGCCGCCCGACGTTGTTGCGGCGACGCCGGGAGCGTCGCCAGATCGAGGGCCGGCAAATTCACGCGTTTCGAACGTTCTCGACGCCCCGCGCGGCGCCCGTCATTCACGCTGCCGGACGTGTGAAGAGTTCGTCAGGGACGTGAAGCGCTCGGTTGACCGCTACGCTCGACGAACATTGCGTCGCCGAACGAGAAGAATCGGTAGCCCTGGGCGATCGCTTCAGCATAGGCGGCGCGCGTGCGCGTGTAGCCGGCGAACGCCGCGACGAGCACCAGCAGCGTCGAGCGCGGCAGGTGGAAGTTGGTGAGCAGCGCGTCCACCACGCGGAAGCGGAATCCCGGGGTTACGAACAAGTCGGTCTCGCCCTCGCCGGCGACCACCTCGCCGCCGCGGAGCGCCGCACCCTCGAGCGCGCGCAGCACGGTCGTCCCGGCGGCGACGACCCGGCGGCCGTCGCGCCGCGCGGCGGCGATCGCCGCTGCCGTTTCGGGCGGGATCGCGTACCGCTCGGCGTGCATCACGTGCTCGTCGATCGTCGCCCCGCTCATCGGCCGGAAGGTGGCGATTCCGACGTCGAGGACCAGCGGGACGACGCTAACGCTTCGGGCGCGGATCGCCTCGAAGACCGGGGCGGTGAAATGCAGTGAGGCGGTCGGCGCCGCGACGCTGCCCGGGACGCGCGCGAAGACCGTCTGATAGCGCTCGGAGCGAGCGGCGTCGCCGGGGCCGACGTAAGGCGGGAGCGGCAGCTCGCCGTGCGATTCGAGCAGCGCCGCGACGTCGACGCCGTCGTCGAACCGCACGATTCGCGGCCCGTCGGGGAGCATCCCGACGATCGTCGCGCCGTGCTCGCCGACGAAGAGGCGCGCGCCGGGCCGCAGCTTTCGACCGGGCCGCACGAGCGCGAGCCATTCGCGCGCGTTCGGATCGAACGGACCCGCGGCGCGCGGGCGCAGCAGCAGCACTTCGGCGCCGGCACCGCCTTCGCGACGTGCATGCAGACGCGCCCGCACGACCCGCGTCTCGTTGACGACGAGCACGTCGCCGGCGTGCAGCAGCTCCGGAAACGCCGCGAACGTGCGGTGCTCGAACGTCGCGTCCGGCCGGACGACCAGCAGCCGCGAGGCGTCACGCTCTGCCGCGGGTTCGTGCGCGATCAGCGCACCCGGCAACGCGTAGTCGTAGGCCGCGACCTCGCGCGGCCCGTGCTCGGGCGGCGTTACGAGGTGGGAACCCGCTGACGTTCGATCTCGAGAAACGACTGCAGCCGGCGGCGGTCCTCTTCGTCCATGTCGACGAACAGGACGCCGCACTGGAACGTGTCCCGCTCGAACGCGCGGATCCAGCGGACTTCGCCGCGCACGATCAGCTTCGGCTGACGCTTCATCGTGAACGTGTAGCGCGTGCCCTTGGGCAGATACTGATCGGAGATCACCCGCATCCCGGTGATGCTGATATCGGCGATCGCGCCGCGGAAAAGCGTGAAGGACAGTTTGTCCTCCACCACCACGTCGATGAACTTCCGCAGCCGGACGGCATCTTCCGAGCGCTTCTCGTCAGCCACCGCTCACCGCCGTTCCAGGGAAGTAGAACGCGAGGATCTCGGCTGCAGACGCGCCGGAGGATGCGAAAAACCGCGAGCCCCATTGACAGAGACCGACTCCGTGACCACGCCCGGAGCCTTCGATGACCAGCCGAGGTGCGGCCTGCGTCGCGTCGACCCGAATCGCCCGCAGCCACGGGCTGCGCACGACGTCGTAGCCGAGCGCTCGGCGGAATTCCGCGATTGGGACGCTGGTTCGGAGCGCGCCGCTCAGCACGACCGTACGCGCGCGACCCTGCGCGTCGGGATCGGCCAGCGCGGCGGACGCCACCGTCCCCCCGGTGCGCGTTCCGAACGCGCCCAGAACCCGGTCCAGCGCGACGTCGCGTGTCCACCGGTAGTCGGGCGCCGCGACGCAGTGAGGATCGTCGACCCCGCGCAGGTACGCGAGCGGTATCCCGCCCCAGACGGCCGCGACGTCGGCGGTGTGACCGCCGCAGCACGACGAATAGAAGACCGAAGCGGCGCTGCCGCCGTAGGTCAACAGCCGACCCCGGGTCATTTGGACCGCCGCGTTCGCCGTGGGGGCCTCGGCCTCGACGCCGCCCCAGCGCTGGTCCCCGTCATCGGCCCGCACGTCGTAGGCTCGCGAGAGGGTTCGCCGGCCGAGGGCGTAGGTGCGTGCGACGATCGCCTGGGCTTGCAGGGCGGCCGGCGGCCATGAGGGCGACGCCTCCAGCGGCACGACGCCCTGGAGATAGTCGTCGACGTCGATCGTGGTGACCAGTGCCAGCCGGCCGCCCGGCATTCCCACCGTCGAAGGCGCGCCGCGCCAGCGTTTTCCGCCAAACCCGAAGGTGCCGTCGGCGGCCACCTGCGGCGAGGCTCCGCCGGTGTCGGCCGCGACCAGTACCCGGATCTGCGGCGCGAGGGGGTCCCAGACGTCGAACCCGCCGGTGGCGACCGTCGTCGCCGCGCCGATGCTGCGGAGAAACTCGACCCGCGTGCTCACAACAGACGCGGCTGCACGCTCGTGCCGCCCGCGAGCTTCAGGTGAGCGTGGGCTGCGGCCGTCGTCTTGCGGCCGCTGGCAGTGCGCTGTACGAGCCCCATCTTCAGCAAGAACGGCTCGACGACGTCCTCGAGCGTCTCCACGTCCTCGGTAAGGGTCGCCGCAATGGCGTTGATTCCGACCGGTCCGCCGCCGTACTGCCGGGCGATCGTCTCGAGGAACGCGCGATCGAGCCGGTCCAGACCGAGCGAATCGACCCCTTCGCGCCGGAGCGCCTCGTCGGCGACCTCGGTCGTGATGACGCCCCCCGCCCGCACCTCGGCGAAGTCGCGCACCCGGCGCAGCAGGCGGTTGGCGATGCGCGGGGTTCCGCGGCTGCGTTGCGCGATCGTGTGCGCGCCGCCGGGCTCCATCGCGATCTCCAGCACCCTGGCACTGCGTTCGACGATGCGCTGCAGTTCGGCCGGTTCGTAGTATGCGAGATGGTGCACGATGCCGAAGCGGTCGCGCAGCGGCGCGGAGAGCATCCCGGCGCGCGTCGTGGCGCCGACCAGCGTGAACCGCTTGAGCGGCAGCTTGAGCGTCTTTGCGTACGCGCCGCGATCGACGACGAAATCGATCTGGTAATCTTCCATCGCCGGATAGAGGTACTCTTCGACCACCGTTCCGAGCCGATGGATCTCGTCGATGAACAGCACGTCGCCGCTCTCGAGCGCGGTGAGGATCCCGACCAGATCCTTCGGCTTCTCGAGCGTGGGACCCGACGTCGGCCGGAGCGTTCCGCCGGTCGCGCGCGCGATCAGGTTGGCCAGCGTCGTCTTGCCGAGCCCCGGCGGTCCCGAAAACAGCACGTGTTCGAGCGGTTCGCCGCGCCGTGCCGCTGCATCGATGGCGATGCGAAGGTTGTCGACCACCTGTTCCTGGCCGACGTAATCCTCGAAACTCCGCGGGCGCAGCGTCGCCCCGTAGACCTCGTCTTCGAGCGACGCATCAACGGCGACGACTCGTTCTTGCACGGGGTCGGCAAGTGCTTCCGGCCCCACGATCTTTCGTTTTACAGGGCGCTCCGCCCCAGGCTCCGCGCCGCCCGTGCTCACGCGACCGCTCCAGCGGCGGTTTTGCGCTGACGGTAGATCTCGGCGAGCAGCGTCTCCGCGTCCTTGACGTGCGGCGCTTTCTCGAGCGTCTCGGCGATCATCGCCTCAGCTTCGACGCGCTTGTACGCCAGCTGCAGAAGCACGGCCAGCGCTTCGCCGGCGAACTCCGGCATCGGCGCGGCCTCGGCGGCCGCGCGCGTCGGGGCGTCCTGAATCAGCAAGAAGCGCGCGACCTTGCCCTGCAGTTTCGCGACGATGTCGCGCGCCTTCTGCTGTCCGATGCCGGGCAACGTTTTGAGGAACGCATGGTCGCCTTCGTCGATCGCCCGCGCGATGCGCGCCATCGGCGCGGAGAACGCGCGCGCCGCGGACTTCGGCCCGATCGACGCGACGGAGAGCAGCGCCTCGAAGAACTCGCGCTCGATTCCGTTGCTGAAGCCGAAGAACGTGAAGCGCCCCGAGTTGCCGTCGATCGCGAGCTGCGCGAAGATTTCGAGCGTGACCGGCGTGCCTTCCGCGTCGGGCACCTTCGCCGCCACGCTGGGCGGCAGCACGACATCGTACGTCAGCCCGCCGGCATCGACGCGAACGACCTCGCCCGCGCGTTCCACGACGGAACCACAGAGTCGGGAGAACATCCTACTTGGCGCGCTTCGCCGAGGAGGCGCGCGTCATCGTGGCGGTCGCGCGGGTACGGCCGGTGGGCATCACGACACCGAGTTCGGCGAAACGGTCCCGTTGTGCTTCCACGTTGGCGAACGCGATGGCGAGTGCGAGCGCGTCGGAGACGTCGTCGGGCTGCGGCGGCGCGCTCAACCCGAGGAGTTGGACGACCATCCCTTTGACTTGCGCCTTCTTCGCCGAGCCGCTGCCGGTCAGCGCGCGCTTGACGATCGTGTGCGCGAGATGATGGACGATCACGCCCTGCGATCCGGCGGCGAAGGCGATGACGCCGCGCGCGTGCCCCATGAGGACCGCCGTTTGCGGGTGCTCGTACGCCGTCCAGAGTTCTTCGATCACCATGCAGTCCGGCCGCGTCGCGCGCACGACCTCGACCATGGCGTCGTGGAGCTGCACGAGCCGATCCTCGAGCCGCAACGTCGTCTTCGGCTGCAGGACGCCTCCCTCGATGAGCCGGGGGCTCCCGTCGCGCACCTCGATGACGCCGTAGCCCGTCGTGCGCAGGCCGGGGTCGACGCCGAGGATGCGCCGGACGGTCATCGCGTCACCGGCCGGGAGACCTCGGCCTGGTGCCGGAAAGGAGGCGTCGCGCATGACGTGTGCCGGGCGTATGGCACACCCAGCAAGTATTCTGACGCTGATGAAGCGAGCTATCGCGATTCGATTGGACGCTGCGAACCTCCAATCCAAGAAGCTGGCGGCACTGCAGTCGACGTTTGCCGCGGCTTGCAACGTTGTCGCACCGCTCGCATTGGAGCACCGGTGCACCAACCGCGTTAAATTGCACCATCTGGTTTACTACGCTGTGCGAGAGCGATTCCCGGGCCTCGGCGCGCAAATGGCCTGTAACGCTATCGCTCGCATTGCCCACGGCCTGAAGGCACATCGTGCCAACGGCCGAGAGTGGGCTGCAATCGCGTTCCGTGCGAACACCGCCGTTCACTTCGATGCGCGCACGTTCCGGCTCGGCCAGCATTGCGTCTCGCTCTTCACGATGGAAGGTCGCGAACGGGTTGCGATGCGGCTGGGTAGCTTTCAGCGAGCCTATCTGAAGCGCGGAGAGGTGAAAGAAGCCGACCTGCTCGTTCGGCGCGGAGTATGGTATCTGCACGTCGTGCTCGATGTGCCCGAGTCGGATGCCTCGATCGGAAGTGACGTCTTGGGCGTCGATCTTGGTGAGAACGTGACCGCCGCAACCAGCGGCGGCACCCTGAACGGAGGCGGAGCTCTGAGAGATAAGCGCGATCGGTTCTTGGCGCTTTGCGCGCGGCTTCAACGCAACGGCTCCCAGTCGGCAAAGCAATTGCTTGCCCGAGTCTCCGGCAGGGAATCGCGGCATGTGCGGCACGTCAACCACGAAATCAGCGCCAACATCGTGGCCGAGGCCGCCGGCAGCGGTTGCCGCATGGTTGTCTTGGAGAACCTGACCAACATCCGCTCGCGCATCAAGACGGGCAAGGGATGCGAACGCGGCTGCACCGCTGGTCCTGGCGGCAGTTGCAGACCTTTATCGAGTATAAGGCTGTGGCCCTGGGAATCGTCGTGCGCTACGTCGATCCGGCCTACACGTCGCAGACCTGTTCGGTTTGCGGTGAGCTCGGCAAACGGTCGCGGCATCGGTTCTCCTGCACGACGTGTGGTATCCTCGCGCACAGTGACCGCAATGCGGCTCGCAATCTTGCGAAGATTGGAGCGACGGCTCTTGCTCCAACGGGCGACGTAATGCGCCCGCATGTGGCCGGCTAACCACCGGACCATAAAGCCTCGTCCTTCAGGGAGGAGGTTCATTACCCGCCCGCGTGCATCACGGTGATGTTGACCGATTCACCCGGATGGAGCGGCGTGTTCTGTTCCGGCTCGGTGCGCACGACCTGGCCTTCTTGCACCGAGGCGTCCTGCGTGTACACGATGTTGCCGACCTTGTAGCCCGAAGCGGTGATGACGCGCTTCGCGTCTTCGAGGCTCATCCCGGCCACGTCGGGGACCGAACCCGGGACGCTGACGTAAATCGTGATCTTGGAGCCCTTCTTCGCTTTCGCTCCGGACTCGGGGTTCTGGATCGCGACCTTGCCGGTGGCGTTCGTGGGGTCCACGTTGTAGGCCAGGACCGGCTGGAACCCGGCTTGCGTGAGGGCGAGCTGCGCGGCGTCCGGATCGTTGCCGACGACGCTCGGCACGTCGACCGCGGCCGAACCCGTGCTGACCACGACGGTCACGGCGCTGTTGGGCGCGACGGTCTGGCCGGGGTCCGGCGACTGCGAGGCGATCGCGTTGGCCGGGATCGCGTCGCTCTGGGTGGACTGGCCGACGGTGAGGGTCAGGCCGACCGCGGCCAGCTTGCGCCGCGCGTCGTCGACCGAGAGGTTGATCAGACTCGGGACCTGGATCGGCTTGACGCCTTTGGAGACCGTGAGCGCGACCGTCGTATTCTCGCGCACCTGCGAGCCGACCGCCGGGTTGACGTCGATGACCTCGCCGGTGGGACTGTTGCTCCAGACGCCCGTCACCTTCGCCCGCAGCTTCACGCCGGCGAGCGTCCGCTGCGCGTCGGTGGCGCTGTATTGCCGCACGTCGGGGACGGCGACCTTCGGCAGACCGTCGGAGACGAAGAGCGTCACCGGCGCGTCCTTGAGGAGCTTCGTTCCGGCCGGCGGCTCTTGGCGCGTCACGTGGTCTTGCGGGACGGTCTCGCTCGGCTCTTGGTTGACCGCGGCCTTGAGGCCGAGCCCGAAGAGCCGCTGCTGCGCGACGGTCGCGCTCATCCCCTGGAGGTTGGGCACCGCGATGTTCGGCCGGGGACCGAACAGACCACCGCGCAATGCGAAGAAGCCGATCACGATCGCGGCCAGCAGCAGCAGCGGCATCGCGATCCAGCGCACGTCGCGCCGGGCGGGGGCGTCGTCCTCGTCGATCACCGTCACGACGCGGTCCGCCGGGCGATCCGGCGCGACCGACCGGCGCGGCGGCGGCTGGCTCGGCGGGACCGGCCGTCCGGCGTCCGGCGAAGCACCCGGTACGGGGCCGGCGATCAGCGGGCGCTCGCGCGCTTCGCGCAAGGCGCTGGCGAGCTCGGTTGCCGACGCGAAGCGCTCTTGCGGACTCTTGCGCAGCAGGCGGGCGACGATTGCGGCGACGGCGGGGCTCACGCCGGTGACCGCGGGGTCGATCACCGGCGGTGGTTGCGAGACGTGCTTGATCGCGACCGCGACCGGCGTGTCGCCGCTGAACGGCAGCGCGCCGACCAGCATCTGATAGAGGACGACGCCGACGGAGTAGAGGTCGCTGCGCTCGTCGAGTTCGTGGTTCTGCGCCTGTTCGGGCGAGATGTACGCGACGCTCCCCATCACCATCCCGGGCTGGGTCACGCCCAGCGTGTGTTCCGAGACGGCGCGCGCGATGCCGAAGTCGCTGAGCTTGACGACGTCGTCCTTGGTGACCAGGATGTTGGCCGGCTTGACGTCGCGGTGCAGCAGGCCTTGACGATGCGCGTACGCGAGGCCGCTGGCGATCTGGATCGCGTAGTCGACGGCGACGCCTTCAGGCAGCACGCGCTCTTCACGCAGCAGCTCGCCCAGCGTCGAACCGTCGACCAGCTCCATGACGATGTAGTACGCGTCGTTCTCGACGCCGAAATCGTAGATGTTGACGATGTTCGGATGCGAGAGCTTCGCGGCCGACTGCGCCTCGTACGAAAAGCGCTTGACGAAGTCGTCGTCCGATGCGAACTGATCGCGCAGCACCTTGATGGCGACCCGCCGCCGCAGCAGCGTATCGGTCCCGACGTAGACGAGCGCCATCCCGCCGTTGCCGAGCAGACCGTCGACGCGGTAGCGATTGTTCAAGAGCTGTTGTTGTTGCACGGCGCTGTGCCTAACTTCGCGACCGGGCGAGGGCGACCCGCAGGACCTCGCGGGCGATCGGGGCGGCGTAGGTTCCGCCGTAGCCGACGTTTTCGACGACGACGGCGACTGCGACGCGCGGCGCGTCGGCCGGCGCGAAGGCGACGAACCACGCGTGCGAGCGGCCGTGGGGATTGGTCGCCGTCCCGGTCTTTCCCGCGACGGTGACGGCCGGCAGGCGCGCGGCCGTACCGGTGCCGCGCTGCACGACGGCGACCATCAGATCGCGAACCTCGTGCGCGGTCTCCGCCGAGATCGGCTGAGCCAGGGTCTCCGGCCGGGTCGCGAGACCCGTCTCGCTGCCGGCGATCCGCCGTACGAGGTACGGCCGCGGCGTCGTGCCGCCGTGGGCGATCGTCGCGCCCACCAGGGCCATGCGCATCGGCGTCACCAGCAGCGACGCCTGTCCGAAGCCGAGCTGCGCCAAGATCCCGTCGTAGACGTCCGCCCTCGCCGGAACGCGATCGCGCGTCACCGGCAAGTCGAATTCCACGTCTCCGCCCAACTGCCAGCGGGCCGCATAGTCGAACCACCGCTCGACCCCGATGCGCAGCGCGATCTGGGCGAAGTCGACGTTGGAGCTGAGCGCGAACGCGCCGGTGAGGTTCTGTGTTCCGGTGACTTCTTCTTCATCGTTGTGCACGGTGAAGTTGCCCACGGTGAAGCCGCCGCTATCGTTGAACGTCGAGCTCAGGCTCACGACGCCGGCGTCAAGAGCGTCGGCCGCCGTCACGATCTTGAACGTCGAGCCAGGCGGATACAGGCCCCCGGTCGACCGGTCCAAGAGCGGTGAGCGCGGATCCGTCCGCAGCGACGTCCAATTCGCGTCGAGCCGGTTGGGGTCGTACGACGGGACGGACGCAAGCGCGAGGACGGCGCCGGTACGCGGATCGAGCACGACGCCGGCAGCGCGCGCGTAGCGTCCGATCCCGGCGACGAGCGCCTTCTGCACTTGCAGGTCGAGCGTCGTGACGACGTCGGCGCCGCGCGGCGCGCCGCGCGTGCCGGCGAAGATCTGCTGCAGCTGCGCCAGCGGGTCGAGCGCGTCGGTGTGGGCCGTGAGCACGCTGTCGAAGGCGTCCTCGAGCCCGGCGGTGCCGTACCGCCCCGATGCGTATCCGACCACCTGCGCGAGCAGCGGGCCCTGCGGGTACACGCGCACGGCACCGCGCGTGAAGGCGAGCGGCGTGCCATCGGAGGCGAGGATCGAACCGCGACCCACCGCTATCGCCGCATGGCGCGGATTGTTGGACCTCGCGGCGAGCGCCGGGCCGTCGATCACGGCGACGCGCAGCTGCTGCAGCGCGAGCACCGCGAAGAGCCCGATGAAGAGCGCTCCGAGGCGCGCGATCGCGCGTTCGGTCAGGGCGTCTCTCCGCCGGGCGGCTGATCGAGCGGCGCTTCGTCAGCCGCGGGCTCGACCGCGGCGGAACGCTCGCGCAGGACCGTGTAGCCGCCGCTCGTGCGCACGGCCAAGTGCGCGTGCGCCGGGTCGGCACCGATCGTTTCGTTCACCAGCCGACGGGCGAGGGCATCGTCGATACCGTCGATCGCCAGCACGGCGTCGACGCCGACCTCCTCGAGCAGCGGCGCCGCGACGTACGGAGCCTGCGGCAGGGTTTCGAACAAGCGTTCCTCGTACGGCGCGTCGCGCCACGGCCCGCGCTTGCCGAAGACCGTCGCGTGATAGTCCCAGGCGCACAGCCTGCGCTCGTTCCACACGAAGTGATCCCGCACGCAGGTGCGCCGGCAGATCGCGCATTGCACGAGCGATTCCGGCGCGTGGGCGAGGGCGTCGAGGATGTCTTCCGGGATGTCGTCGAGGTTGACGACGACGTCGTCGCCGAGCGTCTCGGGGACGGGCGCGCTCCAGCCGATCCGGGCAAGCAAATCCAGCTCGCGCAGTGACGAGACGAACGAGCGCTCGTCGGCGGGGTCGAAGGTCTGATCGGTCCATCCCGCCAGGTTGTCGGCGGCGATTCCGACCCGCTGCCAGTTCTCGCCCAGCACGACGCCGATCGGGGTCCAGGCGAGCGGGACGAGCCACGCCGTCACTTGCCGATTGTCCGCAACCAAGCTCGAGGTGAAGGCGAGCGTGCTGGCGTTCCCGCCCAAAACATACGCGCGAGGGTCGTCTGAACGGTCGCTCATCGTCGCGGTGCGTACGTCAGAGCGCGGGTATGCTCCCGCTCCGGCCGACTTGGTTCGGTAGAGGAATCGCATGCGGACGAACGGCCGAGCGCGCTTCGGCCGTTCGTCCGATGCATCAGGCGGTTTAGCCGAGTTTTCCCGTGTAGGACTCCATCAACGACCAAGCCGCGGTGCCGAACTCGGCCTTCCAGCGCTTGTAGAAGTCCGGCAGCTTCGCGCGCATCGTCGCGCGGTCGGCCGCGCTCAGCTTATTGACGGCCATCCCCTGCGATTGGAGCTTGCCGATCAGCGTATCGTTCAGGCGCATGACGTCCTTGCGCTGCCGATCGGCCATCGTCGAGGCGTGCCGCGTGACGATTTCGACGATGTCCGCCGGAAGCTTCGCCCACCACTCGCCTTGCGCGAGCAACCAGAAGCCACCCCACATGTGGCTGCTGAGGCTCAGGTTCTTCTGCACCTCGAAGAAGCGCCCGAATTCGATGTTCGCGAGCGGGTTCTCCTGACCGTCGACGACCTTCGTCTGCAGGGCGGTGTAGAGTTCGCTGAAGTTGAGCGGGGTCGGCGACGCGCCGAGCGATTTGAACACGTCGAGCGCCATGCGGCTGTTGGGCGTGCGGATCTTGAACCCGGCGAGATCGTCGGCCTTTGTAATCGGCTTCGAGCTCGTAGTGATCTGGCGCATCCCGTTCTCCCAGATCTTGTCGAAAGGATGCAGACCCTTCGCAGTGATCTCCTTGCGCACGTAGTCGCCCAGCCGGCCGTCGAAGGCGCGGAAGGCCTGCGCGGAATCGGTGAACGCGAAGCCGACGCTTTGGATCGAGGCGATCGGCACGACCGCTTCGAGGATCCCGCCGTCCAGGGTCATCACCTGAATCGCGCCGGCGCGAAGCTGCTGCAGCATCGCGGTGTCGCCGCCGAGCTGATTGTTCGGAAACACCGTGACGTCGAGCCGCCCGTTGGTGTCCTTGCGGACCGCGTCCCAGAGGTCCTTCATCGCGACGCTCAGCGGATGGTCGACCGGCTGGTCCGTGCCGGCCTTGCCGGTGAACTCAGCCGCGCTCGCCGCGGAGCGAATAAATGCGATCGACGCGAACGCTGTCGCCGTCGTGGTGATGAACGCACCGCGTGTGGATTTCATGATCATGCCCTTCTCCCTAGCAACCGGTTAACCAGGAGTAGTCCCCTTGCGAAGAAATTTCCTCCGCATGGCAAGTCATCAACCGCCCCTCGAAGGAATCCGCGTGGTCGAGGTCGGCAATTTCATGGCGGTCCCGTTCTGCGGGATGCAGCTCGCCGATCTCGGCGCGGACGTCATCAAGGTCGAAAACCCGCGCGGGGGAGACCTGACGCGGGCGACCGGACCGTTCATCGAGGGCGAGAGCTCGAACTTCGTTCGCCTCAATCGCAACAAGCGCAGCGTCGCGCTCGACCTCAAGTCGGCCCACGGCAAAGCCGTCTTCCGCCGGCTGGTGGCCCGGGCCGACGTCGTCATCGAAAACCTGCGCCCGGGAACGATGCGCGACCTCGGGCTCTCGTACGAGACCCTCTCAGCCGAGGCGCCGCGCCTGATCTACCTGGCAGCGACCGGCTTCGGAAGCGACGGCCCGTACGCCGCGATGGCTGGGCTCGACATCATCGCGCAAGGGATGTCGGGCCTGATGAGCATCACGGGTGAGGCCGGACGTCCCCCTGTCAAAGTCGGCGTGCCGATCGCCGATTTGACCGCCGCGCTCTACGCGACGATCGCGGTGCTCGCCGCGCTGCGCGCGCGCGACCGTGACGGGACCGGCCAGTTCATCGACGTCTCGCTGCTCGAGTCGGCGGTTTCGTTCGGCGTGTGGGAGGCCGGACGCTATTTCGCTACCGGCGAGGTTCCGCAACCGACCGGCTCGGCACATCAGGCGATCGCGCCGTACCAAGCGGTGCGTTCCGCCGACGGGTTCTTCACCTTCGGTGCGAACGCGCACGCGCACTGGCTGCAATGCTGCGCGATCTTCGGCCTCGACGATCTGCCGGCCGATCCGCGCTTCGCCGCCAATGCGGATCGCATCGCGCATCGCGACGAGCTCATCGAGGCGATCGAAGCGGTCACCCGGACGCGACCGACCGCGGAGTGGATCGAACGCCTGGCCGCCGCCGGAATTCCGTGCGGTCCGATTTGGACGTTCGACCGCGTCTTTGCCGACGAACATCTCGCCGCGCGCGAGTTCTTCGTCGACGCTCCGCACCCGACGCTCGGCACGGTGCGCCAGATCGGCTCGCCGATGCGTCTCTCGCGGACGCCGGTGCGGATCGCGCACGCCGGCCCGCCGCTCGGCGGCGACACGGCGGCCGTTCTCGCCGAACTCGGCATCGAGCGCGAAGAGATCGAGCGTCTCGTCCAAGACGGCGCGGCGGTGCGCGCGTGATCGAGCTCGAACGGCTGGAGCGCGGCATCGCGCGGGTGACGATCGACCGGCCCCAGGCACGCAACGCGATGACCTTCGCCATGTGGGACCGGCTGCGCGAACTCGCGCTCGACCTCGCCGTCGATCCCGCCCTCAGCGCGGTGATCTTCACCGGCGGCGGAGACTCGGCGTTCGTCTCGGGCACCGACATCGCGGAGTTCCGCGGCTTCGGCGAGAACGACGGCGTCGCGTACGAGCGCCGCATGGAAGGCGTGATGCTCGCGGTCGAGGCGATTCCCGTACCGACCATCGCCGCGATCGCCGGAGCCTGCACGGGCGGCGGCGCGGCGCTGGCGGCCTGTTGCGACCTGCGGATCGGCGCGCCTAACGCGCGCATCGGCGTTCCCGTCGCACGGACGCTCGGCAACGGCCTCTCCATCGGCAATCTGGCCCGCGTCGCGCACCTGATCGGGCTCGATGCGACGAAGCTGCTGCTGCTGACCGGCACGCTGCTCGGAGCGGCCGAAGCGCACCGTGCCGGCTTTTTGACGCACCTCGTCCCCGAAGGCGAGTCGCTTTCGTCGCACGCGCAAGAGCTGGCGATGGAGCTCGCGACGCTGGCACCGCTCACCCTGCGCGCGACGAAAGAGAGTTGCCGCCGGTTGCGCGAGTCGGGACCGGCCGCCGACGACGAGGACGTGCTGCGCACCCTCTACGGCAGTCGCGATTTTGCCGAAGGAGTCGCATCGTTCGTCGCCCGACGCCCCGCGAACTGGCGCGGCGACTAGCGTTCCGCGAGACGGCGGCGCGCGTCCGGCGCAAAGAACGGATGAAACTTGGGGTTGAGCGCGAGCGCTAGCCGCAGCCACGTGCGCCCCTCTGCACGATCCCCGGCGTGCAGCGCGATGACGCCGGCGTGGTAGCGGAACAGCGCGTTTTCCGTACCGTAGCGGAGCGCCGCCCGCGAACGCGCGGCGGCTTCGGCCCAACGGCCGTCCATCGCCGCCGCCCAGGCCAAGGTGTCCTCGGCGTACACGTCGTCGCGGACGTGCAGCTCGCGCTTCGCGATCGCGTACGCGTCGTCCGACCGCTCTGCGTGCTCGCTGTAGTAGATCGCCAGCAGCCGATCGGAGATGCGTTGCGCGTTGCCGATGCGCTCGATCGTGCGAATCAGATCGTCGGTTCGGGCTGCGCCCGCCGCATCGCCGAGCGCGCGCTGCGCGTCGACTTCGTATCCGAGCACTTCGGGATACGGCACGACGTTCGCCGAGGCGCTCGCGGCGGAGAGACATTCCTGCCAGCGCTCCAGCGAACACAGCACGCGGGCGAGCATCCGATTCGCCTCGGAGAAGTTGGGGAACACGTCGAGGGATCGCCGCTCGGCGGCGATCGCGCCGTCGTCGTCGCCGGCCTCGAACGCCAGCTCGCCGGCGTGGAACCAGAACCACGCACGCTGCTGTGCTGAAGCATCGTAGCGCGCATTGCCGAACGCGACGACGCGTTGGAAGCGCTCGCGAGCCCGCGCGAGATGCCCGGTGAGCTCATCGTACCGCGCGATGAGCGTCTCGACGTCCAGCGATGGGAACCGTTTAGCCGCAGGCTGCGGCCGCGTTCGGAGCCGCTCGACGATCGTCCCGGCGGCGTCGTAGCGTCCGAGCTCGAGATCGATCGAGGCCTCCCGAACGAGCATCGAGGGATCGCCCGCGTCGTAGCGCTCGACCGCCCGGGTCACGGCGAGCGCGTCGGCGAACCGATGGAGCGCGACGTACGCCGACGCCAGCGCGAGCTCGCCCGCGGTGTTGCCGTAGGGCTGCGCGCGCAACGCTTCGTGCGCCATGTGCAGCGCGCGGACGACGTCGCCGACGTCGCCGCGCTCGCGATAGCGTTGGAGGTATTGGTCCGAGAGGTTCGTGGGGCTGAGCATGTCACCGCGCAGGTGCTGCGCCTGGGCCTGCTCCCAGAACGCGATCAGACGATCGCGCTCCAAGTAGTCGGCGTGAACGGGCGCCGGCGTCGGCAGCGACGCCGCACGCGCCGCGTTCGCGCCGTTCCTGACGTACGCGGGCCACGCGCCGATCGCTCCCAGAGCGATCGCCGCAACGACCCAGGCGGTCAACGAACTCGCGCCGCGCATGCGCGCGGTCAGTGCGGCCCGGCCAGGTACGGGAACGTGCTGGTCCGGGCTTGCGTCGGGCTCTGCGAGACGTTCTCGGCCGCGATGCAGGCGTTCTCCTCGTTGTCTTCGGGCTGCACGCCCAGCTTCACCAGGGTGCTGCCGAATGCGGCGCCGAGCGAGATCGCGATCACGTCGTCGCCGGGGTCGCGTCCGCCGAACTTGCCGCCCGTCGCACCGCCGGTCTCGACGCCGAGATACGACGCCTTATCCGTGGTGTTGCTCAAGTCGACGATGTATTCGTTCGGATAGAGCACGCTTTGCAGCGCCGCTCCGAAGTTCGCGTTTCCGGTCGGCGGACGAACGGTGTTCTCGATAGCTTTGATCTCGGCTTGCAGCGGATCGGCCGGCGAGCCCGCGTACGGTTCGACGGCGTTGGTGACCTTGTGATCGTTGAAGTTCTCGAAGACTTCCTTGACGGCCGGACGCGAGAGCAGCTCGATCTGCACGTAGGTTGCCGCACTCGCGGGCGGGTTCGTCGGGAGCGGCGTTGCGAGGCCCGTTGCGTTGATCGTCGGGACCGTGCCGTTCGAACCGTTGCAGCCCGCCAGACTCAAAGCCAGCACGCCGAGCGCCGCCAGGCCGAAAACGTACTTCATCATGTGTGCGCTCCCTACGATCCGGTCGACGAGTTCGTCGTCGCCCATACGCGAATGGTCGAGCTGGAATAGCCGTTGAGCAGCAGCGAGCGGGGAACTTCCACGACGAACGAGAGGACGTTGAAGCCGCCGCCGAGGTCGGCCAGCGCGTTCTGCGGCGCGTTCGTGCTGCACGCATAGTTGCCGAGCGGCGAATTCGCGCCCGACGTCGTCCCGGCGGCGAAGCCGTTGAAGGTCGGGTGCGCCGGGTTCGCGCTCTTGTCGTAGGCGGGCGCGACTTGCGCGGCGAGGCCGACGTTGTCGCCGTTGAAGAGCGGCCCTTGCGTCTGGGGACCCGGATCGTTCTGCGAGCTGTGCGTCTGCCAGTTGCGGTCGCCCAGGAACGAAAAGAACGCGAACAGGTCGAAAAAGAACGGGTCGGCGCGCGGTCCGGCGTAGACGTTAACGCCGTTGCTGAGCTGCGTCGCGAGGTTGTAGTGGAACGAGCCGGTAGCCGGCACGAACGTGTTGGTGGTCGCGACCTCGTTCGGCCGCGCCGGCCCGTACATCGTGATCGTTTGGTTCGCATCGATCCCGGTGACGCCGAACTGGATCGCCTGGTCTTCGATTCCCGACGTCGCGTGCGAGATCTTGAACTGCCACATCAGCGAGGGATCGAAAAACTTCGACGTCCCCATACCGGCCGGGATGAGCGGCCAGACGTCCATCGCCAGAACGACGTTGTTCGGATTGGACGGTGAGGGGAAGACGAAGACGTCGGTGATGTCGGCCGACGTGTTCGAACGGGTTGCAAGGTTATAGGTGTCTTGATGGTCCGAACTCCACCCCGGATGAACGGTGTAGAGCACGACGGCCGTCGTTGCAACCGCGGCAGCTGCGAGCAAACCCGGGCTCAGCCGAAGGCGCATGCGCGATGTCCTTTCGAGGGCGAATTGCGTCTACCGTGTAAACGCGAAACCCGTTCGCCTGGATTGCCGCGCAGCTCGCGGAAACTATTGCAACGGTTGACTCGCCGGTTCGTCCGGCAAACGAGCTTCGTCCCGCCGGCGCGTACTCAGGAGTACGAAGGCGAACACCGCCACCAGCGCCGCGACGAGCGCGGCGCTGAGGGCGAGGTCGCCGATCGGAGAACGCCACCCGAACATTTGCGCCATCTCGTAGCCGGCGACGACGACGGCCAGGATCGTAACCGAAGCGATCCAGACGCGCATGATTTTCGGCAGGCGGTCGGAACGGTACGAGATCAGGCGGTGCACGAGCACCGAATCGAGCGTATCCGTACAGATCATGCCGAGCGAGAACATCGCGGCGACGACCAACGCGCCCACGACCCCGGCCTGGGTGCCGAACGCGAGCGCGTACGCCAGAATCTGACTCGACGTCTCGAATCCGAAGCCGAACAGGAGACCGATCGGGACCGCGAGCAGCGCACTCGAACCCTCGCGCAGCGCGCGCGGCAGCAAACGCGTCTTCGCTCCCACGAGGCGCGTTCCGCCGCCGCGGAGCGCGCGCACGTTCATCGCCGCGACGAGCAGGAGTACGGCGATCGAGATCCACGTGCCGATGCGCTCGATCAGATCGCTATGGCCCGTGAAGTGGGTTCCGAGCATTCCGACGATCGCCGAGATCGCGAAGACCATTACCGAATGACCGCCGGCGAACAGCGTTCCGACGAAGCGGCTCAACCGCGGCGTGCGGACGTAGGCGTTGCGCGTGACGTTGTCGATCGCCGCGATGTGATCGGGATCGGCGCCGTGCCGTAAGCCGAGAACGAATACGGTGAACGCGCTCGTCCAGATCATGCGTGCACCTCTGGGAGCCGACGGGAGCCGTGCCAGGCGAAGGCGTAGCCCACAATTGCCAGCGCGATCAGCACGGTGACCAGCGGCACGGAGATCCCTACGCCGGCGGCCGCGAGGCCCTGCGCCACCATCGCCGCGCCCACGAGCGCGATCACCGATGCGGTGACGAGCGGCGCGAGGCTGGCGGCGACCTCGAAGCGCGGCCGCGCGACCAGCCACGCGGCCCCTCGCACGACGGCGATGCCGAGAATCGTCAGAAGGGCAGCGAGACCGAGGCTGAACGCGACGATCAGCACGAGGCCGTAGCCGACGTGGTGCAGGTTGATCGCTGCCAGCAGGACGACGAGCGCCGCGGGGCACGGCGCGAGGTTGCCGCTCGCCGCCGCGACGACGGCGCTGCGGAAGGTCAGCGGCGCGCCGCCGCACACCGCGTGAGCGCGATCGTGCGCGTCGTGCGCGTGATCGTGATGGTCGCCCGGCGCGTGGACGTGATCGTGCGCGTGGGTATGGGCGAGCGGGTGCGCGTGGGCGTGCGCGTGCGCGAACGGCAGCCGCCGGCGGACTTCGCGCGCGACCGCGCGCGCGCCGATCAGCGCGACCAGGAGGCCGGACCCCAGCGTGATCCACGGATAGATCTGCTCGGGGACGATCCATTGCGCCGCCGACAAGATGACGAGGCCCAGTACCAAGACGCCCGCGGTGTGCGCGACGGTGAGCGCCGCGGCGAGGACGATCGCCTGCCGCGGCGTCGCGCGCGCGCCGACGAGGGAGACCGCAAGCAGCGTCTTCCCGTGACCGGGTTCGAGCGCGTGCAGAGCGCCGAGGACAATCGCGAGCAGTAGTGCGCCGAGGACGACGAACGGATCGGTCGCCCCGCGCTGCAGCATGTCGGAGAGCGCGTTCGAGCGGCCGAGCGGCGCCTGCGGCGGCGCGGTCATCTCGACGACCGGCGTGCCTGTGCGGATGAGGTTGCCGTGCGCGTCGATGGCGCCCGCGAAGGTCGTGGTCGAACGCGGCGATCCGAGCAGCGCGCTCGGATAGGCACGCAGCTCATCGGTCGGCTCGCGCTCCGTGCCCGTGACGACGTCTCTCCAGCCGAGCCGCGCCGGTTCGGTCCGATCGACGTATGCGAGCGCGTGCGCGCCCGACGGTCGCGCGCCGGAGAACGTTGCTGTCGCGTACAGCGTCGGAAGGCCTCCGGCGCCGGGCCGCGCTTCGATCGTCGCGGCCGTCGGGACCAGCGCGACACGACGTTCGTCCACGGTGAGTTGCAGCAGTGGGGCGATGTCGGCGGCGTGTTTGCGGGCCCACGCTTCGCGCGCCCGTTGCGGCGGCGTGCCGTGATCGTCGAGGGAACGGTCGAGCGTGAACGCGGGAATCTCCGCCAAATCGAGCACGTAGCGCACCGTGACGGCGTGGCGCGCGAGCGTGATGCGCGAGAGATGGTTGACGGTGAAGTTTCCGAGCGGATGCGCCGCGACCGCGCCCGCCGATGCGAACACGAGCGCGGTGACCCCTCCCAGTGCCCGAAGCAGACGACGCATGGAGATCCTCACTAGCATCTCGCCAACGCCTTACAGCGCAGATTGGATTGCCCTACCGTTCCCCGGAAAATGGCGAGAGGGCGGCTCGCCGAGCCGCCCTCTCCTCCTACCGCTACTCGAGCCGCAGCCGAGCTACGGAACGAGGGTGCGGAGCGTCCCCGTGTCGCTGAAGAGGAACGACTCCGGCGTCAGCCCCGCGTTCCCGGCCGCCATCGCGCTGGTCACGTAGATCATCGACGAGACGGCTTGGGACTTCCCGATCTGCGTCGCCGTGATGTTCTGCGCGTTCGTATCGGCGGCGAGCTTGAGCGTGCCTCCGGCTATCGCCGTCTGCGCCGCCGGCGCGAAGATCGGGCCCGTCATCGTGAACGGCACGAGCGAGTAGGGCAGCGTCGGCGTCGGCGCGCTGCCGAAGAAGTTCGCTGTCGTCCCTTGCACGGCGTACGGGCTCGGCGTCCCGAACGGGAGCGCCGCGCGGACCCCGACCGGACCGTCCTGGTTTGCGCCGGTCGCGAGGCCGAACGACGTCGCGCTCCCGGTGGCGCTGATCTGCCACAACTGTCCGCTGAGCGCGCCGGCATAATAGACCCCGCCCGGTCCGGGGGCGATGCTGGTGAAATAGTCGCCGGAAGCGAACGCGGTGATCGCTCCGGTGTTGACGTTGATCGAGGCGATCCGTTTGTTGCCCGGATCCGCCAGGAGCAACGTGCTCGGTGGGACGCCGATCCCGCCGATGCCGAGTGCGGGCGTCCCGTTGAACCCGCTGATCGGAACCTGGCCGATCGCCTCCGCCTGCACGTACGTAGCCCCACCGTTGGTGACGGTCGTCAACCCGGTGCCGGCACCGTTCGCTTGCGGATCGATCGCCCAGAGGCGTCCGCTCTCTTCGACGTAGAGGTAGCCGCCGGGCATGGAGATGACGGCTTGCGGATTCTGGAAACCGATGTAGCTGTTCGTCTGCTGGTACTGCACCGCGACCGGCAAACTGGCATGCGTCACCGGGTCGAACATGTACAGCCCGCTGGCCGTGGCGTTCGTCGCCGGCGCCGTTTGGAGTGAGCCGAGCGTGGCGTTGATGTCGACAACGAAGATCTGCTTGACCGAGGCGTTGGCATCGTACGCCGCGCCGGTGAGGTTGAGGCCCCCGCCGGCGACGGGATATTGGCCGACGCCGACCTCGGACATCGCGCCGCCGTTGACCACCCAGACGCCTTGCCCCGCTCCCGGCAGCCCGGTGCCGAAGGTGTTCACGAACTGGGATACCGACGAGTACGGGCCACCCGCGTCGGGGTAGCCGGAGGTCGGCGGGCCGAAGCTCGACGTGAAGAGGGCGCCCTGCTCGGGGAGGGTGAGCGATTGTCCTGGGATCGCCGTGCCGTTGATCGTCGCCTGGAGAAGGATCGACGTCGACGTGAAGCCCGTCGCATTCGAGCCGTCGGTGGTGAGGACGACGACGTAGGGATCGCCGACCGTACCGCCGGACACCGCATCGGCGGCGTCGAGCGCGTTGAGTTGGGTGAGTTTGATCGGAGATCCGACCGCTTCGGTTTGCGCGATCGCGCCGGTCGTCGCGTCGACCAGGTACAGCTTCGCATGCCCGGTCACGGCTCCGCCTGGACCGTTCTCGAGGTGGAGGAGCGTGATGTTGTCGCCCGCCTTGGGCAGTTGGCCGGCACCCGTGCCGGGCGAGCCCGCGATGACGTAGCCCGCCGAGTCCAGTCCGACGACCGGGATCGGTACGCCGACCTTTGAACCGGCCGCGATGAACGCACCGAGCTCACGAATCGGCATGGCGACAGGGAGCGGAATCGGCGCCGCAAGCGACCTCGGCGTCGTGTTGTTCGACCCGCCGAGGTAGACGCCCGCGACCGTTGCGCCGAGCTGGACCTTCGTCGCCGGCGTACCGGGCGGCGGCGTCGCATTCGAACACGGTCCGCCGTTCAACGATGACGGACCGCAGGCGGTCAGCTGCACGTTGAAGTCGTTCGTGATCCCGGGGTTGATGTTGACGGTGATCGGCGGTGCCGACGCGAGGACGCCGTTCCCGTTCGCGTTCGGTGAGGTTACCGGCGGGATATACGGGTTCGTCGCCGAGCATTGCCCGTCGTATTGCGTGATGGAGAACGCGTCGTTGCCCGGTACGGCCGGAATCTGGAACGAGACTTGGACGCCGCCCGCAACCGCGACCGGGCTCAGCGCCGCGTTCGGCGTTCCGTTCGTGTAGAGGTTGTAGCAGAGCGTGAACCCGGTCGTGCCGTAGAGCGTCGACCATTGCGCCGCTTCGGCCGGATCGGTCGGCTGCACGGAGATGATGATCGCCGAGTTGGGATCGCTGGTGTTGAGGTATTGCGGGCTGCGCTTGCGGCCCTGAGGCGTGGTCGCGGCGGGGATGATCGCGGTGACCTTGCCCTGCGCGAGCTTCGTTTGCCCTTGCTGCGAGGGCTGCTGCGCGACGGGCGGAACGGACGCGTTGCCGCCCCCACCGCCGCCGCATGCGGCGAGCGTCGCCGAACCGAGGAGTGCCGCCAGCAAGGCGACGTGCGAGGTACGTGTGCCGTAGCGCATCACTGGAAGCTCCCGGAACCGGTGGTGACGACGACGCCGATCTGCGAGCTCGACGACGGCACCGCGGTGACGTCGCCGGTCGAGATCGTGCAGCCCGCGCCGGAGGCAATCGGACCCGAAGCGGTCACAGAGTAGAAGGCGGTCGCGTTGCCCGAAGCGGGCGCCGCAAGACCGATACCGGCCGAGGTCGCCACGGCGAGGAACCCGCCGCACGCGGCGCTCGGCACCGGAGTCGTGAAGGTGCCGATGTAGCCGGTTTCGCCGACGACGAGCGTCGCGGCGAAGAGCGCGCCGGTGCCGACGATGTTGACCGGACCGGAGAGCAACGGAATCGGCGGGGCCTGGTTCTGGTAGCCCGGTCCGACCCAGCGAATCTGGGTTCCAGCGGGCGGCGCGACCGTCGCACCGACCGTTGCGGTCAGCGGCGAGAAACCATGCACGGTGAGCGTGCAGCCGGAGGCAGCCGCGGTCTTTGCGGTCAGCGTGAACGGGTTCGACCCGGCGACCGTGACGGCGGCGCAGCTCGACGTTGCCGTGAAGGCGCCGGCGTAGTTGAATTCGGCGGCCGTGACCGTGGCGGTTTGCGTTTCGGCTTGGAAGCCGATCGACGGCGGGCTGTTGCTCGGGGTCGTGCTGTTCACGAAGGAGCTCGCGTACGTCAAGAGCACCGGACCCGGCGTCGGCGTCGGCGTGGGCGTCGGCGTCGGCGTCGGCGTGGCGGTCGGCGTCGGCGACGGCGTCCGGGTCGGGGTCGCCGTCGGCGCGGCCGTCGGTGTGACGGTGGCGCCCGGCGTCGCCGTGGGTGCGGGGGTAGCGGTCGGCGTGGCAACAGCGGCTGGTGTAACGGGCGGCGGGGTCGACCCGCCTCCACCACACGCCGCAAGCGACAGCGCCGACACTACGACCATGAGGCCGTAACGTCGCATGAACTTCCTCTCGTGAGTAAAACGAACGGGGGAACTCCCCCGCCCAATATCGGCCGAGCGAGCTGCAACTCGATCCATTCCCCCAGCAAGCATACCCAACCTTGACGAACTGACGGTCATCACGATCACCGGTCGAGATTGGCGGGAGCTTAAAAGGCGCGCTTGGAGTCGACGAGGATGGTCACCGGACCGTCGTTGACGAGCGTAACCGCCATGTCCGCGCCGAACCGTCCTTCCGCCACGCTCAGTCCTTCTGCGCGCAGTCCGGCGGCGACGCGCTCGTACAGCCGCTGCGCGGATTCGCCGCGAGCCGCCGCGGTGAACGAAGGCCGGCGGCCGCGCCGCACGTCGCCGAGCAAGCTGAACTGCGAGACGAGCAGCACTGCGCCGCCGACGTCGGCCAGGGCCAGGTTCATCGCACCGGCAGCGTCGTCGAAGATGCGGAGCCCCGCGATCTTCGAAGCGACCGCGTCGGCATCACGATCGTCGTCATCGACCGCCACGCCGACGAGGACCAGCAAGCCGCGTTCGATCGCGCCGGTGACGGTCTCCTCGACCGAGACCGAGGCGCGGGAGACGCGCTGCACGACCGCGCGCATCAGCGCCCGCTTCGCCGTTCGAGCATCTGCGTGAGCGCCCGCGAGATACCCTCGACCGCAGCCGCGCGATACGGTGCCGCCGACGCGTCGTGCGCGTGGACCCACGATGCCGGATCGGCTTCGAACACCAGCACGCGCCCGTCCGGAAGGCGCGCGCAATCGAGTCCGACGTAGTCCAGACCGAGTGCTGCCGCAATCGATGAGAACACCGGCGGCCAGGCCGGGAACACCGTCTGCGGCTCGCCGAGAAAGCGTTCTTCTTCTGCCTGCATCCAGCGATGGTCGCGCGTCGCTCCGGTTTGATAGTGGACGATCCACGACGCCGCGAACGCGAGGTGATACGCGTGCGGGCGCCCGTCGACGAGGACGACGCGATATTTGCGGTACCAGCCGTCGGCGTCGCGATACTCGATATACCGCGAGAGATCGAAGTTCTCGGCGTCGGCATCGGCGATGTAGCGTTCGAGTTCGCGTCCGTCCCCGACACGCTTGAGGCCTACGCCGCCGTGCGCGTCGACCGGCCGCACGACCAGCGGAAACGCGAGGCCGTCCACCTGCGCGGCGTCGCGCGCGAGATCGCGCAGTTCCGCGCGCGACCGGCGCGTCGCCGCAGCGACGACGCAGCCTTCGACCCCGCGCAGCGCACCGGGCAGGGCGGGACGAGCGGTTCGCAGGAGCGCGTGCGGGGCGTTGAAGGCCGGCTTCGTCTGATCGGCGATGAACCGCTGCGCGGCGGCGATCGCGGGCCGCGCGCCTTCCGTGATGCCGATCGCGTTGAACACCACGTCGTACTCCGGCAGCGCCGGAATCCTCTCGTCTTCGCCGTCGAGGTAGAGTCGATGCAGCACCAAGCGGGTGCGATCGGCGACCAGGTCGAGCGAGACCTGCGCGGTCCACGGGGCCGGCGCGTGCAGCACCAGCACACGCAGCCGCGCGTCCGGCACGCCGACCGGTTCGGCGTAGACGCGTTGCAACGCGAGCGCCGCAGCCCGATGACGGTCGCCGCTCGCCGCATCTCCCAGGACGTGCGCGATCTCAGCAGCGGCCAGCTGCGCCGCCGCGTCGTGCGGATCCAAACCGGCCGCGCGACGATACGCCGCCAGGGCTTCGACACCGCGATCTTCTCGCACGAACAGGTTGCCGAGCGCGGCGTGCGCGGCGGCGAGACCCGGATCGCAGCGGACCGCCGTCTCGAGCAGCGCGCGAACGTCACCGATGCGGGCGAACGGCGCGAGCGACGACGGAATCCGGTGGTGGAGAGCGATCTCGGGTTCGATCGCACACGCGGCGGCGAAGGCTTCGGCGCCCCCGGTAGGGTCGGGGGCCGCCGCGAGCGCCGCGGCGAGATCTGCGCCCGCACGCACGTGTTCGGGCACGAGCTGCAAGACGAGGCGCTGCAGCGAGATCGCGCTCACCAGATCGCCGCCGCCCAAGCACAGGCGGCCGAGCAGATTGAGCGCGTCCGGGTCCTGCGGCGTCTGCGCCAGCACCGCGTGCACCATCCCGAAACCCTCGAGAAACCGGCCTTCCGCTTCGGCGGCGAGGGCTTCGGAGAGGTCGATGCCGCTCACCAGTACGCGGCGGCTGCAGCAAAGAGCGCGGTGAGGTCCTCGCGTCCGACGGCGCGCGGAGCGTTGCCGAGCAGGCGCTGCTGCGCGAACGCTCCTTCGACCAGCGCCGGAACGTCCGCGTCGGTGTAGCCGAGCGCGCGCAGGCCGCTCGGCATGGCGGTCGCACGCATCAGACGCGCCAGCGCACCGGCCAGCGCGTCGCCGACCTCGTCGTCGTGCGCCGCGTCGGCGCCGAGCAACGTTGCCACGCGGCGATGCTTCGCGGGCGCGGCGATCGCGGTGAACTTCGCCACGGCGGGAGCGCTAACGATGACCGACATGCCGTGCGGAACCATCGCGTGATCGACGTCGTAATCGCGCGGGACGAAGTCGCGCACGAGGCCTGCGACGGCGTATGCCATGCCGTGCGGCACGTGGACGCCGGCGTTGCCGAAGCCGATCCCGGCCAGCGTCGCGGCCCACATCACGGCCTCGCGCGCTTCGTCGTCGCTCGCGTCCTCGACCGCGCGCACGAGGAATTCGCCCAGCACGCGCAACGCCTCGACGCAGGCCAGATCGCTGTACGGGTTCGCACCCTGCGAGAGCGGGCGCGCCTGCGGGGTGAGCGGCCGCAGCCGCTGCGTGTACGGCTTGGCGGTGAACGATTCCAGTGCGTGCGCGAGAACGTCGAATCCGCTCGACGCCACGACGGTCGCCGGCAGCGTGCGCGTCGCGTCCGGATCGACGATTCCCAGCGTCGGACGCAGACGGCGCGACGCGATGCCGGTCTTCACGTCGTGCGCTTCGAAGTCGAAGATCGTGATGCCGGTGCATTCGCTGCCGGTTCCGGACGTCGTCGGACACGCGATGTGCGGCGCGAGCGGTCCCGGAACCGGTGCGCCGTCGCCGAGCGGCGCGTTGACGTAGCGCTCGAACGGCGCGGGATAGGTCGCATAGAGGTTCGCCGCTTTGGCGGTGTCGATGACCGACCCGCCGCCGATGGAGACGTAGCCGTCGACCCGCGCGTCGAGCGCGAACGCCGCCGCTTCGCGGAAGGACGTGTCGGTCGGCTCGATCCGCACCGCGTCGAACTCGGCGACGTCGATTCCGGCGGCGCGCAGCGACGAGCGCGCGCGTTCGACCAGCGGCAACCGCCCGACGTGACGGTCGGTGAAGAGCGCGACCCGCCGCAGCCCGAGCGCCGCGGCCTCGGGACCGACCTCCGCGATCGCGCCCCGGCCGAACTTGACGCGAGGCGCTTCGACTTCGAGGACGGTTTCGTGATCGTGCGGGCCGTCGTGCATCGTGTTGGAGGTGTCCCGCTCCGGCGTTTGTGTCTCCTTGCACGCGGCACCGGGGCGGCGCTCGGTCGGTACGTTACCGTACGGAGGGACCGATTTTGTGCTATACTCTGGGGCCCGGCACCCGCCGCTGTTTGGCGTGGTGCTCCGTGCTTGTCAGGAGACACCATGAGGGCAAGCCCCGTCCCCGTGGCCGAACTCCAGGCAGGCGCTCCCTGGATCGAGACGCGATGACCGTCGTGCAGTATTCGTCCGGTAACCGCCTTTTGGACGCCCTGCCGGCGAGCGACTTTGCCAATCTCGAACGCGATCTCACGATCGTGGCCCTCAAAGCGCACCAGTCCACGCATTCGGTTGGTCGCGTCATGAGCCACGTCGATTTTCCGATCGACGCCGTGCTCTCCGTGGTCGCGACGCTGAAGAACGGCGACACGGTCGAGGTAGGAACGGTCGGCAGCGAAAGTTTCGTCGAGTCGGAGGCCGCACTCGAGTCCTCGGTGTCGTCCCGTACGTCGTTCTGTCAGGTGCAGGGAAGCGTGGGGCGGATGAGCATCGCCTGCTTCGAGCAGCGCATGGAGACGAGCGTCATGTTCGCGCGGTTCATGCGGCACAACGTGCGCGCAGTGTTGTTCAGTTCGCAGCAATTTACGGTATGCAACGTCAAACACGCCGTCATCCAACGGTGCGCCCGTTGGCTCGCGATGACTGCCGATCGCGTAGGCCGACCCGAGTTCACCCTGACACTCGACTTCCTGGCCATCATGCTCGGCGTACCAAGTGCGAGGGTCTCCGAAGCGGCGGACGCGCTCCAGCTCATGGGTGCCATCGAGTACCGCCAAGGCGTCGTGACGATCGTTGACCGCGGCAGGCTAGAACGCGTCACGTGCGAGTGTTATGAGGCCTCCAAAGTCGCCTTCGCCGAGTCGTTGCTGCTCTCAGCATGAGCCGAATGTCTGACGACCGCGTAGCGGCAGGCCTCTCGGACGCGCCGCATCGCGCCGAACCCTCGCTGCAGACCGAGATGCGACTTCTTGTCGAAAGCGTCTACGGTCCGCCGGTGCGCCGCCTGCCCGGGCTCGACGTCGGTCGGGCTTATTGGGGTGCCACCAAGGGGTTTCGGTATGGCGGCGACATGGCCGACGTCTTTCACTACGGCAACGGCTGCACGTCGCTTGCCGTCGTCGACATCTCGGGCCACGGGATCCGCGCTGCTCGGTACGCGGGCCTTGCGAAATATGCGTTGCGCGCGTACGCCTCGCAAGGGTTCGACGCGCTCGAATCCGTCCGCGCGCTCAATTGCCTCTGCATCGAGAACAGCACGTTCGAAGGTGAGCACGAGTTTTTTGCGACGGTATTCTTCGCGATCGTGGATGCCGGTCGACAGACCATGCAGTACGTGTCGGCCGGCCACGAAGCAGCCTACATCGTCACGCCGGACGGTCCTCGGATGCTTCATGCCACGGGACCGATCGTGGGCTTGATGGACGACGACGACGCGTTCGGTCAGGCCACGGTCCGACTCGAACATGGTGACATCTTCGCCGCCGTGACGGACGGATTCACCGAGGCACGCAATGAGAGTCTGGTGTTTCTCGGCGCCGATGCCCTCGTCGAGGTAATCGAGCGGAACCGTGCGCGCGAAGCGGAACAGCAGGCCGAAGCCGTTACGCGGTACGCCTACGAGTATGCCGGTTCGCGACTCGAAGACGACATCGCGGCGCTGGTCGTGAAAGTCGACGTCGCAGCCGCTGCCTGATCGGTCCAGGCGCTGATTCCGGCGCAAACCGCGCCGATCGTGCGGGGCGGCGGGCGGTTCTGGTGGAAGACCAGCGCGTGGCCGAGCCAATCCTCTCGACGCGCGACGTCGCCAAAGTCTACGCGGGGTTCAGCGCGCTCGACGGCGTGACGCTCGCCGTTGCCGAAGGCACGATCCACGCCATCATCGGCCCGAACGGCGCCGGCAAGACGACGTTTTTCAACGTCCTCTCCGGCTTCGCGCCGGCGACGCGCGGCAGCGTCCGTTTCGCCGGCGTCGAGATCAGCGGGCTGGACCCGGCAGCGATCGCCCGCATGGGCATGGTCCGCAGCTTTCAGATCAACAGTGTCTTCCCGCATCTCAGCGTGCTCGACAACGTGAAGATCGCGCTCCAGGCCCGCACGTCGCTCTCGCGGCGACTGCTGGCCTCGCCGCGCACCACCGCCGTACTCGACGATCCGGCGCGCGCGGCGCTCGCCGCGGTCGGGCTCGACGGCGAGCGCGACAACCTCGCCGTGCATCTCCCGTACGGCCAAAAGCGGTCGCTCGAGCTCGCGATCGCGCTCTCGCAGGATCCGCGCGTGCTGCTGCTCGACGAGCCGACCGCCGGGATGGGCGTGGAGGACATCGAGGGCACGGTGCAACTCGTCCGGCGCATCGCGCCCGGCCGCACGATCGTGCTGGTCGAGCACAACCTGCGCGTCGTCGCCGACCTCTGCGACCGGGTGACGGTCATGCAGCGCGGTAAAGTGCTCGTCGAGGGGACGTACGACGAAGTGCGCGCCGACGAGCGCGTCGTGAGCGCGTATCTGGGCGGAGGGCACCACTGATGTTGGCATTGCGTGACGTTCACGCCTATTACGGCGAATCGCACATCCTGCACGGGATGACGCTGACGGTCGAAACGGGCCAGGTCGCGACGCTGGTCGGCCGCAACGGCGTCGGCAAGACGACGACGCTGCGCACGATCACCGGCATCCTGCCGCCGCGCAGGGGGACGATCGCACTGGACGGCGTCGCGCTCGTCGGCCGCCCGTCCGACAAGATCGCGAAACTCGGTCTGGGCTACGTCCCCGAAGAACGCGGCATCCTCTCCACGCTGAGCGTCTACGAGAACCTGATGCTGCCGCCGGTCGTCGGCCCGAGCGGCTGGCCGGTCGAACGAATCTTCCAGACGTTCCCGAACCTCAAGGAGCGCGCGAAGGCCGGCGGGACGACGCTCAGCGGCGGCGAGCAGCAGATGCTGGCGATCGCGCGCGTGCTGCGCGCCGGCGCACGAACGATTCTGCTCGACGAGCCGACCGAAGGTCTCGCGCCGGTGATCGTGGAGCGCATCGGCGAGGTCATCCGCGAGATGAAGGCCGACGGCATGACGATCTTGCTCGTGGAGCAGAACGTCCGCTTCGCGACCGGCGTCGCCGACTGCCATCACATCGTCGACCACGGCACCGTCGTCCAAACGCTTTCCAACGCCGACGTCATCGCCCGCGAGAACGAGATCCTCGAGCTGCTCGGGGTTTAACCGTGCAGCGGGACTAGCCGGAGCCGGGGCGCTTTCCGACGCGGGCGAGGATCTCGCCGACGATCCCGCGCCGGAACAGCAGCACACACAGCGCGAAGACGAAGCCCATCACCATGTTCGTCTCCTCGCCGATCGAGGGGATATGCACGCCGAAGAAGTCGAACGCCCCCATCTTCGAGACGAAGTAGTCGAGCGATTCGAAGAGTCCGGCGCCGACGATCGGCCCGAAGATCGTGCCGACCCCGCCGAGCACCGTCATCATGACGACGGCGCCCGAGGTGTGCCAGTCGACCATCTCCAGGCCCGCAAGATGGTTGCCGATCGCGTACAAGGCGCCGGCGAGGCCGGCTAAGCCGCCGGCGATGGTAAACACCGCGAGCTTGTAGCGGTTGACCCGGTACCCGAGCGCGATCGTGCGCGTCTCGTTCTCGCGCATCGCGCGCAGCACGCCGCCGAACGGCGAGCGCACGAGGCGCACCGCGAACCATACGGCGAGCGCGATCAGCACCAACGCGACGTAGTAGTACAGCCGGTCGTTCTCGAGCGCGAAGCCGAACAGCGTGCCGCGGCTGTGGAGGTTCAAGCCGTTCTCGCCGCCGGTGATGTCGGTGAGCTGAAACGCCGAGAAGTATTGGATCTGCGCGACGCCGAGCGTGATCATCGCGAAGTAGATGCCGGCGCGGCGGACCGCGATCGCGCCGACGATCGCGGCCAGCAGCATCGCGTAGACGATGCCGATGACGATCGCAATCCCGGCGTCGACGTGCGTGCGCGCGAGCGTGATCGCGGCGAGATAGCCTCCCCCGCCCCAGAACAGCGCCTGTCCGAACGAGAGCAGCCCGACGAAGCCGAACAGCAGGTCGAGCGAGACTGCGAACAGCGCGAAGCACGCAAGGTCGATCGCGACGACCGGGTAGACCAACCACGGCAGGGCGAGCCCGACCACGGCGAGGATCAGCGCGACCGGGCCGATGCGCTGCGTCATCGGGCCGACTCCGGCTTTCCGAACAGTCCCGCCGGACGGAACACGATCACGATCACCATCACGATGAAGATCAGCGTGGTCGAGATCGGCGGGAAGACGATCGCCCCGATCGTCTGCAGCAAGCCGAGCGCGAAGCCTGCGGCGATCGAGCCGACGATCGAGCCGAGCCCGCCGATGACGACGATCGCGAAGGTATAGATGATGACGCTGTCGCCCATCGACGGCTGCACGTTGGTGGTCGGCGCGGCGAGTACGCCGGCGAGCGCGGCGAGCGCGACCCCGACCCCGAACGTCCCGGTCACCAGGCGCCGCACGTCGATACCGAGGGCGCGCACCAGCACCGGGTTCTCGGTCGCAGCGCGGATGCGAGCCCCGACCGGCGTCAGCTCGACGATCCACCACGCCGCCAGGCACACGACCAGCGAGACGACGATGACGAAGAGTTTGTAGGTCGGGTAGAGCGTGAAGCCGAGGTTGGTGATGCCGCCGAGGGCGTCCGGGGTCGAGTACGGCGAGCCGAGCGGCCCGGCGAGCAGGCGCATCACGTCCTCGATGACGAGGACGAGGGCGAACGTCAGCAGCAGGTTGTAGATCGGATCGAGCCCGTAGAGCCGGCGCAGCAGCGTCGTTTCGAGCAGGATCCCGAAGGCGCCGACGGCGAGCGGCGCGATGATCAGCGCGGCGAAGAACGGTACGTGAAAGAGCTGCGCGCCGTAATACGTGGCAAACGCGCCGAGCATGTACATCGCGCCGTGCGCGAAGTTGACCACGCGCAGCATCCCGAAGATCACGGACAAGCCCAAGGCGAGCAGCGCGTAGAACGCGCCGCTCGCCAGGCCGTTGAAGATCTGGGTGAGGAGGTAGTCCGGGCTCAGACTACCAGTCCTTCTTGCACGTGGACTGCGATTCCGGACGGAACGCGCGGGCCCCCGGGATCGTCTGCAGGATCTTGAACCACGCGTGCGGCTCTTTGACTTCTTCCTTCGGCAGGACGTCGACGACGTACATGTCGTGCGTTACACGATGGTCGCGCGCTCGCCACTGGCCGTCGTGAGCGTAGAAGTCGTTGAACTGCCGTCCATCGAGATATTTCACGACGGCGTCGGCATCGACGGTTCCCGCCGCCTTGACGGCACTGAGCCACTGCCACGTCGCCGAGTAGTCGGCGGCCTGGATATCGGTGGGACGCAAGCCGTGCATCCGCGCCGCGTACCGGTCTGCCCAGGCACGCGCGGCCTTGTCCTCGTTCCAGTACCAGGACGTCGTGATGCGCGAGCCCGCAAACACGTCGGGCAGCGCGTCGACGTCGGAGAGGAACAGCAGCCCGACGGCGATCTTCATCTGCTTGTCGAGCTGGAACTGCTTGGCCGCCTTCATGCTGTTGACCGTGTCGGCGCCGGCGTTGAGCAGCCCGAGCACGTCGGGATGCGCGTTCTTCGCGGCGATCATGTACGACGAGAAGTCCGTCGTGCCGAGCGGCATCTTGTCGGCCTTGATGAACTTGCCGCCCTTCGCTTCCACGGCGTCCGTGAAATCGGAGAGCATCTGCGCGCCGAACGCATAGTCCGGAACGATCCCATACCACGTCTTGCCGCCGGCGCCGGCGATGTAGCTGCCGGTCGAGTGGGCCAAGGCATACGTGTCGTACGCATAATGGTAGGTGTACTTGTTGCACGCGGCGCCCGTCAGCGCCGACGTCGCGCCGCCGGTGACGATCGCGAGTTTGTGTCGTTCCTTGGCGACTTCGGCGACGGCCAGCGCAGTCGCCGAATTCGTCATGTCGAGCGCGAGCTCGGCACCGTTGTCGAACTCCTCGCGCGCCTTCGCGTTCGCGATCGGGCCCTGGTTGCGGTGGTCGACGACGTCGACGACGATGGGGCGATTCAGCACCTTTCCGCCGAAGTCTTCGACGGCCATCTTGACCGCTTCGGCGGCACCCGGGCCGGCCAAGGCAGCGTAGACACCGCTCATGTCGGTGATGAGAGCAATCTTGATCGGGCCGCTGTCGGCGGCGCGGGCCGCCGGCGTCGAAAACGACGTGGACAGGAGTGCCAGCGCGAGAGCCGCCGGCACGGTACGGGAAAGGCGCATCGGACCAACCTCTAGGCGGGTGATGAGAGTTGCGCTGACGTTACGCCGTCGTGGGAACTTTCCTTCGCCCGTTCGGGTGTATCCGGCCGGAGCGGCGATGCTGACCGGGCGCTAGAGATGCCCGCCCACAAAGGCGATCAGCGCCGCCGCGCCGGCGCGCCGAACCCGGCGTCGTGACAACCGGGCGCGACGACGACGTCCGCGGTGGGACACGCGCGGGCGAACATGCGCACGCCGGGAGAAACGGATCGCGCGCGCCGCAGCTCACGTGCACCGGACGTCCGCGCAGCCGCGCGGCGTGCGCGAGCACGTCGTACCGCGCGTAGTCGTCGCGCCGGAACGAACGTCATTGTTCGCGCGTCCCGGCGGCGGAGGGTGCCCAGACGTCGACGCATCCGCGCACGCGTTCGACTCCGAGCGACGCGAGCATCGTCGCGCGCGCCGGTCGCATCACGTCGCCAGAGCTTGGGTGTGGCTGGCTTGGTATTCTTGGAGCGAGCGCGGCGGGCCGGCTTCTGATTCGAGCGCGGTGACCAGCGCGTGCGCGGTGTCGAGCGAGGTGAGCGAGGCGATCGACGCCTCGACGGCCGCGCGGCGAATGCGATAGTTGTCCGTCGGTCCGCGGCCGGATTTGAAGTCGTTGATCACCAGATCGACGGTGCGCTGCTGGATCGCGTCGAGCACGTTCGGTGAAGGATCGCCGATCTTGTTGACGCGTTCGGCGGCGATGCCGTTCGCGGCAGCCAAATCGTAGGTGCCCGGCGTTGCGACCAGCGTGTGGCCGAGCGCGACGAGCCGGCGCAGCAGGTCGATCGCGTCGGGCTTCTCCTCGTCGCTGATCGAGACCATGACCCGGCCGCCTTCGCTCGGCAGCCGGATCCCGGCGCCGACGAACCCTTTGCGCAACGCTCCCGCGTAGGTCGCGTCGATCCCCAGCACTTCACCGGTCGACTTCATCTCGGGGCCCAAGATCGTCTCGACGCCGCGCATCTTCGCGAACGAGAACACCGGCACTTTGACGACGACGTAGTCGGGTCGCGGCCGCAGCCCCACCCCCCAGCGCAGGTCGCGGAGTTTTTCGCCCAGCGCGATCCGCGTCGCGGCCGCGACGAGGTTGATTCCGGTCGCCTTCGAGATGATCGGCACGGTGCGGCTGGCGCGCGGATTCGCCTCGATGATGAGGAGCTCGTCGGTTCCCTCGGGGATGACGAACTGAATGTTGATCAAGCCGCGGATCCCGAGCTCGCGGGCGATCGCTTCCGTCACCGCGACGATCCGCGCTTCCATCGCGTCGCCGACCGTCTGCGTCGGGTACACGCTGATCGAGTCGCCGGAGTGGATGCCGGCCCGCTCGACGTGTTCGAAGATGCCGGGGATGAGGATGTCGTCGCCGTCGAAGACCGCGTCGACCTCGACTTCCTTGCCGCGCATGTACTTGTCGATGAGCAGCGGCGCGCCGGGCGTGATCGGCGGCGCCGACTCGACGTACGAGGCGAGTTGGCCCTCGTTGTAGACGATCTCCATCCCGCGACCGCCCAGCACGTACGACGGCCGAACCAGGACCGGAAAGCCGATCTCGCGCGCGATCGCGCGCGCTTCGCGGAACGTCTTCGCACCGTACCCGCGCGGCCGTGCGACGCCGAGCTTTTCCAGCGCGGCGTCGAATTTCTCGCGGTCCTCGGCCATGTCGAGCGAACGCCGGTCGCTGCCGACGATCGCGATCCCGCGCCGGGTCAGCTCGTCGGCGAGGTTGATCGCCGTTTGTCCCCCGAAGGCGAGCATCACGCCGCGCGCGTTGGTCGCGCGGGCGGTCGCCTCGACCTCGTCGGCGCCCGGCGGCTCGAACACCAGCACGTCGGAGACGTCGAAGTCGGTCGACACCGTCTCCGGATTGTTGTTGATGACGACCGCCGCGCAGCCCGCCTCGCGCAGCGCCCACGCCGCGTGCACGCAGCTGTAGTCGAACTCGATGCCCTGGCCGATGCGGATCGGGCCGCTGCCGACGACCACGACCGCCTCGCGGTCCGGCGGACGCATCTCGTCCTGCTCGAAACGCGAGAGATAATAGTAGGGCGAGGTCGCCGGAAACTCCGCGGCCGCCGTGTCGACCATCCGAAACGCACCCTTCGAAGACTCCCACGACACGGGATCGTCGATACCGGTGAGGGCCGTGATACCGGCCCGGCTGTAGCCCGCTTCGAGCGCCTGGCGGACGAGTTCCGCCGGCGGCGCCTGGCCGAACAGCGGTCCGGCGGAACGAAAGGCGCGGAAGGCTTCTTCCATCGTGACGAGCTCGGCGAAGGCGTTGAGCCAGAAGCGATCGATCGTCGAGAGCGCGTGCAGCTCGTCGACGCTGCGGCCTCGCCGCAGCAGTTCGCAGACCGCGAAGAGCCGCTCGTGGGTCGGCGTCACGAGCACGCGTTCCAGTTCGTCGTCACTCCATTCGGCGTACGCGCCGCCGGTCAGCGTCTCGAACTTGAGATCCAGCCCGCGCACCGCTTTCATCAGGGCCGCCGCGAAGGTCCGTCCGATCCCCATCGCCTCGCCGGTCGACTTCATCTGCGTTCCGAGGCGCGTGTCCGCGAGCGGAAACTTGTCGAACGGCCAACGCGGAAACTTCACCACGCAATAGTCGAGGGTCGGTTCGTACGCCGCCTTCGTCCGTCCGCCCGTCACCGGGTTCGGAATCTCGTCGAGCGTTTGGCCCAGCGCGATCTTCGTCGAGATCTTGGCGATCGGATAGCCGGTCGCTTTCGAGGCCAGCGCGGAGCTGCGCGAAACGCGCGGGTTGACCTCGATGATCATGTACTCGGGACGGTCGGGGTGCAGCGCGAACTGGATGTTGCAGCCGCCCTGCACGTTGAGCGCGCGGATCACGTTGATGCTCGACGTGCGCAGCATCTGGTAGTCGAGGTCGGAGAGCGTCTGCGACGGCGCGACGACGATCGAGTCGCCGGTGTGGACGCCGACCGGGTCGATGTTCTCCATGTTGCAGACGATGATGCAGTTGCCGACGCGGTCGCGCAGGACTTCGTACTCGATCTCTTTCCAGCCGAGCAGCGAGGTTTCGACCAGCGCCTGATGGATCAGTGACGCGTCGAGTCCCGTGTGAAGCGTCGCGCGCAGCTCGGCTTCGTCGTAGACGATCCCGCCGCCGGTGCCGCCGAGAGTGTACGCGGGCCGCACCACGAGCGGATAGCCCGACTCGGCGGCGAAGGCGACGCCGGCTTCGACGTCGGTCACGATCAGCGACGACGGAACCGGCTCGCCGATCTCGAGCATCTTGGCCTTGAAGCGCTCGCGATCTTCGGCCAGCTTGATCGTATCGAGCGGCGTCCCGAGTAGTTCGACGCCGTACTTTTCGATGACGCCCGCCTCGGCCAGCTCGACCGCGAGGTTCAGCCCGGTCTGTCCGCCGAGCGTCGGCAAGAGAGCGTCGGGTCGCTCGCGCGCGATGATCCGCTCGAGCGATGCGACGGTCAGCGGCTCGAGATAGACCGCGTCGGCGATCTCCGGATCGGTCATGATCGTCGCGGGATTCGAGTTGACGAGGACGACCCGGTGGCCTTCCTCGCGCAGCGCACGGCAGGCTTGCACCCCGGCGTAATCGAATTCGGCGGCCTGCCCGATCACGATTGGGCCGGAGCCGATCACCATGATGGTTCGCCTGGGCATCCAGCCCAGGATACGTCCGCGCGCCGTGTCGTCCCTTCGCGTTACGAGAGCACGGTCTCACGCAAGATGATGCGGCTGTGCGTCTCCGATGCGCCGTGCGCGCGCAGCTCCTCGATGAGTGCGGCGAGTGCCGACCCGTCGGCGACGGCGACGCGCAACGTGAAGTCGAAGTTGCCGGACGTGAGCGACGCGGCGACGACGTCGGGCATCGTACGCAGCGCCACCTCGAAGGCGCCGGCGGGCGTCCCGATTGCGAGCCGCAAATCGATGAGGGCCGCGAGCCGCGCGCCGTCGGCGTTCGGGTCGATCTCGGCCCGAAAGCGCCTGATCGTCCCTGCGCTCACCAGCCTGCGCACGCGCTCGGCGACGGCGTTTGCACTGAGGCCGACCACGTCGCCCAAGTCGCGGAAGCTGATCCGAGCGTCGTACCGAAGGCGCCCGAGGATTGCGCGGTCGATCGAGTCCATGACCGCTAAAAACGCCGCGAAACGGCTCCAATCCTTTGAAGATCGGTGTGATCCGTAGCGCGTGCCGCGCTATACTGCGGTCCATGAGGAATCGTTCGATCGCCTGCTCGCTCGGGTTGGTGCTGCTCGCGACTAGCGCCCCGGGTCTCGCGGCCTCCGACGACCCGGCGCGGCCGATCGCCGCGGCGGCCGCCGAGAAGCTCGAAGCGTACTATGTCTACCCGTCACGCGCGCGCGAGGCCGGCGACCTGCTGCGCCGAAACGCCGCCGCCGGTGCCTACGACGGCCTGCGCGAGGACGCGCTCGCGAAGCGGGTGACGGAGGACCTCGGCGGCCTCCTGCACGACAAACACGTTCGCCTGCGCTACTCGACCGAGGTCAATCCGCCGGCGAAGCCGTCCGGTACCGACGCCAGCGCCGAGGAAGTGGCGGCACAGGCGCGCTTCGACCGGTCCGTCGGCTACGGGCTCGGCCGCGTCGCTCACCTGCCGGGGAACGTCGGGTACGTCGACGTGCGCTACGTTCTCGGGTCGTCTCGGGAGATGTCGACCGTCTTCGACGGCATGGCGAACGCGGTCGCGTACTCGGAGGCGATCGTCCTCGACCTGCGGCGCGATCACGGCGGCGATCCCAACGTGGTCGCTCGCTTCTTGAGCCATTTCCTCGCCCCGAAAACCCACCTCAACGACTTCGTCGCGCGGTGACGGCTCGTCGAAGATCGCCGAGTCCACCTACACCGGGGACGTCCCGGGGCCGCGCATCACGGCGCCGCTTTACGTTCTCACTTCCGGCGAGACGTTCTCGGCCGGCGAGGAATGCGCGTACGATCTTCAAGCGCTCAAGCGCGGAACGCTGATCGGCGCGGTCACCGGCGGCGGAGCGAATCCCGGCGAGCTGCGGCGCATCGACGATCACTTCTCGCTCTTCGTCCCCGACATGCGCGCGCAGAACCCGATCACGAAGACCAACTGGGAAGGTGTCGGCGTAAAACCGGACATCGCGGTCGCTCGCGACCGGGCCCTCGCGACGGCAAACGCCGCGGCGCTCGACGCGAGGCTGCGCGATGCGTCGTTGGACGCGGACCAGCGCAGCGCGCTGAGCGGGCTGCGCGGCAAGCTCGACACGATGACCGACGCGGAGATCCTCGCCTTGTAGGCGTCGCCACGTGCGACGGCCGGCGTCAGGGTCATCTGATTCGCGCGGCGAACGTCGCGCGTGGTGCGTGCTGTGATCACGGCCGGCGGTACCGTCGGCGGCGAGTTCGCTTCGGTGATCGGGACCTCCGTGAAGGCGCTGGCGCGGTACGCGGGAGGCACCCTCCTCGACGTCGCGATCGACGCGTGTGCCGGCGCCGGGATCGACGGGGTAGCGGTGGTGGGCGGGCACGCGGTGCGCGAACACCTGCGGGGGCGTGACGTGCGCGTGATTGACGCTGCCGTCGACGGCGGGACGAACGTGCTGCGCGCGCTGGACGCGTGGCCCGGCGAGCGGTTCGTCTACCTGACTTCCGATCTGCCGTTCGTGACCGAAAGCGGCGTGCGCGACCTGGTCGAGCGCAGCGGCGGCGCGGCGCTCGCGATGGCGCTCGGCGACGTCGACACCTACCGGTCGCGGTTTCCCGGTGCCGCGGCTCACGAGGTGGCGCTGCGCGGAGAGCGCATCGCGAACGGCAGCGCGTTCGTGTTCGCCCCGGAAGCGGCCGCACCGGCGCGCGCGCTCGCCGTACGCTTCTTCGATGCGCGCAAGAGCCTCTTCGCGCTCGTGCGGCTTCTCGGCCCGTCGCTGTGCGTGCGCTTCGCCGTCAAACGTTTGGGCGTCGCAGATGTCGAAGCGTATGGCACGCGGACGCTGGGATTGCCGGTCGCTGCGGTGCGCGGCTGCGATCCGGGCTTGTGTTACGACGTCGACACGCTCGAGGAGTATCGCTACGCATGCTCGCTGACCGCTCGCACGTCGTGAGCGTGCAGCGTTCGCCGCAAGCCTGGCGCCTGGGCGCGTTTTGGTTCGGCATCCAAGTAGTGTGGACGTCGGTGCTCGGCGTCGTCCTGCAGGATCGCGTCTCCGCGCTGAGCGCGCCCGGGGCGGTCGCACGCTACGCGCTGATCGCCGCGGTCGGCGCGGCGCTGGCTGCCGTGCTCCAGGTCGCAGCGGGCATCCTTTCCGACCGGCAACGCGTGCGCACCGGCCACCGCCTCGCGTTCTATCGTACCGGCGTCATCGTCGCCGTCCCCGCGCTGATCGGCGTGACGATCGCACCCTCGCTCGCGTGGCTGTGGATCGCGATGCTCGCGCTGCAGGTGGGGATGAACGTCGCCGGCGGTCCGTATCAGGCGATCGTCGGCGACTACGTCGAGCCGGAGCGGGTCGGCCGCGCGTCCTCCTGGATGAGCATCCACCAATTCAGCGGCAGCGTCATCGGACTGGTCCTCACGATCGTCCTGCACGGCGCGCTGCTCGGGTTCGCGCTCGCGGCATGCTTGGTGGTGAGCTGGTGGATCACGGACGCCTACGCGCGCACGCTGCCCGGCTCGCGCGAGGTTGCGCGCCCGTTGCGTCTCGATGCGAACGCCTGGATCGTCATCGCGTCGCGCGCGCTGATCAACGTAGGGTTCTACACGTTGTTCGGCTTCTTGTTCTTCTTCGTGCGCGAATCGCTCGGCGTCGCCGACGCGCGCACGACGACGGGCATCCTCTTCCTCGCCTTTACGATCGCCGGGGTCGGCGGTGCCGCCGCCGCCGGCGTCCCCGCCGATCGGCTCGACAAACGGGTCGTGGTGACGATCGCGTGCCTTGCCATCGCAATCGCCGTCGGCGCGTTCGCGGCCGCGCCGACGTTCGCCGTCGCCCTCACATGCGCGATCGCCGCGGGCGCGGCGTGGGGAGCGTTCTTCACCGCCGATTGGGCGATCGCGTACGCGGTGCTACCGAGCGCGGCGCTCGCCTCAGCGATGGGCGTGTGGAACCTGGCCGCCGCCCTTGCCCAGGTCGCGGCGCCCGCAATCACCCAGCCCGTGGTCTCCTTCTACGACGCGCGCCGCGCCGGGCTCGGCCCGCGCGTCGCGCTCGTCTGCGTGATCGTCGAGTTCGCACTTGGTACGGCGCTGCTGTGGCGGGTCCGCCTAGCATCCCCGGCGCAACGGGCCCGCTAAGAGACCGCGCGCAGCGACGTTTCGCCGTCCGCCATCCGTACCGCGTGGCCGGTCGGGCGCGAGATCGCGGCCAGCAGAAAGATTCCGGCTACGGCGCACTTCTGCAGCTCGTAGCTCGCGCGACTGGTCACGATGGCGAACCCGTCGGCCGGATCGAGCTCGGCACGCGCCATCGCGCCGATCAGCTTGTCGACGGCATTGTGCCGGCCGACGTCCTCGCGCGCGAGCACGACTCCGCCCTCGAGCGTCGTCCAGGCTGCGGCGTGCTGCAGCGAGTGAACGACTTCCGGAAGTCCCGTCGCGGCCTTCGGCAGCGGTTTCGTGGCGACGTGCAGCTCGACGGGCGACTGCGCCAGAAGGTCGCGGCGGTGTTTCTTCGGAGCGATCACGATGGTTCTCCAAGGGCAGGGATATGACCGCGGTGCGTGCACCGCGACGCGCACGCTCGGCAGAACGCCGACCAATGCGCGGACGCTCTCGCGGTTGCGGCGGGCCGCCACGTCCGAGCGCAGCAAGGACAGCGATACGGAGGCTTGCGGATCATACCGAGATGCTCACGAACCCGACGCGGTCCCAGTCGAGCACCTCGACCTCCAGCGTGCGATTGTGCGCGGCAGCGAGAAAGATTTCTTCGACCGAGAGTGGTGCGGCGGCGGCAAGCATCGCCGCGCGAGCTTCGTGCAGCGAGACGCGGCCGACGTTTCCGTCGGCGAAGACTTGTGTCGCATTCATGCCGCGGGCTCCATGCAGTTCCACGACCTCCTCAGCCGCGGGTCCCATGATGCCCCGTTATCTCATCTCCGTACAGAGACGATGTGTTGCTCTGCGTGCGTGCGGCTCACCGCGACCGCGAAGATGCCTACCGCCGGCGCAGCACGATCATATCTTGAGCCGGCTGTGCGCCGCCGAGGACGACGTCGACGACCTCAAACCAACTCGACCAATGCGCGCGCACGTACTGCGGAGTGTGGAACGTGGTGTGATAGTACGCCGGGAAGTGCTGCTCCCAACCGTCGTTGCCCCAAAAGACGAATCCCGTTCGGTCGAAGTCCGCTCGCCGCGCGAGCAAGTCGTCGAGCTTCGCGTGGGCGGACCGTGTGCGAAGGTACTCCCACATGATCTCCCCGCTCGTCGTAAGCAGCAGCGAGGCGCCGGGGATCGTGACGCGGTGCAGTTCCGCGAGCCACGCATCTTGATACGACTCGTCGAGGTGGGTGAAGAGGCTCCACGCGTATACGAAATCGATCGATTCGGCGGGCAAAGGCAGCGGCGGCAAATGCCCGTTGACGACAAAGTTGCCGTTCGGCAAGGCATCGGCAGCCCAGGCGATTGCGGCCTCATCGATGTCGCATCCCAGCAGAAACGCATCCGGGATCTTGCGCTGGAGCCAGCGCGCTATGCGGCCGGGGCCGCAACCGAGGTCGAGAGCGCGGCGAACGTCGCAAAACTTGCGCCCGAGCAGGTGCAATCCGGGTTCCAGGTCGTCGACCGCCAGAAGTCCCGACACCGCGAAGAGATCGGCATCGCGCTTGCCGGTGACCCGATAGATCAGATCCTCCGACGGAAGCGCAGGGAAGTGCGCCGCAGCTTGTGACATCCTAGACCGTATCCCAGCGTAGTGCGTGAATTCCTTAGTATTTGCATAGGAATCGCATTCTTCGCCTCCCTTCGTCCGACGAAGTCGCCAGCGTCAGGCCGGCTTAGACATTGACGGCTTCTTCATGAAAGACGTCGTGCACGCTGCACCCGAAGAGACGGGCGATCTTGAACGCGAGCCCGAGCGAGGGGTCGTATTTGCCCACTTCGAGCGCGTTGACGGTTTGACGGCTGACGCCGAGGCGATCGGCAAGTTCGGCTTGCGACCAGCCCCGCTCGGCGCGCAGCACGCGCAATCGATTGGTCACGAGTACTTGCGTCGCGCGAACGCGGCTCCGATGCCGTAGAATGCCGCGATGATGGGCCAGACCCAACCCAGGCTGATGGTCGGACCCGCGGCCATCCACTGCAGAAAGCCCATGGTCAGCGTGACGACAATCGTCCCGATGATCGCGAACATCATCCCTTCGACATGGTAGCGGCGGCCGAGTTCGTCCATCGATCGGATCGCGCCGATGTTGGCCTGCATCGCGAAGAGCAGCGGAATCATCGGCAGGAGCGCGCCGACGACGTGCACGACGTCCGTCTTGATCGGCCTCGGCAGCGAGAAACCGTCGACGAGCATGACCGCGCAATACATGGCCATCCAGATGCCGTAGCGCACCATGCGCTTGTTTACCGCACGTTTGACCATGGGCTGAAGTGTACGGTATTCTTGTCTTTATGTCAAGGTTACTTGTCTTTTTGTCGACGTTGCTTGACCTTTGCTGGCGTGGGCATAACCATTTCGGTACGCTTGCGTACGGAGGACGGCTGTGGTCAGAATCGGCAGAACCTACGAGGGCGGTAACCGGCTGCTCGACGCGCTTCCCTTGGGCGAGCGCGCCGACATCGTGCCGGCGCTGGAGGTCGTCGACATTGCGGCGGGCGTCACGACGCACGCGCCCGATGCGTCGTACGACTGGGTCGTCTTTCCGATCGACGCCGTCCTCTCGGTGGTCACGACGCTCGTAGACGGCGAGACCGCGGAGGTCGGGACGGTCGGCAACGAGGGCGCCTCGGGCGTCGAGATCGCTTTCGGAGCGCCGGTGCTGCGAACGACGATCTGCCAAGTCGACGGAAGGGTCGCGCGCATGCGCACGACGGCTTTCCTTGACGCGATCGAGCGGAACTCGAGACTCGACGCGCTGATCCGTTCCACCGAAAAAGGACGCATGTTCTTCGTCGAGCAGATGATCGTCTGCAACACCGTGCATTCACTGCAGCAGCGGTGCGCGCGATGGCTGCTGCTGGTGGCGGACCGCGCTTCGCGCGAGGACTATCAGCTCACGCACGAGTTTCTGTCGATCATGCTGGGCGTGCGCCGCGCGACGGTCAGCGAGGCGGCGAAACACCTGCACGATGCCGGCGCGATCGAGTACACCCGCGGACACGTGCACATCGTGAACCGCCCCGTGCTGGAATCGCTCGCGTGCGAGTGCTACCAAGCCACCGTACGCGTCTTCAACGACGCGCTGGAAAGCTGGGGTCAGGCCCTTAGCACGCGAAAGCGCATCGCCCGCCTGTAAATGCCTACAGTCGGGCCTGCGAGCGCCGCGCCTGGCCGCCGTGCTCCGTGACGCCGAGGGCGCCCAAGATTGCGACCCGGGTCGCGTCCTCGCCGACGGTGCCGGTGAAGACGACCTCGGCCGGTGCCCCGGCCAGCACGATCACCCGGTCGGCGAGCACCAGCGCGTCTTCGACGTCGTGCGTCACCAAGATCGCCGACGCTTTGGTGAACTCGAGGATCTCGCGCACGGCCGCGCGCAGCTCGATGCGCCGCAGCGCGTCGAGTGCCCCGAACGGTTCGTCGAGCAAGAGCAAATGCGGATCGCGAACCAGCGCGCGGGCGAGCGCGGCGCGTTGCGCCATCCCGCCGGAGAGCTGCTTCGGCAGACGTTTCGCGGCGTGCGCCAAGCCGACGAGGCCGAGGACGCCCTCGACACGCGCGCGTTCGCCGGCATTGCGGGCCGGAAACGCGACGTTGCGTTCCACGTCGAGCCACGGAAAGAGCCGCGGCTCCTGAAAGACGACGCCGATCTCGCCCGAGGTCGCGATCGTGCCGGCGTCGGGCCGTTCGAGTCCGGCGATGCAGCGCAGCAGCGTCGACTTGCCGCAGCCGCTCGCACCGAGAATAGCGACACGCTCGCCGCGCGCGACGTCCAGGTCGAGCCCGTCGAAGACGAGATGCGCTCCATACGCCTTCTGCAGATGACGGATACGCGCTGCACTCATGCCGGCACCGTGTCGGTCCAGCCGACCAGACGCTTCTCGAGCCAGCGCATCCCGCTTTCCGAGAGTTTGCCGCACACCGCGAACAGCAGGATCGCGACCAGGATCTCATCGGTGCGCGTGGTCTGCTCTCCGTCGGTGAGCAGGAAGCCGATCCCGCTCGTCGCGGCGAGCAATTCCGCAGCGACGAGGAACAGCCACGCTTGGGTGAGCCCGATGCGCGCGCCGACCAGCAGCTGCGGCAGCGTCGCCGGGATCAGCACGCGCACGATGAGCGCCGTGCGCGAGAGGCCGAAGGACGCGCCCACCTCGACCAGCTTCCGATCGACGCCGCGAATGCCGGCGACGAGCGCGACGTAGATGGGGAAGAACGCGCCGATTGCGACCAGCGTGATCTTCGCGGTCTCCCCGATGCCCAGGCCCATGAGGATCAGCGGCACCCAGGCCAGCGACGGCACCGCCCGGATTCCTTGCAGCGTGGGGTCGAGGGCGCGCTCGACGCCGCGCGAACCGCCGACCAGCGCCCCGAGAACGATCGCGAGGAGCAACGCGATCCCGAAACCCGCCGCGACGCGCGCCACGCTCACGCTGACGTCGTGCCACAACATGCCGGTGAGGGCGAGCTGCTGCAGCTCGACGACGACGTCGCGCGGTGAGGCGAACTGGTAGGACTTCACCCAGCCCAGCGACGTCGCGATCCACCACAGCGCGACCAGCCCGGCCGGGACGGCGAATCTAACCACGCAAGGCGAGCTCGCCGGGATGCGTATCCGGCAGCGACGACGCGGCCGCGTCGAGATCGGCGCCGGGCTTGGCCAACTTCTCGGCGCGCACGAACGCGACGACGCCGCCCACCGCATCGCGGAAGGACTTGTCGGGAACGCCGTTGCCCGGATACTTGGTGCGCTCGCGGAGCTGCAGCTGCGCGACGCGAAGTTCGACCTTCGATGCTGCGGCGAGCAAGGCGGCCGTTTCGTCGACGTGCGTCGCTGCGTACTGGCGCGCGCGCACGTACTGCTTGAGGACGATCTCGACGATGTCGGGATGGTCCTTGAGGAAGTCTTCGCGCGCGTTGAGCGAACCGTACGTGTTGAACGCGACGTTGCGGTAGAGCAGGCGCGAACCCGCTTCGAGCTGCGAGGCCGCCATGTGCGGATCGAGACCGGCCCAGGCGTCGACTTGACCGCGTTCGAGCGCGACCCGTCCGTCGGGATGCTGCAGCGGCACGATCTCGACGTCGCTCTGCGTCAGCCCGACGGTCCCGAGCGCGCGCAGCAGGAAGAACCACGGGTCGGTACCGCGGGTCGCGGCGATCTTCTTTCCTTTGAGATCGCGCAGCGACCGCAGCGGCGAATCCTTCGCGACGACGATCGCGGTCCACTCCGGCTGCGAGTACAGGAACACGCTGTGCAGCGGCGTGCCGTTGGCGCGCGCCAGGAATGCCGCGCTGCCGGCGGTCGATCCGAACGCGACCGTCCCGGCTTCGACGAACTCGTTGCCCTTGTTCGAGCCCAGTGAAAGCACCCATTCGACCGAGGTCTTGTTCTTGGCCAGCGCCTCTTCGAGCCAGCCTTTCGACTTGAGTACGAGGCTGGGCGGGTTGTAGAAGGCGTAGTCGATTCCGAGGTGATCGAGGCCCGCAGCCTGCGCCGTGCGGGGCAGCGCCGCGGCGAGCGATGCGCCGCCGGCAAGCGTGAGAAAGAACGATCGAGAGAGTGAAGCCATGTCCTGTCGCCTCCTGATGCGATGGGAAAGCGGATGAAAACGAAAGAGCCCCCGCCGGGTCGGCGAGGGCTCTGCACTTGCGTCGCGCACTGCGCGATCAGCTCATGCCGATCCTAGCCGACCCCCGCGAGAGGAGACAGCACATCGACATCGCCATAAACGAGCCGGCGGTCAGCATGAGTGCGGCGAGAATAGCACGGGCCGAGCGCGGGCGTCAACCGCTTATGGCGAAAGCCTGACGGGTCGCCAGCCTCCAGCAGCTTGCTCGTAGGCGATCCGATCGTGGACGCGGTTCGGCCGGCCTTGCCAGAACTCGAAGCGCTCCGGCACCACGCGAAAACCGCCCCAATGGGGTGGGCGCGGTACCTCGTCTGGAAACCGCTCTTCTGCTTGCGCCATCGCTCGCTCGAGGGCGGCCTTCTCGGCGACGGGTTCGCTCTGTTCCGACGCCCACGCGCTCAGCTGGTGGCCGCGTGGCCGGGTCGCGAAATAGGCGTCGCTCTCGGCCGCCGCGACCCGCTCCAGCGATCCTTCGATGCGGATCTGCCGCTCTAGTGCACCCCACCAGAACAACAGCGCGGCGAACGGGTTCGCCGCCGCCTCCTTGCCCTTGCGGCTCTCGTAGTTGGTGTAGAAGACGAAGCCGCGCGCATCCCAGCCGCGCAGCAGCACGACGCGCGACGACGGCTTCCCCTCGCCTCCCACGGTCGCGACGCTCATCGCGTTCGGTTCGATGATTCCCGGCGTCGCCAGTGCTTCCCCGAACCAATGACCGAACTGCGCGAACGGATCGGCCGCGACCGACGCTTCGTCGAGCACTTCGCGCGCGTACGTCGTCCGCCGCATCAGGATGTCGTCGTTCATCGCAAAACGACTACGCGTCCCCGTCACCCTGAGCCTGTCGAAGGGTGACAACGAGACCTACGGGAAGCGGCCGGCGAGCAGACCTCCGGCGACTGCGAGCAGGGTGATGAGGCCGCCGAATATCGCGAGCGGGAGCGAGGCGTCGATGCGCTTCTTCTCCTTGGTCGTGCTGTTCGCGAGGGCGGCGAGGCGGGTGCGCAGCGAGCTCGCGTCGTTCGCGCGGGCGTAGGCGCCGTGCGCGGAGCCGGCGATCGTGCGCAGGGCGTCTTCGTCCATCCCCGCCTCGAGGGCGGTGCCGGGGATCAGTTGGCCGCTGCCGTTCGTGCCGATGCCGATCGTGTCGATCTCGATCCCGGCGGCACCGACCTGCGGCGCGACCGCGAGCGGGTCGGCGCCGAGGTTGTTCACGCCGTCGGTGACGAGTACGATCGCCCGTTTTCCCGACGGCGGCAGCACGCGCGCGGCAATCGCGAGCGCGTCACCGATCGCCGTACCGCCGTTCGGCGGCGGGATGCGCGAGATCGCGTCGCGCACTGCGTCCTTGTCGTCGGTGAGCGGCGCAACGACCCCGGCCCCGCTCGAGAAGGCGACGATCGCAAGCCGCGTCCCGTTCGGCACCGCATCGACGAACGCGCGCACCGCAGCGGCGGCCGCGTCGGCCCGCGTCGGAGCGACGTCGGTCGCGCGCATCGAGCCCGACGTGTCGACGCAGAGCACGACCGCGCCGCCGCGAACGGGGACGTTCGCGAAGAACCGCGGTCCGGCGAGCGCGCCGGCGAGCGCGACGACACCAAGCGCCGCGGCAAGCACGATCGCGAGGGCCGGATCGAACCGCCGCCGCGTCGCCTGCTCGAAGAAGTCGAGGTTGCTGTACGCCAGTGCCGACGCCGCGCCGCGCCGCGCGGCGCGTTGCGCCAGGCCGAGAAAAAGTGCGGCCAAGACGATGCCCGCGATGAGCCACAGCGGATGCGCGAAGGTCATCGTAGGGCGAACGCGTGCATCAGCGACGCACGGCCGTCTTCTTCCTCGAGCGTCCCGACGCGCCAGCCCGCATCCCGAAAACGCCCGCGCAACGCGGCTTCACGCGCGTGCGACGCCGCGCGATATCGCGCCCGCTCGCGCGCGCCGACGAACACGCGCCGCATGCGCCCGCTCTCCGCATCGCGCAGCCGCACGAAGCCGCGCAGCGGCAGATCGTCGCGCCACGGATCCCGCGCGAGCAGCACGGTCGCGTCGAACCGCAACGCCGCGCGTTCGAGTGGTGTCTCGCCGGTCAGATCGAAGCCGTCAGTGATCGCCAAGAGCGACGCACCGCGCGGGACGGCGCACAACGCGATCGTCAGCGCCCCCTCGAACCGGAATTCCCCGCGCGCCCGCACGAGCGGTGCCGCACGCCGGTCGCGTACGACGCGCTCGTCGACGATGCGCGCCGCCGCGTCCTCGCCTTCGAGCGCGCCGAACCACGCCCGCACGGCCTCCCGGGCTGCCGCCGCGAGCGGACGCCTCCGTCCGACCCGCATCGACGCCGATTCGTCGACGATCGCCGCCAGGACGAGCGTGGTCTCTTCGAGATACACCCGCGTCTGCAGGGCGCCGACCCGCGCGGTGGCGGCGTGATCGATTCGCCGCGGGTCGTCACCCTCCACGTACGCGCGGAGCTGCGAGAACACGAATCCGTCGCCGGGTCGCGTGCCGCGCGTCGCGGCGCCGGCTCGCGGCGTCGCCCGCGCTCCGCGCAGGATCGCGGCGCGCAGCGCGTTCACGGCGCGCGCACCGAGCCGACGATCTCGCGCACGACGTCTTCGGGATGGCCGTCTTCGATCGCGATGCGGTCGTCGTACGAGATCCGATGGCGCAGCACGGCCGCCGCGAGGTCGCGCACGTCGTCGGGCGCCGCGAAGCTGCGGCCTTCGAGGTAGGCGCGGGCACGCGCCAGCGCGACGAGCGCGAGCGCCGCCCGCGGGCTCGCGCCGTGCGCGACGAGCTCGGCGCTGCGCGATGCGCGCACGATGTCGATCGCGTAGTCGCGGACTTTGGCGTCGACGAACACGCCGTGCGCCTCGCGCTGCCAGCGCTGCACGTCGGCCAGCGTCGCGACACCCGCTCTGAGCGCCGGTTCGTCGCCGCTGAAGCGGTCGACGATCGCCTGCTCTTCGTCGCGCGTCGGATACCGCACGATCACCTTCGCCAAGAAGCGGTCGAGCTGGGCGAGCGGCAGCGGGTAGGTGCCGTCGGTGTCGTAGGGGTTCATCGTCGCCAGGACAACGAACGGCGCGGGCAGATCGTGCGTCTGCAAGCCGATCGTCGCGCGGCGCTCCTGCATTCCCTCGAGCAGCGCGGATTGCACTTTGGCCGGCGCGCGGTTGATCTCGTCGGCCAGCACGACGTTGGCGAAGAGCGGGCCGAACACCGTCGCGAACTCACCGGTCTTCTGATCGAAGATGCGCGTGCCGACGACGTCGGAGGGCAGGAGATCCGGCGTGAACTGCACGCGCCGGAAGACGCCGCCGACCGATGCCGCGAGCGCCCGGCAGGCCAGCGTCTTCGCGACGCCGGGCGTCCCTTCGAGCAGGATGTGGCCGCCGGCGATCAGGCCGAGGACGAGCGCTTCGACGACCTCGTCCTGGCCCACTATGGTGGCGTGCAGCGCGTCGAGGACGTCGCTCGGGCGGCTCATCGCAGCCACGCCTCGGTGGCGTCGGAGAGCTCCCGTGAGGCGTCGTCCCGCGCGCGTGCGGGCCCGAAGGCGGCGTGTTCGGCCGCGCTCAGGACGGGCCGAAGTGCGGCGTCGCCGGTGTTGGCGAGCGCGTCGCGGAGCGTCGCGCCGGGCGGGACGCCGGCGGCCGCGAACAGCGCGGCGCGCAGACGTCGCAGCGCGCCGTCCGCCGGCGCGCTGCGGTACGCGCGAAACGCGTCGGCGACCTCGTCGCGCGGCGTGCGCGGCGGCGCCGCGGGGACGGGGGCCGGCGGAGCGGCAGCGGGAACCACCGGGATGCGTTTACGACCCCGCAACGCGACGACGAGCACGACCAGCGCGAGCACCGCGAACAGCGCGACTGCCATCACCAGCACGCGCGCGACGAGCGGAAAGAGGACCGTCCGAGTCGACGCGTAGTACACGGCTTGCGCCGTCACCACGACGCGCACCGGGTTCGCCGCGAAGCGAGACGGCTTCTTGGTGTTCGCGTCGATCGCGTCGAAGTATGCCGCCGGAAACGTGAACGGCCCGGGCGTGGTCGGCTCGAGCGTCAGCGTCTCGACGATGTCCGTTCCGCCCGGCCCGGCCGAGACGTGCCGCTCGTCGCCGAGCAAGTGCATCGAGCCGACGTCGGGGACCACCAGTTCGTCCAACGCCGCGACACGCTCGCGCACGCGCGCGTGGATCGCCAGATGAAACGTCTCGCCGACCGGCACGCGCGTCCGGTCGGCGCGCATCGAGAGCGCATCGACGTGCAGGGAGCGCAGACCCTGCGCCTGCGCTTCCACCGGCAGCCAAAGCGCGCTCAGCGCGGCCGCAAGTGTGAGCGCTAGCGCTAGCGCTCGACGCGGTCGAGCCATCGCGCGAACAGGTTCCGCGCGTCGAACGGACCCGGGGATGCTTCGGGATGGAACTGCACCGCATCGATCGGCAGCGTGCGATGGCGGAACCCTTCGTTCGTCCCGTCGTTGAGGTTGGTCATCGTCGCCTCGAGTTCGGCGGGCAAGGTTGCGCCGTCGACCGCATAGCCGTGGTTGTGCGCCGTCACGAGCACCTCGTCGTGAATGAGATCTTTCACCGGCTGATTCCCACCGCGATGACCGTACGGCAACTTGTACGTCTGCGCTCCCATCGCGAGGGCGAGCATCTGGTGACCCAGGCACACGCCGAAGATCGGCGTCTTGCCGACGAGCTCGCGCAGCGTCTCTACCGTCCCCCCGAGATCGCGCGGATCGCCGGGACCCGGCGAGACCAGCACGCCGTCCGCCTTGTGTGCGAGGATCGTCTCGCTCGACGCATCGTACGGTACGACCGTGACGCGCGTGTCGAGCGCGAGGAGATCGCGGATGATCGCGCGTTTGACACCGCAATCGATCAGCACGACGTGCCGGCTTCCCTCGCCGACCGTCTCGCCGTGGCCGTACGCGTCGGCAACCGACGCCACGAGGCCTTGCGTCGTCGCCTCCCGCGCGTAGCGGGTGAGGGTCGCCTCGACGTTCGCGATCGCTTCCGCACCCACCGCGAGCGCGGCGGCGATCGTGCCGTGTTCGCGCAGCGCGATCGTGAGCGCGCGGGTGTCGATCCCGACGATCGTGCGGACCTGCTGCTCGTCAAGCCACGAACCGAGATCCTGTTTCGACGCGTAGTGCGACGGGTTTTTCTCGAGATGCTTGATCGCGGCGCCGGAGACGCACGCATGCGGATGCTGCGCGACGGACCCGCTGATGCCGTAGTTGCCGATCAGCGGATACGTGAAGGCCAAGATCTGCCCGGCGTAGGACGGGTCGGTGAGCGCTTCCTCGTAGCCGGTCATGCCGGTGAAGAACACCGCCTCGCCGAGCGCGATCCCAGTCGTCGTAAGTCCTTCGCCCTCGAACCGCGTGCCGTCGGCAAGCAGCAGCGTGGCCGGGTTCACGCGCTCACCTCTTCGCGCGGCAGGACTTGGCCGTATTCGAAGACGACCGCCCCTTCGACGATCGTCGCCACCGCACGGCGCGGCAGCACCATCCCGTCGAACGGCGTGTTCTTCCCCTTCGAGCGGAACAGCCGCGCGTCCACCGTCCACGGGCGGTCGGCGAACACCGTGACGTCCCCGATGCTGCCGATGTCGAGCGTTCCGCCCGGCACGCCCAGAATGCTGGCCGGATTCGCGGAGGCGAGCATCACGAAGCGGTCGAGCGCGAGCTCCGGCAGCGCGAGCGCGTACGCGCCGAGCGCGACTTCCAGACCGCTGAAACCGACCGGGGCGCACGAGAGCAGTTGGGCCTTCTCTTCCAGCGGATGTGGTGCGTGATCCGAGGCGAACGCGTCGATCGTACCGTCGAGCACGGCTGCGCGCAGCGCCTCACGATCGTGCGCGTCGCGCAGCGGCGGGTTGACCTTCGAGTCGGCGCGGTAGTCGTCGAACCGGTCGTCGAGGAAGACGAGGTGGTGCGGCGTGACCTCGCAGGTGACGCGCACGCCGCGCGAGCGCGCCCAGCGAATCAACTCGAGCGAGTTCGCGGTCGAGACGTGCGCGATGTGCCAGGCCTTCCCGGTGTCGGCGGCGATCAGCAGATCGCGCGCGACGATCACGTCTTCCGCCAAGCCCGGCGAGCCTTCGAGGCCCAGCCGCATCGACGCCGCCCCCTCGTTCATCACCGCCGCGCCCTTGAGGTCGGGGTCCTCGCAGTGCGAGATGAAGCACTGCGGCAGATCGCCCGCGTAGCGCGCCGCGTTGCGCAGGACGCGCGCGTCGCGCGGCGTCGAACCGTCGTCGCTGAACGCGACGCAGCCGACGTCGGCCAGCAGGTGATACGGCGCGAGCTCCTGACCGGCACGGCCTTTGGTGATCGCTCCGATGGGGTAGACGCGGGCCAAGCCGGCGATCTCGGCGCGGCGCAGCACCTCCGAGACGATCGCCGGCGCGTCGAGCGCGGGCTCGGTGTTGGGCATGCACGCGACCGCGGTGAACCCGCCGGCGACAGCCGCCGCCGTCCCCATCGCGATCGTTTCCTTCTGCGTCGCACCCGGCTCGCGCAAGTGCACGTGCATGTCGATGAAGCCGGGCGCGACGATCGCCCCGTCGGCGTCGACCACGCGCGCCTCGCCGTCGCCGATATGCTCAGCGATCTGCACCACGAACCCGTTCTCGATCAGCACGTCACGATTCGCATCGATTCCCGCGACCGGGTCGACGAGGCGTCCGCCTTTTACGAGTGTTTTCATTCTAAAGGCGCTCCGCCCATGGCTCCGCGCCCCCCACGCGTTCCGCGTGGGGCCCCCATGTCGCGAGCGGGCATGAGCATATTGGCAGAGGCACGATTCCCCGAGGGCCCGCTCTTCTTCATACTGGTACTGCGGCTCCGTTGACGAGCAGATCGAGGACGGCCATGCGGACGAAGACGCCGTTGTGGACTTGGGCGACGTAGCGGGAGCGCGGATCATCCAGCACGTCGTCGGTCAGCTCGACGCCGCGGTTGTAGGGCCCCGGGTGCAGGATCACCGCATCGTCGGGCAGCTGGCGCAAGCGCGCGCGGTTCAGTTGAAAGCGCTGGGTGTAGTCCTCGAGCGCGGGCAGCAGCCCGGCCGAGATCCGCTCGCGCTGGATGCGCAGCATCATGACCGCGTCGAGCTGCGGCAGCAGCGCGTCGAGGTCGCGCTCGACGCGTACGCCCAACTCCGCAAACGCATCGGGCAGCAGCGTCGGCGGGCCGACCAGTGTCACGTCGATGCCGAGCGCGCGCATCCCGACGATGTTCGAGCGCGCGACTCGCGAGTGCAGGATGTCGCCGACGATCGCGACCCGCAGGCCCTCGAAGCGGCCGAACTCCTGGCGCAGCGTCATCAGGTCGAGCAGCGCTTGGGTGGGATGCGCGTGGGTTCCGTCGCCCGCGTTGATCACGTGGCCGTCGAACGCATCGGCCAGGCGCCGCGCAAAGCCGGACTCCGGATGGCGCACGACGATCACGCGCACGCCGATCCCGCGCAGGGTCAGCGCCGTGTCGGCGATCGTCTCGCCCTTGCCCAGGCTCGACGCGCCCGGCGCGAACGAGATGATGTCGGCGCCGACCCGCTGTTCCGCCAGCGTGAAGGACGTGGCCGTTCGCGTCGACGCTTCGAAGAACAGGTTCAGCACCGGCACGCCGGCGAGCAGGTCCCGCGACGGCAGCGCCTCACGAAAACCGACGGCACGGTCGAGGACTCGGGCGATCTCTTCCGGGGTCAGGTCGTCGACGTCGAGCAGGCTACGGGGTGCCACGGTCCTCGTCGAACACCGTCACCGCGTCGGCGTCGGAGCGTTGGGCGGCCAGCACGACGTCGATGTGCTCGCGGCGGCTGGTCGGAATCACCTTGCCGACGTAATCGCCTTGAATCGGCAGCTCACGCAGCCCACGGTCGATCAGAACGGCAAGCCGAATCGCCTTCGGCCGGCCGAGGTCGGTCACCGCGTCGAGCGCGGCGCGGATGGTGCGTCCGGTGTAGAGGACGTCGTCGACGAGGATGACCGTCAGGCCGGTGATCGCGCTGCGGATCTCCGACTCGGGGAGTTCGCGCGCCACGTCGTCGTCGCGATACAAGTTGACGTTGAGGAAGCCGAGCTCGGGGAGCGAGCCGCGGATCTCGGCGATCTTCGAGGCCAGACGCCGTGCGAGCGATTCGCCGCCGCGGCGAATGCCGATCAGCAGGAGTCCTCCCTGGACGTCCTCGGGCTCGACGATCTGGTGGGCCATGCGCGCGATCGCCCGCTCTACCTCGTCGGACGACATCAGCACGCGCCGACGGGCGACGGCGGTCTGCATCACGCGGAGGTTCGGCATCGCAGGCGGCTTTGGCCTTCGCGCGCACGGGCGCAGGTCGTTGACGCGGTGGTCGCCGAGGCGCGCAAGCACCCGACCTGGCGCTTTGCGATCACGGTCGTCGATCCGTCGGGCGAGCTCGTCTATTTCTACCGCATGGACGGGACGCAGTTCGCATCGATCGGCATCTCGCAGGGGAAGGCGCGCACCGCGGCGCGCTACCGCCGCGAGTCGCGCGTCTTCTACAATGCGTACGAGGGCGGTCACGGCTACGTCGCCTCGCTCGACCCGACGCTCGTCGCCTCGCCCGGCGGCTATCCGCTGATCGAAGACGGCAAGATCATCGGCGCCGTCGGCTGCAGCGGGGGCACCGCCGATCAGGACGCGACGGTGTGCGGCGCCGGAGCACGCACGACCAAATAGGACCTGGCCGCACTCGGCTCCCGGCGACGATCGTCGCTGGTCACTTGCATTATGCAAGGAACTCTCGACGACGTGCTGTACGCCGCGAGGCCCGGCCCGTACAATGCCGGTAACCGCCACGCGAAGGGTATGAAGCATGAATGGCATGCCGATGCCGCCGGAATTGCCGCTGTCGATCACATACGATGGTTGGCTCGTCGCGCTCTCGGTGCTCGTTGCGAGCGTCGCCGCGTACGTGGCCCTGACGTTCGGGGAACGGCTCACGGAGAAGCGCGGCGGGCCGCGCACTCTGTGGCTCCTTGGCGGCGCGACCGCCATGGGGACCGGGATCTGGTCGATGCACTTTACGGGGATGCTGGCGTTTCATCTGCCCATCCCCGTCGCGTACGATCTGTGGATCGTCGCACTCTCGATCGTACTGGCGATCGTCGCATCGGGGATAGCGCTCATCGTCGTCAGTCGGAAAACAATGGGACTGGGCGAGTGGCTCATCGGCGGTCTCCTCATGGGAACCGGGATCGTCACGATGCACTACACTGGGATGGCGGCGATGCGCCTGTCGGCCCACATGCGATGGAACTTGTGGATTGTTGCGCTCTCATTCCTCATCGCGGTGGTGGTCTCGTTGATCGCGCTAGCGCTCGTCTTCCGCCTGCGCGCCCTACCAGAGGCGCCCTTCGCGTGGCGCCGGATCTCGGCAGCCATCATCATGGGGATCGCCGTCGCAGGGATGCACTACACGGGGATGGCGGCGGCGACGTTCACCGCGAGCACACCGCATCCACCGATCGGAATCGCCGTGACCGCGGCGACCCTCGCCGGCTATGCAATCGCGCTCACCACCATTCTCGTGCTGGGTCTCACGCTCGCTGGAAGCTACCTCGACCGCCTCTATTCCGATCTGCAGCACAGCGAGGGCTTCCTGGCTGAAGGGCAGAGAATCAGCCACACCGGCAGTTGGGGCTGGAACGTTGCTACGGGAGAACGGGCCTGGTCGGACGAGACGTTCAGAATTCTGGGATACGATCCGGGTGTGTCTCCCACCCGCGAGATGTTTCTTCAACGCGTCCATCCGGAAGATGCACCTCTCGTGCAACGCCACATCGACCGAGGATCGCGTGACGGACAGGGCTTCGAGGTCGAGCCTCGATTGCTGATGCCGGACGGTTCCGTCAAATACGTCCATCTCGTCGCTCACGCGGTACGGGACCAAAGAGGCCAGCTGGAATTCATTGGGGCGGTCATGGACGTCACCGCAGCCAAACGAGCCGAGGAGGATCTGCGCCGGGCGCAGGCAGACCTCGCGAATGTCTCGCGCGTGACCACGCTGGGCGAGGTGGCCGCTTCGATCGCGCACGAAGTGAACCAACCACTCACCGCGGTCGTCAGCAACGCGGAAGCCTGCCGGCGCTGGCTCGACGTCAGCACTCCCAACCTTGACGAGGTGCGCGCCGCGGTCGAAAGCATCATCAAGAGCGGTCATCGGGCGGGTGAGATCACCCGGCGCGTGCGCGCGCTTTTGAGCAAGACCGACACCCCGAAAACACCGCTCGACATCAACGACGTCGCGAACGAGGCCATCGCGTTGGTCCAGCACCAGCTTTCGAGTCATCGGGTATCGCTGCGCATGGAACTCGCGGCCGCTTTGCCCCGGGTCAACGGTGATCGGATCCAGCTGCAGCAAGTGATCGTCAATCTGGTGAACAACGCCATCGAAGCGATGCAGCCCGTGACGGATCGGCCGCGCGAATTGGTGATCCGAACGCACCAGGACGAGGAACACCGAGTGCTCGTCGCGGTGCAGGACTGCGGTGTCGGAATCGCCGCAGAGAACGCGGAGCAGCTGTTCAAGCCCTTCTTTACCACGAAATCCAGCGGGATGGGCATGGGACTCGCGATCTGCCGTTCCATCATCGAAGCGCACGCGGGACGACTAACAGCTTGCAGCAACGTCGGACCGGGTGCGACGTTGCAATTCGTCCTGCCGCCGTACGAACTCGTTGCGTCATGATCATCGCGGGTGCGCGCCATGACTGAAGCGCCTGGCACCGTTATATTGTGATCGATGAGGACCCCGAAGTTACGGGAGGCTTTGGGAAGGCTTCTGCGATCCGTGGCATAGGAGCCAGTTTATACGGTTCCGTGGCGGAGTTCATGAAAGCCGGGCGATCCGACGGCCCGACCTGCATGGTGTTTGATGTCAGATTAGCGAGGAGCGCAACGCTCGAGGGCCCGGGTGAACGGCGATAGGGAATGTGTAAGTCCATATCTCCGGGGAAGCGGCTAAGAATTTACCTCGGCGTGCGAGAGGGCGCTGGCGAATCTGACCGTGGCCATGAGGCACTATATCGAGACTTGGTACAATTCGAAGCGGCTTCACTCGACGCCGGGCTATCTGAGCTCCGTTGAGTTCGAAGAGCGCGACGTACGAGAAGCAGCCTAAACTACTCGTCCGTCAAACCGGGTCAGGTTCAAGCCATCGGATCGAAGACGAACGCCGCGCAGTAGTTCTCGCCATACTCGCGATGCAGCCCTGGGCTCCATCATCGACTGCGCCGTTAGCGAGTGCGGTAGCATAAAATTCCAGAACCGCCTCTGGGCTTGGCGACGCGAAAGCAACGTGGAAGCGTTGACCTGACGCGAAGATGTTGGATGATTTCCGCTTGATGGCAAAAGGTTCATCGGATTGGCCGCGGCAGCCGTATCCGGCGGCATCGCTGTCGCTCCAAATGCGAACGTAGCCCAGCGGCACGAGAACCGCATGGTAGAACGCGATTGAATGCTCGAGATCCAACACGCCTAGCGGTGGTGGGTCGGGAAGTTGAACTCGGCGCCGGTGCGGATGCCGGTCGGCCAGCGCATCGTCGTCGTCTTGAGGTGCGTATAGAAGCGCACGCCTTCGACACCGTGCACGTAGGTGTCGCCGAAGAGCGAACGCTTCCAGCCGCCGAAGCTGTGGTAGGCCACCGGCACAGGGATCGGCACGTTGATCCCGACCATCCCCGCTTTCACGTTGGCGTCGAAGTGACGCGCGGTGTCGCCGTCGCGGGTGAAGATCGCGACGCCGTTGCCGAACTCGTGCGCGTTCACCATCGCCAGCGCTTCGTCGTACGTTTTGGCGCGCACCACCGAGAGCACGGGGCCGAAGATCTCTTCCTTGTATACGCGCATCGAGGGCGTCACGCGATCGAGCAGCGTCGCACCGAAGAAGAACCCGCTTCCCGGCGAGACCGCGGCGCGCCCGTCGACGACGAGTTCGGCGCCTTCTTCCGCCGCCAGATCGACGTAGCCGCGAACCCGCGCGAGATGCTCGCCGGTCACGAGCGGCCCCATCTCGACGCCGGCTTCTTCCCCCGGGCCGACCTTCAGCACGTCGATGCGCTCGCGCAATCTCGCGACGACCGCGTCGCCGGTCTCGTCGCCGACCACGACGGCGACCGAGATCGCCATGCAGCGCTCGCCGGCCGACCCGTACGCGGCGCCCATCAGCGCGTCGACGACCTGCGCGAGATCGGCGTCCGGCATCACGACGAGGTGGTTCTTCGCGCCGCCCAGCGCCTGCACGCGCTTGCCGGCCGCCGCCGCGCGCGTGTAGACGTGCTGCGCGATCGGCGTCGAGCCGACGAAGCTGACCGCGTCGATCCCCGGATGGTCGAGGATCGCGTTGACCGCGTCTTTGTCGCCGTTGACGACGTTGAAGACGCCCGGCGGTAGTCCGGCCTCCCTCAACAGGCGCGCGCTCTCGAGGGCGAGCGAGGGATCCTTCTCGCTCGGTTTCATGATAAACGTGTTGCCGCACGCGATGGCGATGGGGTACATCCACATCGGCACCATCGCCGGGAAGTTGAACGGCGAGATTCCGGCGCACACGCCGAGCGGCTGACGCACGGCCTTCACGTCGATCCCGGCGCCGACGTTCTCGCTGAACTCGCCTTTGAGCAACTGCGGGATGCCGCACGCGAACTCGACGACTTCGAGGCCGCGCTGCACTTCGCCGCGCGCGTCGTCGAGCGTCTTGCCGTGCTCGCGGGTGATGATGCGCGCGAGCCGGTCGGTGTGCGCGCGCAGCAGTTCACGGTAGGCGAACATCACCGCGGCGCGGCGCGCCGGCGGCGTCTGCGACCAGCCGGCGAACGCGCGCCGCGCGACGGCGACGGCGTTGTCCAATTCGGCGGGGGACGCGAAGGCGACCCGGGCCTGAACTTCGCCCGTGGCGGGCTCGTAGACGTCCCCGAACCGGCCCGACCCGCCCGGAACCTCTGCCCCGTCGACGTAGTGCCCAAGCTCACGTACCGCGATCTGCATGAGAGACTATCCGACCGCGGCGCGCAACTTCCTCGCTCCGAACCGATCGGCCGCCTGATCGCCGAGTCGCGATTGTTTCGAGCGCCATGGCCGATCTTTTGCAGGTTGCCGCTCGCCCCGGCGTACCGGCCCAGCGGCGGGTACACGAAGCAGACCAATGGACGTCGAGATCACGCTTCAGGTGAACGGGACGGCGCGTCGGCTTTCGATCGACACCCGTACGACGCTGCTCGACGCGCTGCGTGAGCGGCTCGGGATGACGGGTGCGAAGAAAGGCTGCGATCACGGCCAGTGCGGCGCCTGCACGGTCCTCATCGACGGTCGGCGCGCGAACAGCTGCTTGGCGCTCGCGATCGCGCACCAGGACGAGCAGATCACCACGATCGAGGGCCTGGCGAACAACGGGACGCTGCACCCCCTGCAGGCGGCCTTCGTCGCGCACGACGGGTTCCAGTGCGGCTACTGTACGCCCGGTCAAATCTGCTCGGCGGTCGGGATGCTCGATGAAGCCGAACGGGGCTGGCCGAGCGTGGTGACCGCCGATCTCGCCGCGGAGCGCGTCGCGCTCGACGACGACGAGATCCGGGAGCGGATGAGCGGGAACATCTGCCGCTGCGCCGCGTACGCGAACATCGTCCCGGCGATCGCGGAGGTGGCGCGCCGATGACCCCGTTTCGCTACGAACGCGCACAGGACGCGGGTTCCGCGGTCGCCACACTCGCCGGCGCTCCGTCCGGCGCGTTCCTCGGCGGTGGGACGAACCTGGTCGACCTCATGAAGCTGGGCGTCGCGACGCCGGATCTGTTGGTCGACGTCGCGCGGCTGCCGTACGACCGCATAGAAGTGCTCGCGGACGGCGGCGTGCGGATCGGCGCGGCGGTGCGCAACAGCGAGCTCGCCGCCGACCGCACGATCCGCACACGCTATCCCGTGCTCGCGCAAGCGCTGCTCTCCGGCGCGTCGGGGCAGCTGCGCAACCTCGCGACGACCGGCGGCAACCTGCTGCAGCGCACGCGCTGCGTGTACTTCCAGGACACCTCGAAGCCGTGCAACAAGCGCATGCCGGGGAGCGGCTGCCCTGCGCGGGAGGGATATCACCGCAGCCTTGCGATCCTCGGCGCTTCCGACGCGTGCATCGCAACACACCCTTCGGACATGGCTGTCGCGCTGGCGGCGCTCGATGCAGTCGTGCGGGTGCAAGGACCGCAGGGGGAACGCGCGATCGCGCTCACCGATTTCCACCGGCTTCCGGGCACAGAGCCGCAGCGCGACACCGTCCTCGCGCACGGCGAGCTGATCACGGCGGTCGACCTGCCGCCGCTCGCGTTCGGCGCGCGCTCCGCATACCGCAAGGTGCGCGACCGCGCGTCGTACGCGTTTGCGCTGGTCTCCGTCGCAGCGGCGCTCGACCTTGCCGACGACGTCGTGCGCGACGTGCGGCTCGCGCTCGGCGGCGTTGCGCACAAGCCTTGGCGCGCGCTGCGCGCAGAGGAGGTGCTGCGCGGCGCGCCGGCGACCGAGGAGTCGTTCCGCCGCGCCGCCGAGGCGGAGCTCGCCCAGGCGAAGCCGCTCGCGCAGAACGCGTTCAAGGTCCCGCTCGCGCGCAACACGATCGTGCGCACCCTGCTCGATCTCGCGGAGCGCGCGCGATGATCGCCGCGCACTCGATCTGCTCGCCGCTCGACCGCATCGATGGGCCGCTCAAAGTGACCGGCGCGGCGAAGTACGCCGCCGAGTACCCGGTCGAGAACCTCGCGCACGTCTTCGTGGTCCAGAGCACGATCGCCAAGGGCCGCGTCGCGGCGATCGATGCGGCGCAGGCACGCGCGCTCGCCGGCGTCGTCGCCGTCCTTACGCACGAGACCGCGCCGCGCATCGAGGACTGCGACGACGCGGCGCTGCGCGTGTTGCAGTCCGACGCGGTCGCGTATCACGGCCAGATCGTCGCGGCGGTCGTTGCCGAAACCCCGGAGGTCGCGCTCCAGGCTGCCGGCTTGGTCGCCGTGACGTACGAGGAGCAGCCACACCATGTCGAGCTGCGCGTCGACGATCCGGGCCTCTACAAGCCGGAGAAGGTCAACGCGGGTTTTGCCACCGACACGCTGACGGGCGATCCCGATGCGGCGCTCGCCGCGGCAGAGATCACGCACGATACGACCTATACGACGCCGCACTACCACAACAACCCGCTCGAGCCGCACGCGACGATCGCGGCCTGGAGCGACGATGGCGTCACGCTGCACGACGCGAACCAAGGCCCGCACGGAATCCGCGATGACGTCGCGAAGGCGTTCGGCCTGGAACCGGAGCGCGTGCGCGTCATCTCGCCGTACGTCGGCGGCGGGTTCGGTTCCAAGGCGTTCACCCATCCGCACGTCATCCTCGCCGTCATGGCCGCAAAGGTCGCGGGGCGGCCGGCGAAGCTCGCGCTGACGCGCCAGCAGATGTTCGCGCTGGTCGGCTACCGCACGCCCACGATTCAGCGGCTGCGGCTCGCCGCGCGCCGCGACGGGATGCTGACCGCGATCGTGCACGAGGTGGTCGAGCAGACCTCGACGATCGAGGAGTTCGCGGAGCAGACCGCCGTGCCGACTCGGATGATGTACGCGGCGCCGAACCGGCGCACGTCGCACCGTCTCGCGCGGCTCGACCTCCCGACGCCGACGATCATGCGCGCGCCCGGAGAGACGCCGGGCATGTACGCGCTCGAGTCGGCGATGGACGAGATGGCGCTCAAGTGCAACCTCGACCCGGTCGAGTTCCGCATTCGCAACGAGCCGCAGACCGATCCCGACACGGGCCTGCCGTTCAGCAGCCGCGGATTGGTCGCGTGCCTGCGCGAGGGTGCGCGGCGCTTCGGCTGGGAAGAGCGCGATCCGTATCAGCGCGTCGAGCGCCGCCATGGCCGCTGGTACGTCGGGACCGGCGTCGCGGCATCGACGTATCCGACGCGCCGGCGTGCCTCGCAAGCGCTCGCGCGCGTCGACCACGACGGAAACTACACGGTGCTGATCGACGCGTCGGATATCGGAACCGGGACGTGGACCGCGCTCACCCAGATCGCTGCCGACGCGCTCGACGTTCCGCTCGAGCGCGTACGGATCGAGATCGGTGATTCCGCGCTGCCGCGCGCGCCCATCGCCGGCGGCTCGATGGGCATCGCCTCATGGGGCACCGCAGTCTGCGACGCGGCAGAGAAGCTGCGGACACGCTTGCGCGACGAGCACGGTGGTGCGATCCCTGCGGACGGCCTCGAAGCGCACGGTGAAGCGGGCGACAACCCGGAGGCGAAGCGCTTCTCGATGCACGCGTACGGCGCGCAGTTCGCCGAAGTCCACGTCGATGCCGACACCGGCGAGGTGCGCGTGCCGCGGCTGCTCGGCATCTTCGCCGTCGGACGCGTCGTCAACGCCAAGACCGGCCGCTCGCAGCTGCTCGGCGGGATGACGATGGGGCTCTCGATGGCGCTGCACGAGGAGACGGTCCTCGACCCGCACTTCGGGTACTTCGCCACCCACGACTTGGCCGAGTACCACGTCGCGGTGAACGCCGACGTCGGCAGCATCGAGGTCGCTTGGATCGACGAGGACGATCCGCACATCAACCCGATGGGCGCGAAGGGAATCGGCGAGATCGGGATGACCGGCACCGCCGCGGCGATCGCGAACGCGGTCCACCACGCAACCGGAATTCGCATTCGCGACCTGCCGATCACGCTCGACAAGCTGCTGGAGCGTTAGAGGCCGAGGTCGGTGAGGCCGGGGTGATCGGCCGGCCGAGGCCCGGCAGGCCACACGAACTTCCGGTCTGCGGCAGTGATCGGCACGTCGTTGATGCTTGCCTCCCTGCGGCGCATCAGCCCGCTCTCGTCGAATTCCCACTGCTCGTTGCCGTGGGAGCGGTACCAGTTCCCTGAATCGTCATGCGACTCGTACTGGAACCGCACGGAGATGCGGTCGCCATGGAAGGCCCACAATTCTTTGATGAGCCGGTAGTCAAGCTCTTTGGCCCATTTGCGCTTGAGGAACTCGACGATGGCACCTCGCCCTTGGAAGAATTCGGCGCGGTTCCGCCAGCGGCTGTCCTCCGTATAGGCCTGGGCCACGCGCTCCGGATCAAGCGTGTTCCAGGCGTCTTCTGCCATCCGAGCTTTCTGGATTGCCGTTTCGAGCGTGAAGGGCGGGAGTGGAGGACGGGTGGTCGACATACTGTTCTCCTACCCTGACCGGCACCTAGCCCTAGACGAGCTCTGCGATGCCTTCGCGAGCACGCTGCAGTTCGCGGCGGTAGTCTTCGAGCTTCGCACGTTCGGCGGCGACGACGTCGGCCGAGGCTCTGGCGACGAAGCTTTCGTTGGTGAGCTTCTTCTCCGAGCGCGCGACCTCTGAGGTGAGTCGCGCGATCTCGCGCGTATAGCGTTCGCGCAGCTTCGCCGTGTCGGCCACGCCGCGCACCGAGAGGATGCGCTGGCGCACGTCGCCGTCGCCGCCGTCGTACGTCGTGATCTCAGCGCGGGCCAGCGTCGCGATCGCTTCGACGACGCCGGATTCACTCGCCAGCGACGCCGGGATCTCGACCCGCATCCAGTCCTTGGGAGCGATCGCCCACTCGGAGCGCGCGTTGCGCAACTGCTCGACCTTCTCGATGACCGTGCCGAAGGTCGTCGCGTCGTCCGGGAACGACGGGATCTCGGCGATGTCCGGCCATGACGCCGTCACGATCGTCGCGCCGTCATGAGGCAGCGTGAGCCAGATCTCCTCGGTGACGAACGGCGCGATCGGATGCATCGCGCGCACGAACGTGTTGAGCACGAACGACAGCACCGCCGCGCGCGTTTCCCGCTGGCCGGGCGCTTTGGTCGCCTCGAGATACCAATCGCAGAACGTGTACCAACCGAACTGCAAGAGCGCGTCGGCCGCGACGCCGAACGCAAAGCCGTCGTACGCGGCCGTGACCGCCTCGACGGTGCGCCGCAATTCGGTGAGGACCCACTTGTCGGCCAGCGTGAGCTGTTCGCGCGGCGGCAGCACGCCGGCGCCCGGCAGCCCCTCCTCGAGCGAGACCGTATAGCGCAGCGCGTTCCAGAGTTTGGTGGCGAATCGCTTCGCCTCGTCGCAATAGCGCTCGTCGAAGCGCAGCTCCTGCGACTCGAGACGCATCTGGCGCAGGATGCCGAAGCGCGTGCCGTCGGCGCCGTATTTCGGCACGAGATCGTCCATCGGATCGATCGCGTTGCCGAGCGACTTCGACATCTTGCGGCCGTGCAAGTCGAACACCAGCGGCGTCACGAATACCGTCTCGAACGGCAGCCCGCCGGCGAACCGTAGCCCGAGCATCACCATTCGCGAGACCCACAAGAAGATGATGTCGCGGCTCGTGATCATCACTTGGTTCGGATACCAGTGCTCGAGTTCGGGCGTGCGCTCCGGCCAGCCGAGGATCGAGAACGGCCACAGCCCCGATGAGAACCAGGTGTCAAGCGTATCGGGATCGCGGCGCAGGTCGCCGGTGCCGTATTTCTCGCGGGCGATGCGCAGCGCTTCTGTTTCATCATGCGCGACGATCACGTCGTCGGCCGGCGTGTACCAGACCGGCAGCTGGTGTCCCCACCAGATCTGACGCGAGATGTTCCAGTCGCGCAGGCCTTCGAGTCCCGCTTCGTAGGTGCGGCCGAAGCGTTCGGGGACGAAACGCAATTCGCCGCTGCGGTACGCCTCGATCGCCGGCTTCGCGAGCGATTCCATCTTGACGAACCACTGCAGCGAGAGCAACGGTTCGATGACCGCGTGCGAGCGCGAGCTGACCGGCACGTTCGTGTGGTAGGGCTCTTCCTTCTCCAGGGCACCGGCGGAGCGCAGATCGGCGACGATCTTTTTGCGTGCGTCGAAACGATCGAGTCCGGCGTACGCGGTCATGCGCTCCGCCTGCGCGTCGATCGGAGACCGCTTCGCGGCCGCTTCATCGTACCGCCAGATCGGCACGCTCACGCGGCCGTCATAGTCGATGACGGTCGGCATCGGCAGCGCATGACGCTGACCGATCTCGTAGTCGGTCTGATCGTGCGCCGGCGTCACTTTCACGGCGCCCGTTCCGAACCCGGATTCGACCGAGGTATCGGCGATGACCGGAATCGCGCGCTCGATCAGCGGCAGGACGACGTTCTTGCCGATCAGATCGCGGTACCGCTCGTCGTCGGGGTGCACGGCGACGGCGACGTCGCCGAGATACGTCTCCGGTCGCGTCGTCGCAATCACCACGCCGTCGCCGCCGTCTTCGGCGCGATAGCGCAGATGCCACAGGAACGTGTCGACCTCTTCGTTCTCGACTTCGGCATCGGAGAGCGTCGACTGCGCCGTCGGATCCCAGTTCACCAGCCGCGTTCCGCGGTAAATCAAGCCGTCGTTGTAGAGGTCGACGAAGACTTTGACGACCGCGGCCGAGAGGCCCGGGTCCATCGTGAACCGCTCGCGCTGCCAGTCGGGCCCAAAGCCGAGGCGCTGGAACGATTCGTTGATTGCGCCGCCGTACTGCTCGCGCCACGCCCAGGCGTGTGCGAGGAACGCTTCGCGCCCCAGACCGTCGCGAGTGAGGCCTTCCTTGGCGAGCTCGCGCACGAGCACGGCCTCGGTCGCGATCGCGGCATGATCCTGACCCGGAATCCAGTCGGCGTTTTCGCCGAGCATGCGATGGTAGCGGGTCAGCACGTCCATCGGGGTGTAGGTCGAGCCGTGGCCGAGGTGCGCGCGGCCGGTGATGTTCGGCGGCGGCATCGAGATGACGAACGGCGGCCGGGCCGGATCGGGCTCTTCGTGGAAAACGCCGGCCGCCAGCGAGCGCGCGTACAGCCGCGGCTCGACTTCATCGGGATCGTAGGTCTTGGGGATCTCGGGGCGGCCGTGGTTCACAACCGCCCCGTCTACGGCTTCGCCCGGCGCGAGTCCCGTTACACGGACGAAAGACCTGCCGCTTGCCTCGCCGAGCGGGTCCCTGATTCGTCGTCGAGCTGCTCGATGTTGGAGTCCTCGAAGCTCGTGTCTTCGGCGAGTTGCTCCTCGCCGAGAATCGTGCCGGAGTTCTTCTCCGTCAGCCCAGGCTCGTTGTTGGCGTCCACGTCGCCGTTGGTCGTGCGATCGTCGTTCATGGATCGACCGTACCCACATCGGCGGCTCAGTTCGAACGCGCGAGAAATGCCTCCAGCTCGTGCAAGCCGCCGAGCGTCACCTCGGGCGCCGGCAGCAGCGACTCGGCGGGACCGCGCGCGCGATTGCACCACGCGGCGCGAAACCCGAAGTACGCTGCGCCCCACGCATCCCAGGCGTTCGCCGAGACGAACACGATGTCGCCCGGCGCGCAGTCGAACCGCTGCGTCGCGAGCGCGTACACACGCGGATCGGGTTTGAACACGCGGACGGCGTCGACGGAGAGCACGTCGTCGAGCAAGTCGCGAACGCCGGCGTTCGTCAGCGCCGCGTCCGCCGACGCGGGCGTTCCGTTCGTGAGGACGGCGCGCGGAATTCCGCGTGCGGCCAGGGCCCGCAACGCAGCGGCCGTGTCCGGGTGCGCCGGCATCTCGCGAAAGACGTCGATGAAGCGCCGGCGTTGCGATGAGTCGAGGCTGATGCCGCGCTGTACGCAGGTCTGCTCCAGTGCGAGCACCGTGAGCTCGTCGAACGGTTGATACGCCTGCGCGAGCGAGGTCAGGGTTGCATATTCGAGCTGCTTACGGCGCCAATCGCGCACGAATCCGGACGGGTCGTCGACGCCCGCTTCTGCGACCGGACCTTCCATCGTTTGCAGATCGAGCAATGTCCCGTACAGATCGAAGACGACGGCGGTGATCGGCACTCAGGTCCTTCCGGCGATGGTACGTTCGAGGAAACGCAGTACGCGGGTCAGCGGAAAATCCCGCTCGACCAGCGGCGTCGTCAGAATTGCGCGCAGCCCGACGAACTTCGCGCCGAGCACGTCGGTGAAGAGCTGATCGCCGATGACGATGGTCGCGCTGCGCGGCGTGCCGAGCAAACGCAGCGCACGCAAGAACGCGAAGGGCAGCGGTTTGAGCGCGTTCGGCACGACGGGTATACCGAGCTTCGCGCCGACCAGCGCGACGCGTTCGGTGAAGTTGTTGGACACGAGGACCATGGCGAAACCGCGATCGCGCGCCGCGGCGACCCACTCGGCGACGCCCGGAGCGAGCTCCGGCTGATGGTACGCGCACACGGTGTTGTCGAGGTCGACCACGATGCCGCGGATGCCCAGCTCCACGAGATGATCGAGCGAGACCTCGGTCAGGGCTTGGGCGTGATGGTCGGCTCGGAACCTCTCCACGCTATCCCCGGTTCCGTCCACAGCCCGCTCACCCCGCTCGCCGGCGCTCCACAGGCCGGCCCCGGCCGTCCACGGGAAAGAAAAGTTGTCCCCTCCCCCTCCACAAGGTTTCCCATCTGCGGTACAATATCTAGTACAGCCCGGCGATGGAGACCACTAGATGGTGTGCCCCCGTCGCTCTTGGGCACTCTGGACGCTTGACGGAATCGAACGTTTGTTCGATACTCGAAAGCCCCCGTTTCGAGCGCATCGCGACCGAGAGGATTGCAGCCGGCATGAAGTTCGCGCGTACCTATTCGACCACTGGTGATCCCTACGCCGGCATCGTCTTCGAGCCGCGCACATCCCGGATCGTCAACCCCGACGGCAAAGTGGTCTTCGAGCTCAAAGATGCTCAGATCCCCACGGGCTGGTCGCAAGTCGCGACGGACATCATCGCCCAGAAGTACTTCCGCAAGGCCGGCGTCCCCGACACGACGGTCCGCGTCCCCGAAGACGGCATCCCGGAGTGGCTGTGGCGTTCCGAGGCGGCCTCCGATGCGAAGTTCGTCGCTGAAACCGACGCTCGCCAGGTGTTCCACCGGCTGGCCGGCTGCTGGGCTTACTGGGGCTACAAGAACGGCTACTTCGACGACGAGTTCCAGGCGCGCGCCTACTACGACGAGATGTGCGCGATGCTCGCGCGCCAAGTCGGCGCCCCGAACTCGCCGCAGTGGTTCAACACCGGCCTGCACTGGGCGTACGGCATCTCCGGCCCCTCACAAGGCCACTGGTACGTCGACGCCAAGACCGGCGAACTCGCCCAGTCGACGTCCGCTTACGAGCATCCGGCGCCGCATGCGTGCTTGCCGTACCACGCCATGGTCACGACGCCTGACGGCCCCGTGCCTATCGGGAAGATCGTCGAGAATGACCTCGTTGGACTTCCCGTCTACGACGAAAACGGCCTAACCACGGTCGTCGCAACGGCCTACAACGGCGTCAAGCCCGTCTATCGTGTTTGCTTGGCCAACGGCAACGCTATTGAAGCGACTGCCGACCATCTCGTTCTCGCGTGCGACGATCATAAAGGGAAGCGTTCGTGGCGCGAAGTCGGATCGCTGAAGCCCGGAATGCGCCTCATCCAGCGGACCGACACGTCGATCGAAACGATCGGCGAACCGATCGCTCGCGCAGAAGCCGCTTTGGCCGGTTGGCTGCAAGCCGACGGATTCGTCGGCCAGTACGCCCATGGCACGAACCGCAGCCTCACGATTGAGGCGATGACGGTCAATGACGCGGAGCGTGGGTTCGTCGGGAGCATGGCGGGTGCCGTGTTCGGCGATACGCACTCTCACGAGCGCAAGGTAGCTGCACAAGACGCTGCGCTCGACATCCGTCGGCTGCGTTTCTATGGCGAAACGCTGCGTCCGTTCGTCGAGCGGTATGGTCTTCTCGACCGCGGCCTCGATATGGAAGTTCCCGCGGCGGTCCGCTCGGGTGGCGTCAATGTCGTCGCCGCGTATCTTCGCGCCTTGTTCCAGGCTGACGGATGCGTTCGCATCCGCGAAGGTCGCGCTTCGAGCGACGTTGTCTTCGGGACGATCTCGCCCCGCCTCGCATCGGGCGTGAGCGAACTGCTCAACAACCTGGGCATCTTCAACCGTGTTCAGGTCGGGAAAGACAGCCGTGACACGCGCGAAGACTACTATCACGTCGTCGTTGCGTGGGGCGACGCAAAGCGCAAGTTCGCCGAGATTGTCGGTTTTGTTTCTCCGGAGAAGCGCGGCAAGCTCGCGAATGCGCTGGCGATGCCCGGGCGCAATGTCGCTCGTGTTCGCGACGAAGTCATCACGTCGATCGAATACGTTGGTGACATGGATGTCTATGACATCGAGACGGCGAGCCACGCCTTCCTAACGAACAACGTCGTCGTTCACAATTGCTTTATCCAGAGCGTGCGCGACGATCTCGTCAATGAAGGCGGGATCATGGACCTGTGGGTTCGTGAAGCGCGCATCTTTAAATTTGGTTCAGGCACGGGCTCAAACTTCTCGCACATTCGCGGCGAAGGCGAGAAGCTCTCGGGCGGCGGCACGTCCTCGGGGCTGATGTCGTTCCTGAAGGTGGGCGATCGAGCCGCCGGTGCGATCAAGTCCGGCGGCACGACCCGCCGCGCGGCGAAGATGGTGTGCCTCGATCTCGATCACCCCGACATCGAAGAGTTCATCTCGTGGAAGGTGACCGAGGAGCAGAAAGTCTCCGACCTCGTCATCGGTTCGATCACTTGCGAGAAGCATCTCAGCGCCGTCATGAAGGCCGCCAACGACGAGAAGCTGCCGGAGACGGCTCGGCTCGATCCGACGCTCAACCCCGGTCTGAAGTCAGCAATCCGCGCCGCGCTCGGCGCCGGGATCCCGCAGGCGAACATCCAGTACGCGCTCGACTTCGCTCGTCAGGGCTACAAAGATCTCGCGATCGAAACGTACGATACGAACTGGGATTCGAAAGCGTACGGCACGGTCTCGGGACAGAACTCGAACAACTCCGTTCGCGTTCCGAACGAGTTCTTCGCGCGCCTCGACGCCAACCAATCATGGGATCTCGTCCCGCGCAGCAGCAAATACGGCGACGGCGGATCGAAGGCGACCAAGTCCGTGCCGGCGGCCGATCTGTGGGAGCGCATCGCGGTCGCGGCGTGGCAATGCGCCGACCCCGGCGTGCAGTATGACACGACAATCAACGAATGGCACACCTGCCCCGCTGACGGCCGCATCAACGCAAGTAACCCATGCAGCGAGTACATGTTCCTCGATGACACCGCGTGCTTTGCGCCGGAAACGCGGATCAGCACGCCGTGGGGTCAGCGTACGGTCGAAGACCTCTTCCTCTCCCAGGAAATGGGCGAGCGGGTCATGATCACGACGGATCTGCAAGGTGAACACGATCATCGCCGTCGTGCGACGCATCGTCCGGCGTTCGTGACGAAGGTCGGCAAGCGGAACGTGTTCCGCATGACGCTCAAGGACGGCCGGGTCATCCGCACGACCGGGGACCACAAATTCCTCACCGATTCCGGTGAATGGAAGCGCCTCGACGCGCTCAAGATCGGTTCCGACCGGGTCGCGATTCGCGAATCGGGCGACGCGGTGTCGTTCTCATCCGATCCGCTCGAGCTCAAGCGCTGGCAGATGATGGGCTGGCTCACCGGCGACGGCGTCTTCAGCGAAGACACCGTGGCGCTGGTGTTCGGCCCGACGCAGGGCGACGCCGCTGGCGCGCTGACGGCGGAACTCAGCGGCCTCAAGACGACCGATACCGAACGAGGAGGCGCCACGTTCCCGCCGTCCGCGCGTCAGTCAGGGCTTCCGATGCAGCGCAACAGCGCAATGCAGACGACCGCGGCGCAGAAGTCGCTGATCGACATGCTGGAACTGCGCTACGGCTATATGCAGGGTACCGCGACGTCGAAGGACGTCCCGACGGCGCTGCACGGCGCGGCCAACGACCTCAAGATCGCCTTCCTGCAGGGTCTCTTCTCGGCCGACGGCACCATTCAGGCGACGAAGGACGCGGCCGAGAAGCACGTCATGCTGGCGTCGTCTTCGCCGGCGCTGCTGCGCTCGGTGCAGCTGATCCTCTCGGATCTGGGCATCACCTCACGTCAGACATGGTCGCATCCCGTGGGCCGCAAGAGCCCGCAAGGCCAGCTCCGCATCGACAACCAGCAGGCGCGGACGTACCTCAACCTGATCGGCTTCCCGTGCTCCGCGATCAAGGACAGCGCGGCCCGCTCGGTGCTCGATCAGCCGTTCCGCGGTGCGCTCAAGAACCCGCGCGCGCCGAAGGTCGTCTCGATCGTTCCGGACGGCGTCGAGACCGTGTACGACATCACCGAGCCGATGACGCATTCCGTCATCGCCGAGGGAATGATCGCGCACAATTGCAATCTCGCCTCGCTCAACCTCGTCACCTTCCTGGACGAAGCCGGCCACTTCGACCCGCGCCGGTTCGCGGACGCATGCCGAATCTGGACGTTCACGCTCGAGATCAGCGTGCTGATGGCGCAGTTCCCGAGCAAAGAAGTCGCGCAGAAATCGTACGACTTCCGCACGCTTGGACTCGGCTACGCCAACATGGGCACGCTGCTCATGCGCATCGGCCTCCCGTACGATTCCGAAGAAGGCTTCGGCTGGTGCGCCGCGATCAGCGCACTGATGACGGGCGCTGCGTACAAGACGTCGGCCGAGATGGCGCGCGAGCTCGGGCCGTTCCCGAACTACGACCGCAACGCCGAGCAGATGGGCCGCGTCCTGCGCAACCATCGCCGCGCCGCGTACGCGGTACCGAACGCCGAATACGAAGAACTGACCGTTCCGCCGACCACGCACGCCCCAACGCTCTTCACGCAAGAGACTTGGGCGCTCGCGCGCTCGACGTGGGACAACGCGCTCGCCGTCGGCGAGGTCGCCGGTTACCGCAACGCGCAGGTGAGTTGCATCGCGCCGACCGGAACTATAGGCCTCCTTATGGATTGTGACACGACCGGAATCGAACCTGATTTCGCGCTCGTGAAGTTCAAGAAGCTCGCCGGCGGCGGCCACTTCAAGATCGTCAACCAGTCGGTCGAACCGGCGCTGCGCCGCCTCGGCTACAACACCGAGCAGATCGCCGCGATCGAGACGTTCGCCAAGGGGACGAATACGCTCGTCGGCACGCCGCACATCAACCGAGCGACGCTCAAAGCAAAGGGCTTCGACGAAGAGGCGCTCGACAAGATCGAGTCGCAGCTGCTCGGCGCGTTCGAAATCGGCTTCGTGTTCAACCAGCACGTGCTCGGCGCGGACTTCTGCCGCGAGAAGCTCGGCATGACCGACGCGCAGCTCGCCGACTGGAACCACTCGATCCTGCGCGACACGCTCGGCTTCACCCAAGCGCAGGTCGAGGAAGCCTCCGACGTCATCTGCGGTCGGATGACGCTCGAGGGCGCGCCCTTCCTCAAGGAAGAGCATCTCCCGGTGTTCGACTGCGCGACCCCGTGCGGCAAGCACGGCGCGCGGTTCATCCGCCCGCTCGCACACGTCGACATGATGGCGGCGGCCCAGCCGTTCGTCTCCGGCGCCATCTCCAAGACGATCAACCTGCCGCAGACCGCCACGATCGCGGACGTCAAAGAAGCGTACCGCTACTCGTGGGAAAAGATGGTCAAGGCGGTTGCGCTGTACCGCGACGGCTCGAAGCTCTCGCAGCCGCTGGCGGCCAGCTACGACGTCGACGGCGGCGACGACCTCGAGATGCCGACCACGCCGTACGAGGGCCCGGTCCGCGTCGCGGAACGGCTCGTCTACCGCTACATCGCCAAACGCCGGCGCATGCCGGACCGGCGTGCCGGCTACACGCAAAAGGCGATCGTCGGCGGACACAAAGTCTACCTGCGCACCGGCGAGTACGACGACAAGTCGATCGGCGAGATCTTCATCGACATGCACAAGGAAGGCGCCGCCTTTCGCAGCCTGATGAACAACTTCGCGATCGCCGTGTCGCTGGGTCTCCAGCACGGCGTGCCGCTCGAGGAATACGTGGACGCGTTCACGTTCACGCGCTTCGAGCCCAACGGTCCCGTCGTCGGCCACGAGAACATCAAGATGGCGACATCGATCCTTGATTACATCTTCCGCGAGCTCGCGGTGAGCTACCTCGGCCGGTACGACCTGGCCCAAGTGCAGCCATCACAGCACGTCGACGCGATGGGCGTCGAACCGGAATACGTCGCCGAGGAAGACAGCGGCGAAGTCCACTACGTAGCGCCGGTGGCGATTGCGCCGAAGTCTAGTGCGCCGAGCGAACCTGCCGTCACGCGGGTCCTGGAAGCCGTCGGAGCGGTCGCATCCGCACCGCCGGGAACGGCGACAGTCTCAAAGGGACAGATCGTCGCAGCCAAAGCGCGTGAAGCGGTGGCCAAGGGCTACAGCGGCGACGCGTGCACCCAATGCGGCCAGTTCACCCTCGTGCGCAACGGCACGTGCCTCAAGTGCGACAGCTGCGGCACGACGAGCGGCTGCAGCTAAAACCGTCGGGAATACCGTAATCCGGGACATTCTCTCGGATTAAATACATAGTAAACACGCGAAACTTCGGGGTGTCGGCGACGGCACCCCTTTTCGAGTGATTCGAGAATACCGAACTAAATCGGCCGCTGTCTCAGAAACGAGAGAATATCCCGTTAAAAGGGACATCCGTGCAGAGTAGTATTCGACTGAGGCTCGATACCGCCGGCGCAGCACAGCAGGTTCTCCCAAATGGCGTTCTCGCGTTTGACCAGCACGACGCCATATTTCGGGCATGCTCAGGGCTGGTGCATCCAGCAACAAAGCCGTCAACTCTCCGACGACAATATCGGTCCAAGAGAACGATACATCGTTCGCTACCACGAGTTCGCGGGGGACTACCCATGGAACGGGGCTCCGGCCCATCTGCAACAGCTGTTATGACGGAAAGTCCGGTCGTTGCACAAGATGCGGTGGCGCGGGGGACGTAATTGATGTCCTTAGCGAGCGGAAATGTTTTAGTTGTGCCGGACGCCCGCCAATCACGCCGCGAACTGTTACTCCCTTCATTTGCTCGCTCTGAGAGTAACGCGTCTATATAAGCGGCGAACCTGTGCACAATGCGCTCTCGAATCGGAGCTATCAGAACTAATTTCAGGTTCCGATGATGAGATCACGGCGCCACCGTGTCTACGAAGGTTGGACCTGCACGGGGCTTCCGACTTGGCTCATCTTGCGCTGTTCTGCGCAGCCGGTCATGTCGGGCGGACACCACTGTACGGACGTTCCGGAATGACCCATCGTGGCAGGGGCAATCACGAAGTAGCGTCGGATGTATCCGGCTTCGCCGCGAACGATTTGGCGAACGGGGCCGGTCGTGTTAACGATCGCGGCTCCTGCCGGATTCGTCATGAACGCCGAGAGCGGCTCGAGCGGTCCGCCGCCGTCGGGCCGACGTGAAAGTGCAAGAACATACGTTTGTTTTGGCTGAAGCCCGGTGACCGAGGCTTGCAGAATCTGCACGATTCCCTGATCGAAGAGCGAGAGGCTCGTCGGCGCTTTGCCGCTTGCGGCGGACTTGTTAGCGCGCGACACGAGGCGAAAGTGTGTTGCTTGACCCGCAACACCAAGCGGCTCCAGCCCGTTCGTGCCAGGCCCGGCCGGCACCGCGTCGGGGACATAAACGATCGCTTGCGGCGCCTGGCCGATGGGGTTGGTCGCGATGACCTTATTGGTCAATGTGTCGATCCCCGTCATGCCATCGGCGTTTTCGAGTCCGACGTAGACGCGTGTTCCGTCACCAGAGGGCCATATGCCGTGCGGTAGGACGCCGACCGGAATCGTTGCCACCTGTGAGAAGTCGCTGGTACGAAAGACCTTCACTTCGTTCAGCCCGCCGATCGTGACGTAGGCGAATTGGCCGTTCGCATTGCGCACGATGTTGACGTGGTTGGTAATTGGGCCGGTCGTGATCGTCGTGAGCACATTGAAGGGGGGCTGGGCGTTGAATACTTCGGTTTTACCGGTGTCCTTGAGGGTGAACCAGACCTGCTTGCCGTCGGGCGTCGCCGCGATGTTCGGACAGAACGGACTCGCTTGCGGAACGTGCCCGACGATCTGATGGTCAGCCACCGTAATGACTTCCGTCTCCGGCGTGAACGATGAGCACACGTATCCGTACTTGCCGTCGGGGGAGAAGATCTGCATTCCCGGACCGTTCGGAACGGTAATCCGCGTCTTTGCGGCGTACGTTTTGCCGTCGAGAACCTGGACGTAGTTCTCGCCGCGCACCGTCACCCAGACTTCGGAGCCGTCAGGGGTGAAAAAAGCTTCGTGAGGTGAGCGGCCGACGTAACTGACGTGTTTCACTTTGTTCGTCGCCGTGTCGATGAACGACACGGAGTTGGAGGCGATCGAGACGACGGCGAGCGTCCGATTGTCCGGCGAGAATCCCATCCCATGCACGAGCACCTGTCCGATATACAGCGGGCTGAAATTGCCGGGCTGGGGATCACCCAAGCGAATCGTGCCGAGGAGTCGGTTCGTCGACGGATCCGTGACGGAGACCGTGTTCGAGAATTGCTCGGCCGAGTAGACGCGGTCACGACTGCTAACCGGAATGTCCGGAGCGGAAGCCGCATACGGGGCCTGTCCGGCGTGCGCGGTGCGAATGGCTCCGCCAACGAGAACTGCGGCGAGCGCTAAAAAGAGAAAGCGTCTCACGATAGTGCTCCTAATGCACCTGCATCTGCATCTGATGCGACATCGAGGGGTTTTGCGTCGAAGCGGGAGCGCTGGGCTGATCGGGAGCCGGTACGGACGGGGGGAGCGGCTCGCCGAGCGCGAGTCTCATCGCCGCGATTTCTTGCTGCTGCGTCACGATGATCTCTTGCGCAAGGCGTTTGAGTTGCTCGTTGTGACCGTGTCGCAAGATCGCGATCGACATGTCGATCGCGCCCTGATGGTGCGGAATCATCGTCGCAACGAAGTCTTTGTCGGCATTGCCCGTTGCCTTGACGTCCATTGCCTTCATCATCTTGGCCATCGCAGAATTGTTTTCAGCAAGGAACGGCGCATCAGCGGGGCTCGCGGATACCGAAACGCCGGCAACCGACGTCAACGCGACCATCAGCAAGAGTGCTTTCATGCAACCTCCGTGGAGGAGCGTGCCGACCAGGGAGACGGCCGGGAACGACTCTTACCCAAATATGGTGCGATGGACGCCGCGGCCGGTTTAGCCCGTCGCGCCTTTCCAGAAGAGCGTCGACGCCACGACCGGTTGCTCGAGGAGACCGTAACGGTACGCGACCTCGAGGAGCGGCTGCGCGAGCGCGGGATCGAGCGAGGCGAGAAGAGGTTGCGGGCCATCACCTTGACGCGGTCGTACGGAAGGTGCGCGAACGCGGAGATCGTCGAGGCTCACCGCTACGTCGACACCGGGCGCAAGCGAGGGAGTGGTCGTCGTCACGCTGGACCGCTGACGCACGCACCATACAAAGGCGCCCTTCGATGGGCTGCGCAAGCCCTTCTCGAGGAATACGCCCCCGTTGGAATACACCCACGTTACCAGTAAACGATAGCGTCGCGGCAGTGGGATTATCGATTTCTGATGGCTGCCGCGACCACTATCGCCACCTCTTTAGCGCTTCAGGTGCGATTCTTGAGGAGCTACTTGCGGACGTCGATTGCCTTCCGCGTCATCGTAGCGCTCACGGGTACGCGGCAAGCCTCGACGTGTGGTCTGCATTCCTATCTGCTGGACGAGCCTATCAATACGCGCTGCTCAATCTTGCAATCGGATTCTGCCGTCAAGCGTTTGTTGTCGGCCACGAGAACATCAAGAACGCTATGTCGGACGCCTCAAGAAAGACGCTATTGACGCGCTGGAAGCTACGTCGCGCTAACGTCGACTAGAACAACTTCTTCCACCCATGGGCGACGATCGCGCGCCGTAGGCGTCGCAGATCGCGCAGTGCCGCGCTCCAGGCGCGCGGCGTAGCCCGCGCAGGTCGATCGCGGGGTAGAGCGTCAGTCCTCGCTGCACACGCTCCCGTGCGCGACGTGCGGGTCAGCTCCGTCGCGTGACGCGGAGGAACAGCGCGAGGACGATCGCGCCGACGCCGAGGACGGCGAGCCAGCGCGTCGTGTCGGCGTAGGCGAGCGTCGTCGCCTGCGCGGCGACGAGCTACGACAGCCGGCTGCCCCCTCCGTCGTGCACGAACGCAGCGACGGCGGCGTTCTGCAGGGTCACGTCGCCGGCGAGATCGGAAAGGTGCTGCGCCGAGGAGACGTCGAGCATGCGCTGCGAGAACGCGCTCGCGATCGAGAAGCCGAGCAGCGGGCCGAGCTTGTAGGCGACGAGCCCCATCGCGAAGTCGCCTTGCCGCAAGCCCCCGAGCGTCAGCCCCGGGAGCGGCTGGTTCGCTACGCCTTGGACGAGGCCGACGGCGAGCGTCAGAGGCAGATACGCGGCGAGGTCCTCCGTCGACGTCATGAGGCTCGCGACGACGAACACTCCGGCGAGGTAGACGACGCCCCCGACAGCGATCGCCGATCGCGCCGTGGTCCATCCGCGCAACACCGCCGTACCGATCGCGAAGACGCCGATCACGATCCCGACGATGCGGCCGCCGACGACAATTCCGGCCTCCGTCGGCGAAAACCCGGCATCGGCTTGCGCGTACTGCACGAACAGCGTCGTGGAATATCCGGCGATCGCGAGGAAGACAGCGATCGCCGCGCCCAGCGCGACGTCGCGGCGCTTGAGGATCCGTACGTGGAACAGCGGGTGCGGCGCAAGCTTGCGTTCCCAGTGCACGAAAACAGCGATGAGGACGATCAGCGCGATCGCCACGAGCGGCACGTCCCGAGTCCGGCAGATCGCAAGATACGTTCAACGCAGTACGTAGAGGCTGCACCCAAACCACCGTTCCAAGCGACGGTGCGACCGCGAAGGTCCTTGAGCGATCGGAGCTGACCTGACGCGTACAAGTCCTCGCGAACGAAGATCGCCGACGGGTGTCCCGTCCTGGGCTGATAGGCCGTCGAGGCGACGTATCGCACGTCGAGGCCGCGCTGGACCGCGTTGAAGAACGCGGCGGAGAGGCCCGCTGCGACGAGATCGAGCTGCCCCGTCGCAAGGAGCGCCATCGCGTCTTGGCCTGCCCGATCGGCGTGAGGTCCGGCACAAAGCCGGCGCTGGTGAAGTAGCCGCGCTCGACCGCGACGTAGAGCGGCGCGAACAGCATGGAAGGAACGTGCCCGATGCGGAGCGGTCGCGGATTCGCCGAGGCAACCGACGGCATCGAAGCCGCGAGCGCAGCGGAGCTCGCTGCGCCTAGTGAAGCGCGGAGAAAACGGCCACGCGAGCAGGATGCAGAAAGGAGTGTCATGACGTTCATTCCTTGACTACGGCGTCCGCCGCCACGGCAGGGCGGCGACGCCGAACCGGCGGTTTGCGCCGCGAAGAAGTCGCCATGCTCGCCGGCCTCAGCGTCAACTGGTACACGCTCTTCGAGCTGGGACGCAACGATCACATCTCCGCGCACGCCCTCTCGAGCGTCGCTCGGGCGCTACACCTCAGCGTGGACGAACGGCGCTACCTCGCCGCGCTTGCTCGGGTCCCGATCGAGCACGACGACGCACGTCACCGGCTGCCGCCTGCGAGCGTGCAGTTCATCCTGAACGATTTGCACAGCGTCCCAGCGGTGGTCTGGAACCGCTGTCGTGATGCGCTGGCTTGGAACCATCTGTTCGCGATCCTTTTCGACTACTCAGCGTCATCGTCGCGCTGGGAGCGCAACGGAATCTGGCGGATCTTCAACGATCCCTCGCGCCGTCACGTCTGGCACGATTGGAGCGCCGCAGCGCGGCGCGCAATCGCCGCGTTGCGGTGGCAGTTCTCGCTTGAGCCGGAACTCGTTATCGAGCTGATCGAAGAGCTCCGGCCTGGCCCCGAGTTCACGGCATGGTGGGCCGCCGACGACGGCGTAACGGATTGGATGCACGAGCCGGAGGCGACGGTCCAGATCGGCCACGCGGATAGCGTCCTAACCTTCAATACGTCGACGTTGGCACCGCCGGAATCCGGGGTGTATCTCGTTCAATTCTACACCCCGGCCGACGATGCGACGAAACGCATCGTACAGGAGATCGCCGCTACGCAGACGCCGTGAGGGCGACGCTCTTAGCGTACCTTCACGTTGTACAATTCTCATCTACAGGCAAGGTGAACGTAAAGATGGCACCTTGGGGTACGTTTGCAGTAGCCCATACACGTCCCCCGTGAGCTTCGATGATCGAACGGCAGATCGATAGTCCCATGCCCATGCCACTGCACTTGGTCGTGTAAAATGCGTCGAAGAGGCGATCCAGCCCCTTCGGATCTAGGCCCGAGCCTGAATCGCGCACGGCGACGAGCACGGCATTCGACGCATCTTTCCCAGTGCTGATCATTAACTCACGCGCGCCGTCCCTGGCACCGCTCATCGCTTCGACGGCGTTGACGATTAGGTTGAGTATCACTTGTTGCAATTGGATTCGATCGCCTTGAACGAGCGGCAAACCGTCCGCGAGTCTTGTCTGCAGCGAGACACCATTTCGCTGAACCTCGCTGTGCGTCAGGGCGATGACTTCGAGGATCGGTTCGTTGATGTCCAACCGATCATTCCGCGAAGGCACCCCCTTGATGAGGCCGCGAATCCGATTGATGATTTCGGCGACTCGATAACCGTCCTTGATGATACCGGCAACCGCGTGCCGGGTCTCGCCGAGATCGGGCGGTTGGGCGTCAAGCCAACGCAACGCCGCATGGGCATTGGTCACCGCGGCCGCGACCGGCTGGTTGATTTCATGGGCAATCGAGGCCGCCAGCTGCCCCATCATCGTGACGCGATTGACGTGCGCGAGCTCCGTCTGCGCCTCGCGCAACGCTTCCGACGCCAGCATCAGTTGGCTGGTCCGTTCCGCAACGCGTTGTTCGAGCTCCTCATTGAGCCGCTTGATTTCGGCCTTGGCTTGCTTATGCCCGGCGGTTTCGATAACGTCCCAACTCTTGTGTCGCCTTGCTAGAGCGAACTGGTGTGTACGCACCACATCGAGGATTTCAACAGCTCCGCACGCTGCAAGCGGGTACGTGCACAACACCGCCAGGCGCTGATTGGCAACAGCCTCGTTGAGACCCTCTTCATATTCGCAGAAGTCTTTCCAGTCTTTCTTTTCTATCCAGGCCGTATCCCCGGTCACTCTCACGCCGGCGTAACCTCTGGCCGATGCGCGAGCGAGTTTCTCGTGCCAGCCGTCAGTCACTCTCTTGAGATCAAAGGTGCCGCCCTGGAAATACCAGTCGCACGCCGGCACAATCTCTATACTGGAATCTGCCAGGTATCGATCGATGTTCGGAACCGCGTCTTTCAGCGCGTCTATCGCTTCTTCAATCGTTAAGGGCTCGGCAACAATCCAAAGGCAGAACTCGTCATTTTCCAATCCAGCCTTGCAGTATGAGATCAACGTGTCGACGAGATCTTCTTTCGTGTCGTAGAAGAAACAGAAGTGGCTGCCCCATGGTATGTCGCCAACGACGTCGATTCCGCTCTTCCGCGTCTCGCGCGCCATCGCGGTCATCTCCCGCGTCTCGGTCGCCATCGCGTTCATGTCCCGCGTCTCTGTTGCCATCGCGGTCATCTCCCAAGCGTCAGCTTGGAATCGCTGCTCGCTTTGTTACTAATGTTGCAGGGAGACATAAGGCGTGCCTGCCATCCGCGGTATGGAAGCGAACCTCCGTCCGTGGCAATTTCGTTACCATCCATAACGACCGTGGAATCGGTAGCTTCAATCGCAGGCGACGTAGGGCTCGCCTATCGGCATACCGAGCAAGTCGTTCTCGTAGGCGAAGCTGCACGCGTACGCATACACGGCGCGGTTCAGCCTCGTCTACGAACGTTGTGATTTTCTTCTTCCGGTCTACTCGGCCCAGGGCGAAGCGGCGATGAGATCGACGAAGTTTGGGCTCTTGTAACCGGGTTGGAGACGTTCGACGACATCGGCCTTGATGTTTCCGAACGTCGTCTGCGGCTTGTGCTTGAAGCCCTCGAAGAACGCGGGGACGATCTTCGACTTGAAGCCGTCGCGCGGGAATGAAGCGACGATCTCCTGGCGTGTCGCATCGGAGAGCGTGTCGTAAAGATCGCCCATGACGTCGAGCCCGACGCCGTTGAAGATCAGATCGACTTCGGCTTTCTTGAACTTCGTGATCCCGAGCGTCGTGTGGAGCGCGATCGCGTCCCAGACGACCTCGATCGCGTCCTGTGCGATCCCGTGCTGCTCGAGGAACTGCCGCGCCGCGTTCGCACCGTCGACCTCGAACCGCTCGGTCTGCGTGCTGTACTTGTGGACGAGGCCGAGGTCGTGGAAGAGGGCGGCGATGTACGAGAGCTCGGGATCGTACCGCTTCCCCGCGCGCTCGGCGAGGAGCGCGCCGAAGAGGTAGACGCGGTGCGAGTGGTTCCAGAGCAGATCGTTGCCGTCGGCGCGGAGGATCTCCGCGGCCTCCTTTGCGAGACGGCTATCGGGAATGATGATGCCGGCGACGGCGCTGGCGGTGCTGGTCGGGGACATGATGCCTTTCGTGCGCTCGTTGCCGAGCGTCAAGACGTGAGGTGTCGTCGGCGAAGCCGCAGCGCTCGACCGCGGCCTCGCCCTCGAGCGAAGAACTCAGCGCGCCAGCACGGCTTCCGCGAGCCCGAGAGCCCGCGCGACGCCGGCGCCGTATTGAGGATCCGCCCGGCGGCAGTTGGCGATGTGCCGCTGCTTCACGTGCTCGCTCGCATCGCCCATCGCACGCGCGGTGTTCTCGAAGAGCGCCTGCTGCTGCGCCGGCGTCATCATACGGAAGAGGTCTCCCGGCTGCTCCCAATGATCGTCGGCGACGCGGTGGTCCCAATGCGCTGCGTCCCCTTCGAGCGCGAACGCCGGATCGGCGTACTCCGGCTGGTTGTCCCAGAGCCCCGCGCTGTTGGGGTTATAGCTGACCGTCCCGCCCAGGTTGCCGTCGGTCCGCATCTTGCCGTCGCGATGGTAGCTCTGGAACGGGCACACCGGCGCGTTGACGGGGATGTGGTTGAAGTTTATGCCGAGCCGATAGCGCTGCGTGTCGCCGTACGAGAACAGCCGTCCCTGGAGCATCTTGTCGGGCGAGAACCCGATCCCGGGGACGATGTTCGCCGGTGAGAACGCGGCCTGCTCCACCTCGGCGAAGTAGTTCTCCGGGTAGCGGTTCAGCTCCAACACGCCCACTTCGATCAGCGGGTAGTCGGCCTTCGGCCACACCTTCGTGACGTCGAACGGATTGTGCTTGTGCGTGCGCGCCTGCGCCTCGCTCATCACCTGGATGAACAGCGTCCAGCGCGGGAAGTCGCCCGCCTCGATCGCGTTCAACAAGTCGCGCCCGTGGCTTTCGCGATCTTCGGCGACGAGGCTGGCCGCTTCGGCGTCGGTGAGGTTCTCGATCCCCTGCTGCGTGCGGAAGTGGAACTTCACCCAGGTCCGCTCGTTCTTGGCGTTGCGCATCGAGAAGGTATGGCTGCCGAAGCCGTGCATGTGGCGGAAGCTCTTGGGGATGCCGCGGTCGGACATCACCACTGTCACCTGGTGGAGCGCCTCGGGCAGGAGGCTCCAGAAATCCCAGTTGTTCTCGGCGCTGCGCAGTCCGGTGCGCGGATCCCGCTTGATCGCGTGGTTCAGGTCCGAGAACCGCAGCGGGTCGCGGAAGAAAAACACCGGCGTGTTGTTGCCGACGATGTCCCAGTTGCCTTCCTCGGTATAGAACTTTAGGGCCCAACCGCGGATGTCGCGTTCCGCGTCGGCCGCGCCGCGCTCGCCGGCGACCGTCGAGAACCGCTGAAAGACCGGCGTCTTCTTGCCGACTTCGCTGAAGAGCTTCGCGTGGGTGTAGCGCGTGATGTCCTGCGTCACCGTGAAGGTGCCGTGCGCGCCCCAGCCCTTCGCGTGCATCCGCCGCTCCGGAATCACCTCGCGGTCGAAATGCGCGAGCTTCTCGATGAGCCAGATGTCCTGCAGCAGCGCCGGGCCGCGCGGGCCGGCCGTCAGGATGTTGGTGTTATCGGCAACCGGCGCGCCGGTCGCGTTCGTGAACTTCTTGGTCGATGACAATGTCGGTTCCTCGGATTCTCAGGGAAGCATACGTCCGCGCGAAAAGTGCCATAGCGCGCCTGCGCGGGGGCATTTGGTCTCGGACGCCTTCAACTCGGCGAAGGTCCGTGCGTCAGTATCGCTTCGCTCGAGGACTATCTCAAGGGCTAATGTTTCGATCTGCACGGTTTTCGAGTGCCGAAACGCACCGCGTTATACTTTCGTATATCGCGACCCTCGAGCGCATTCAGGGAACATTCGACATCGCGGTAAGCGGGCTCAGAGGAGCGGTAAGCGGAGCGCGAATGCGGTGTTACCGGCAGCGGTGCTTTCGAGGTGAGCACACGAATCGTCCCAGGATGGATCGCTCCGCGGACGGCGGCGCCCTTGAGGGGGCACGTCGACGTTGTCCTGCCAGTGCGGCGTGGGGATCGGCACCCCGTTGCCGCTGCCGTTGTCGACTTGCCACGTCGGTAGGCGGTGGACATGCGTGTGATACCAATAGAGCCCGCGCGGCTGATCGGGTTGATCGCGACGCTGTAATCGGACGATTTTTCGCCGGTTGCTTGGTCTGGATGACTTCGTCGCCTGGCACTTGCGGCGCGGACACCATGCCGTTAAAATGCAAGTTCGAATCCGCACTAACTATCGGTGCCCCGGCGGCCGATGGAGTAGCGAGCTACGCGTTGCTTCTTTTCTATTGTGAGTCTCGGCAGCGACGAAGCAGCTGCCGATCTGGTTTTCGATGCGTATGCCGAACAGCTCGCTGCGTTTGCAACGGGTCCCGGCAAGCCGGGAAGCTCCAAGTATCCGGTAAATGACGGCAACGGCGGCCTGGACCGCTGGTCATGGATCGCCTACCCTGCGGAAGGCCCGCCACAGAGTCAGAGCCGCGCGAAGCTCTCGATGTCCGCGTCGAACGCGTCGACCATCGCCGGCGTCAGCGTGGGACGCGTCCTGGTGATGGCTTCCAAGTAATCCTGCGTCGTGAGCGCCGCTTCGACTCCGTCGGCGACGGGGTTGACGAACCGTTCGAAAGCGGCCTGTGCCGCTTTGCGGGCGGCGAACTCGATGTCGGCCGGGGTGAACAATTCGCTGGCGGTGACCATCGCATCCAAATCCACGTCCGCGGCCGCCGGCGGAACGAAGCGGCTCCACATCGTGCGACGCGCGACCGTATCGGGCGGGCCGACCGGCAAGACATAGTCGAAGCGTCCCGGCCGCAGGAACGCTGCGTCCAGTGAGCGGACGGAATTCGTGGCGCTTACGAGCAGACGCTGATCGCGTTCGCGAAAGACCGGCAACAGCTTGAGCAATTCGTTCGTGACGGCGTGCACGGGCGAGAACATTTGCCCTTCGCGCGCCGGGGCGATCTCCTCGACCTCATCGATGAAGAGGACGACACGCTCGAGGTTCTCCAGCTGGGCGAAGGTCTCGCGCAGCGCTGCAGCGAGACCGCCGGCCGAGTCGGCTGCCAGCCGTGAGGGGAAAATCTCGACGAACGGCCAGCCCAGCCGCGAGGCGATGGCTTTGGCGAAGGTCGTTTTTCCCGTGCCGGGCGGGCCGAACAACACGATCGCGCGCGGCGGGCTTACCCCGAAGCGGTCGGCTTCCTCCGAGCGTTCCAAGGGGAGCACGACTCGGCTCTCGATCAGCTGCTTCTCGCGGTCCATCCCCGCCACGTCCGTCCACCGGCCAGGATGGAGCACCTGGCCGCCGAGGCGCTCGAGCAGGCTGATCTCCGCCGGTGCCAGCGGTGCGACCCGCTCGAACAGCACGACGCCGTCGCGTGCAATGAACCCGGTGTTGGTGAAGGCAGCCGTTCCAACCTCACCGGATGGAAGGAGAGCAGAGATTCGGCGCACGCCGTGACTGACCAGACGGCGCTCCAAGTGCGTGAGGAGCGCGGTGCCGAGGCCGCGCTTCCGCCATCCCGCGGCGATCGCCAGCCGCAAGATCCACGCGCGTTCGCCGGTGATGGTGCTGACGACGGTCGCCACGAGCTCGCGGCCCACCTGCGCAACCAGCGCGGGCTGACCGCTGCGTACGGCGGCGACGATCTCATCCAGCGAAACGACGGGTTGCGCGTCGGTGTCGCGCGACTCCTCGAGGAGACGAATCGCTCCGTCGAGATCGTCATCGTGAAAATCGCGGATCCGCCAAACGGGCACCACGCGACGCGCCAGCTCTGAATCTGCGTGATTCGGCGTCGCGATCTCTGCCCTCAGACCGACCGAGGGGTCGTTGATTGGTGAGGACACCTGGTCGCTCCAATCGGTCGCATGCGTGAAGGGTCTCGTTCACGAAACGCTTGTCCGCTCAAGACGCGCCACGCTTGCCGAACGGTTTCGCCCTGTTGTCGCCGCTCGGGTGTGCTATCCGACCTGACACGAGAATAAAGGTTCGTCGAATATCATCCAGATCGTCGCAGCCCAAGCGCGCGAAGTGGAGGCCAGGGCTACAGCGGCGACGCCCTGGCGCCGAGCCAGAGGTTCCGGGCTACTCTTCGACCTATTTCGCATGATGGACAAAACGGCTGCGCGTCACCGCGGCGACGTCACCGAACAAGCCCTGCGCACCTTGGACGATTGCCCGGATCCGCGCCTGCGTGAGATCGTTACCGCACTGGTCCGCCACCTCCATGCGTTCGTTCGCGAGGTGCGGCTCACGCCCGCCGAGTGGATGGCCGGAATACAGTTTCTCACCCGGGTCGGGCAGAAGTGCGACGCGATCCGCCAGGAGTTCATTCTCCTCTCCGACACGATGGGCGTGACCATGGCGGTCGACGCGGTTGCGCACGAGGATCTTCCGAGCGGCGCGACCGAGTCATCGGCCTTGGGACCGTTCTATACGCAGGATGCGCCGGAGATCGCGCAGGGCGCGTCGATCGCGCGGTCCGGGAAAGGCGAGCCGGCGCGGATTCGCGGCCGCGTGCTCGACCTCCGCGGCACGCCGGTCGCAGGCGCGCTCGTCGAGTCGTGGGAGACCGACGGCGAGGGCACATACGACGTTCAATACGCGGACCGCAGCGAACCGGACTACCGCGGTCACCTTCGGACCGCCGCGGACGGCTCGTTCGAGTTCCTCGCTATCAAACCGGTCAGCTATTCGATTCCGGCGGACGGTCCGGTCGGTGAACTGCTGCGTTCGTTGCACCGCGATACGATGCGGCCCGCCCACTTGCACCTGAAGGTCTCCGCGCCGCGGTTTCGCCCGCTCGCGACGGCGATCTATAGCGCGGACGACCCGTATCTCGAAGACGACGCGGTCTTCGGCGTGAAGGCTTCGCTGATCGAGGCATATCGGCCGGCGCGCCCAGTCGACGGTACGACCTGGACCCTGGATCGGGATATCGTGCTCGCCGACGCGTACATCTCGCAGGCCAGTCCCTGTCCTAACAAATCGTTTTGACCGATCTGCCGAACAATCATGCGTTGGGATGCGCCGAGCGTTCGAAACCGCGTTGCGAGGAGTGCTCTGCGACAACGATAAGCGGTCGCGCTTCAACGCAATCAAGCGGCAGATACCTGATCACACGCCGTCGACGCGGAAAGGAGCGTACTGAGGCAGAAGTGTCGACGATGAAGTGGTTGTTCGAGCCCGGCCACAGTGCGGCGGAGTTTCGGGCCCGGCACATGATGGTCACCTGGGTGCGAGGTTCGTTCAAGAACGTTCGCGGGCGGCTCGAGTTCGATCCCGAGAACCCGGGGCGGCTCGCCGTGGAGGCGACCATCGACGCGCAGACGTGCTGGACCGGTGAACCTGCCCGCGACGAGCACCTTCGCAGCGAGGACTTCCTGAACTGCGAACGCTACCCAGAGATCCGCTTTCGCAGTACCGGAGTCGCGCTCGTTGGTCCCGTTGATTACGAGGTCAGCGGTGACCTCACGATCAGGAAAGTTACGCGACCCGTCGTCCTAGCGGTGCGGTTCCACGGCACAGAGGAGACGCCGTGGTGGGAAGACGGCGTGGATAAGGGCCCCAAGCTGCGCGCCGGCTTCGTTGCGAAAACGAGCATCGACCGCTATGACTTTGGCGTGAGTTGGAACAGCGCTCTGCCGAGCGGCGGCGTCGTGGTCGGCCGAAACATCGACATCATCCTCGACGTGGAGGCAATTCGCGACGGCGATTGACAGACGCTCATTCCCCTTCATTCAGTCGCCGCATTTCGCTCGAGAGTCGCGCGGCCCGCGTGAGCAGGTAGTTGCGCTCCGCGAGACTCCCCGTCTTCGCCGCAGCCACCCGGTAGTGCTGGACGGCGCCCACGAGGTCTGCGGCGCGTTCCAGAAGATGCGCTCGAACGGCGTCCAAGCGGTGATGATTCGCGAGACGCGCGTCGCCTTTGAGTGCGTCCAGCAGTTCCAAGCCCTTCGTCGCGCCGTGGACCATCGCCGCCGCGATCGCGTGACTCAACATGACCATTGGGTTGTCGGACATGCGCTTGAGCAGATCATAGAACGCCAGGATCTGCGGCCAATCCGTGTCGTCGACTCCGACAGCTTCGTCATGAACGGCAGCAATCGCGGCTTGCAATTGGTATGGGCCGACCGAACACTTCGGTAACGTGGCCGAGATGAGCGCGACTCCCTCCGCGATCTGTTGCCGATCCCAAAGTGCCCTGTCTTGCTGCGCGAGCGGAATCAGCTCGCCTCCTGCGCCCGTTCGCGCTTGACGGCGAGCATCGGTCAACAGCATGAGGGCGAGCAATCCAGCGACCTCCGTGACGTCGGGCTGCAGATGGTGGAGGATCCGCGTCAAGCGCATCGCTTCATGCGACAGATCGCGTCGGCGCAGATCGGGGCCGACGCTGCTCGTATAGCCCTCATTGAAGATGAGGTACAGGACGTGTAAGACTGCGCGCAAGCGCTGCGCTCGCACCTCGGTGGTCGGAAGTTGGAACGGAATGCCCGAATTCTTGATGCGTTGCTTGGTCCGGCTGATGCGCTGGGCCATTGTCGGTTCGGGCACAAGAAACGCGTGGGCGATCTCGGCCGTCGTCAGGCCGCCCACCGCACGCAACGTCAGCGCGATCGCTGACACCACGCCGGATGGCAGCACATGAAGAGCAGGACCAGCGTATCGTCTTCCTGCGGTGCGGAGTCGATGGTCGTCGATTCTGCTGTGTGAACCGCCGCCGCCAGCACCGCTTCGCTTTCGCGTCGTCGGCGGGCAGATTCGCTGCGAACGTCGTCGGCCATCCGCCGGAAAGCGACGTGCGTCAGCCATGCGCGGGGATTGCCCGGCAGGCCCTCGCGCGGCCATTGCATCGCTGCGGCGAGGGACGCTTCTTGAACCGCATCCTCCGCCGCCGCGAAGTCACCAAATCTTCGGACAACGGTCCCGATCACCACAGGCGTCAATTCGCGCGACAGGTGCTCGATCGAACGTCCAAAGATCGTTCTCTCAGAGCGAGTCTTCCGGTGGACCGCTCATCACCTGCCGCACTTCGATGGGTTGGTTCCCCCTGTCTTTGCGGCCGGGTGCCGCCGAAACTCGCGCGGCGTACTTGTACGCTTGTTCCGGGCCCTCGACGTCGATGATCCAGTAGCCGGCGAGGAACTCCTTGGCTTCCGGGAACACGCCGTCGGTGATCGGCTCCCGTCGCTTCCCGCGCGGACGACCTTGGCTTCCTGGGGGAACGCCAGGCCTTCCGTTGCGACGAGCACGCCCGCATCTCGAAGTTCCTGGTTGAACGCCTCCATAAAAGCGAATTGCGCCTCGAGCTCCTCCTTCGACCACTGAGCATACCAGTCAAAATCGGCCTTCGTGCCCATCATCATCAGAATGTACTTCATGCTTGTTTACTCCCTCCGAGCTTGGCGGCGGGCTGGGTGTTTTTCATGGCGTAGTCGGAGCAAATCCGGCATTCTCTACATCACTCCGTTGACCAGCTGCTAGGGGTCGTTCGCGCGATGCTAGCGTGAGGACGTCCCGTATCGAAGACCCCCGGAGTGCCCGAGCTGCCTGATGTTGCTGCGTATATCGGCGCGCTGGAGGATCGAATCCGCGGCCGGCCGCTCGTACACGTCCGAATAGCGAGCGCCTTCTTGCTGAGAACGGCCCAGCCGCCGATCTCGAGCGTCGAAGGGCGCACCGTGCGGGAGCTGAGGCGCATCGGCAAGCGCATCGCTATTGGACTCGATGGCGATCTCTGGCTGGTCCTTCACCTCATGATTGCCGGCCGGCTGCATTGGAAGCCCGCAGGCGCGAAACTGAGCGGCCGGACGAACTTGGCGGCGTTCGATTTTCCGAACGGCTCCCTGGTGCTCATCGAAGCCGGTACGAAACGTCGCGCATCGTTGCATCTTCTGAGCGGCGAAGAGGCGTTACGGTCCATCGATCCCGGCGGCATCGACGTATTCTCTTGCGATCTCGACTCGTTTCGCGCCGCCCTCATCGCCGAAAACCGTACGCTGAAGCGAGCGTTAACCGATCCACGCATCCTGAGCGGTGTCGGCAACGCATACTCCGATGAGATTCTGCACGCGGCGCACCTGTCGCCAATTTTGCTGACGCACAAACTGACGCCGTCTCAGTGGGAGCGTCTGTTCACCGCCACGCGCGAGACGCTTCGACTCTGGATAGGCCGGCTGCAAGGTGAGGCGAATGCGGGCTTTCCGGAGAACGTTACTGCGTTTCACAAGGACATGGCGGTACACGGCCGCTACGGGAAGCCGTGTCCCAACTGCGGAGAAACGGTGCAGCGCATCCGCTACGCAGACAACGAAACCAACTACTGTCCCCGCTGCCAGACTGGTGGAAAGCTCCTCGCCGATCGCGCTTTGTCCCGCCTTTTACGATCCGATTGGCCGCGCACGTTGGAAGAACTGGAGGCTCCGAAGCGTTGACAAACGCCGCTCGAAGCGGCCGCGGCCGTCTTCTCCTTGCCGTCGTCAGCCGGCGGGCGCGAGGGATCCCACCACGCCGCTCGCGGCGAGACGCTCGGCCTCGTCGCGATCGATAAGGAGCTCGCGCGCCTCGCCGCCGCGGGCGTCAAGAAGGCGACGATTGAGCTCGGCGGCCACGCGCCGGTGATCGTGACCGAGAAGGCGGACATCTCGACCGCGGTCGCGCTTTCGGTGCCGTTCAAATTCCGAAACGCGGGGCAGGTCTGCGTCTCGCGCGCATCACGGTCGGCCACGGGCTCACACTTCGGCATCTCCGTCTCCGAGTTGCCGTTCGGCGGCGTCAAGGAGTCCGGCTACGGCTACGGCTCCCCCTCACCTATCGCGTAGCTGCTTGACGGAAGCCCGTATATTTTCTATTATGCAGAGAATATGTCGAAGGGCGAGTATCTCGGAGAGTTCGAACACATCGTGCTGTTGTCGTTGCTGAGGCTCAGCGACGGAGCACACGGGGCCATGATCCGCATGGAGATCGAATCCGTCACGGGACGCTCGCCGGCGATCGGCGCCGTGCATGCGACGCTCTGGCGGCTGGAACGCAAGGGTCTCGTGTCGTCGTGGATCGGCGAGCCGACCGCGGAACGTGGCGGAAAAGCGAAGCGCCATTTCAAGATCGAAGCCGCGGGCGTCAACGCGGTCAAGCAGGCGCGAACGACATTGGAGCGGCTGCACGCCGGACTCTCCTTACGGCGTCGATGGGCGTGAAGCCGCCGGTTGCAGCCCGAGTACTCGTTGCCGCCGCCACGCCGCCGGCCGACTACGAAAGCGTCGCCGGTGATCTCTACGAAGAATACGCTCGGCGCGTTGGATCGACGGGTCGTGCTTGCGCCGATCGGTGGTACTGGTCGCAAGCGTTTCGATCGGTTCCTTCGTTGCTGTTGTATTCGAGGTCGCGTAGCTCGTTCGGCGCGAATGCGGCAACGGGCGCAATCGTTGTCTGCGTTCTTCTCGCAATGCTGTTGTGCAAAGACCTGGTCGACAGCGCGATCGACACGGTGTATCACGATACCGCCGGAATTCGCGCGTGGCCGTTCTTTCTTGCGGACTGGTTGGACGCTGCGCTCTTCGGCGCGGTGCTCGCGGCGACCGTTCGCTCTCAAGGTCTGCGCCTAACGCTCATCGCCTCACTGGTCCTCGTCGCGGGGTTCGCGATCCCGATCATTCTCGGGCTTTCAGCACCGCTCCATCCCCTGGCGTGGCTCTTGCTGCTCGGCGCGATTCTCTCAATGAGCGTTGGTGCGGCTGCGTATCAAGTCGTGCGGAGACGCTAGGCGATGCGCGCGTTGAGCCTGTTCGCTGCGATCGTCCTTCTCGGCACCGCGACACGCGCGACTTTTGACCCGAACCCGTACCTGCACGCGCAGCGCCTGATTGATATCGGAGGGCGCCGCATCAATCTGTATTGCACGGGAAGCGGTTCCCCAACGGTCGTTCTCGACGCGGGCGCGAACGACACGACGCTCACGTGGCGGCTCGTGCAGCCGGCTGTCGCGAAGAACACGCGTGTGTGCTCCTACGATCGTGCCGGCCTAGGGTTCAGCGATCCAGCACCATCACCGCGCGACGCGAGCGCCGCCGTACGCGATCTGCACACCCTGGTTGCACGGGCCAGCATCGCGCCGCCGTACGTGCTCGTCGCTCATTCACTCGCCGGATTGTACGCGCCTCTCTATGCGGACCGTTACCCGCGCCAGGTCGTCGGGATGGTCTTGGTCGATCCCGGAGTCCCATATCAACGCAAGCGAATCGCGCAAGCCGCACCTGCCCTCGCGCAGCTTCTTTCCGCAGTGGTGCCCTGGGATCGGGCGTGCTCCGCTGCGGCGGATCGCGGAGAGATGCACCCCGGCGCCAACGCGTATGCGGAGTGTATGTGGCCTCCCGACCCGACGTTGCCAAACGCATTGAACGCGCTTCTCGCGCGGCAGTGGCAGCGGTCCGGCACCTGGAGAGCTCTTACATCGGCAGATGAAGCGGCCGACACGACCAGCTCCGAGCAGGTTGTCCGGGAGCAGCGCAACTATGGCGACATGCCGCTCATCGTCTTGAGCGAACAGAACTTCATCGACGAGTTCGGCGCGTTGCCGCCGGCGCAACGACGTGCGCTCCTGGACGCCGCGAAACAGTGGCACGACCGCATCGCGGCGCTCTCGTCTCGTGGCGAAAACGTTCTCGTTAGAGGTTCGGGCCACGACGTTCCGATCGATCGGCCCTCCAGCGTCATCTCCGCGATCGGTAAGGTCGTCGACCAAGCGCGCTCTTCGCACTGATACCGATTCGTCGGAGATATGATGCTCAACACCCTCGGAGCCCGGTCGATCGTGTTCTTCGCGGCATGCCTCGCCGTCTTCTCGGGCGGCTTGCGTTCCCTCGCCGCCGCGGATCCGACCTCCCCAAGAGAGTTCTACGTTCAGGCGATCACGGCGATGAGTGATCTATCGCAGCCGCCGTATGTGACGTACCGCATGGAAGGCAGCGCCGAGGGGCTGCAAGTCGGGCTCACGACGATCGGCGGTCAAGTTTGGCTGAGTATCCGGGCCGGATCGACGTCCGATCGTTGGACGCTTCGTCACCGCACATACGACTACCAAAGCGAGATCGTGAGCATGACCGACGGCCATCGCTACGTTTCGCAACGGTCGTTCTTCGACCCGACCTGGTACGGCGCGTACCGAGCGCTGCGCGAGGGAATGCTCTACTCGCAAGATCCCGCCGAGCCGCGCCCCTCACCGGGAGTTGCGACGCCGACGCCCGATCCGACGCTAAAAACGATCGGCGCCATCAAAGTGATGGGGCCCAGCATCTACGATGTCGACGATCGCGGCACGGCGGTTTGTCCGAACGGAGAACAGGGCCGGGCGCTGCACCTGACATCGCGCAGGAGGGACCCGCAGCATCAGCTCTCCGACGTGATCGTAGAACTGCGATCGATGCGGTTTTGCATGATACGCTTTGGGTCGGCCGCGGGATTGGGGTTTCACGGCATCGTGGAAGAGCACTACGGGGACATCGGCGGCTACTGGATGCAGACGGATGGATTCCTCGACGGCACGCTACGGGTCTTCGGCGTTTCGATGCACCACGGCGTGTGGCGCTACCGTCTTCTCGACATGCAGTTCCCGAGTTCGCTGCCGGCGGACACGTTCACGCAAGACGCGCCGCCGACAGCCGGCGGTTAGCCGCGCGCGACCAGAGCCTCGAGTTTGTCCAGGCTCTGGCTCCAGCCTACCTCCATCCCGCCGAGGGCGTCCGCCGATTCCGGCGTCGACCGCAGGACGAAGGCCTCGAGCGTCAACTCCGTCTTGCCGTCGCGCTCAGTGAACGTCGTGACCTGACGGATCTCGAATGAAACGTTGTCGCCATGCTCGACCGAAGTGGTCCACACGAGCCGCTCCGGTTCGATCACCTCTTCGTAGACGGCGACCATCGGATAGAGCGTGCCGTCGGGACCCTGCATCGTGATGCGTAGCGTGCCGCCCGGCCGCACGTCGGCCTCGCAGACCGGATTGCTGAAGCCCTTCGGGCCAAACCACTGCGCGAGATGCTGCGGCTCGGTCCACGCCCTCCACACGAGACGGCGCGGCGCATCGAAGACGCGCACGATCGTCATCTCGGGGCGCTCGGCGCGGTTAGCTCTTTCGACCACGGTTCTTCTCCTTCGCCTGCAGCTCGATCAGATAGTCGTCGAGGCGCTCGAAGCTCCCGTCCCAAAAGCGGCGGTAGCCTTCGACCCACTCAGCGACCTCACGCAGCGGACCGGCATCGAGCCGGCTCGGCCGCCATTGCGCTGAGCGGCCGCGCGCGATCAGGCCGGCGCGTTCCAGCACCTTGAGGTGCTTGGACACTGCCGGAAGGCTCATGCGGAACGGCTTGGCAAGCTCGGTGACGGACGTCTCGCCCGAGGCGAGGCGCGCCAGAATTGCGCGCCGCGTAGGGTCGGCGAGAGCCGCGAGGGTGCTGCTGAGACGATCTGTCGAGGCGCTTGAAACCATATAGTTAAATAACCTAGCGGTATAATACCGCGCTTACGGCCCCGCGTCAATATCGCTCAGGACCGAGCTTCAAGAGGCGTGACCGTCGGCGGACGCTCGTGCCCCGCGAAGTAGCCTCAGGCCGGTGAGCGTACCGGTTCGGCAGGGAGACCGTCGTGCGGACCGCGGTCGCGGGGAACCGTCGGCTGGTCGTCGGGATCCAACTTGTGCGTCGCATGGAAGTGCTCGGGCGCCAGCCAAAGAAACATGATCGGCACGAGCAGCAGCGTGAGGATCAGCGAGCTCAGGATGCCGCCGATCACCACGACGCCCAGACTCGACCGAACCCTCGAACCCGGTTCGAGTGCGAGCGCGAGCGGTATGTTCCCGGCGACGATCGAGATGCTCGTCATGACGATCGGACGGAAGCGGGTGAACGCGCTCTCCTGGATCGCCTGCAGCTTGTTGCGACCGCGCTCCCGCAGCGTGTTCGCGAAGTCGACCAGCAGGATCCCGTTCTTGCTCACGATCCCGACCAGCAGGATCGTGCCGATCAGCGAGAAGAGGTTGAGCGTGCCGTGCGTCAAGGTCAGCGCGCCGAGTGCGCCGACCGCGGCGACCGGCACGGAGAACAAGATGATCAGCGGTGAACGGTAGCTGTTGTACAGCGCGACCATCAGCAGGAAGACGAGCACGATCGAGAGGATCAGCGAGCCGCCGAGCCCGGCGAGCGTCTGCCCCATGAGATCCTGCTGCCCGAGCGGTCGCGGCCGGACGACGATGTTGCGCGGCAGGTGCAGACTCGTCAGGCGCTGCTGGAACGCCTTCTGAACGTTCGAGAGCGTCGAGCCGGGCGCGACGTTGGAGCTGATGTCGACGACGGTGTTGCGGTCGACGCGCGTGATCAACGGCGGTGCCGGCGACCACGACATCGAGCTGAAGTCGCCCAGATGCACGATGTTGCCGTTGTTCGCCCGAACGGGGATCGTGGCGATCGCCCCGAGGTCCCGCTGATCCTCGAGCGGATAGATGACCTGCACCTGTTCCAGACCGTCGGCCGTCTCGAACTGCGTCGCAATCGCGCCGCCGAACGCCGCGCGTGCGGCGGTCGTCGCTGTGCCGATGCTGACGTTGAGGGCGCGCGCCTTGTTGCGGTCGAAGTTCAGCTCGACCTGCGGCTGCTGCGCCGACGCGGCGCTGTAGACGTTCGCCGTGCCGGGCGTCTCCTTCAGCAGCGCGTAGACGCGGTCGGCGTACACCCTCGGATCGCCGCCTTGCACGTCGGTGACCAGCTCGTCGATCGGCTGCGCGTTGCCGCCGCCCGTCCCCGTAGCAGGAATGACGACGACCTGGGTCCCCGGCAACGTCTTCGCCGCGAGCTGCCGGTAGCGGTTGACCCAGTAGGTCGTCGAGTGCTTGCGATCGTCTTTGAGCCACACGTGGATCTGGCCGACGTTGCCCTGGATCAGGAAGCCGCCGAACGGCGAGGCGTAACCGCCGGCCACGGCGGTGTCGGCGTCGATGTCCGCGAGGTCGCGGAATTTGCGCTCGAGCTCGAACACCGCGGCGGTGGTCTTCGTCAGCGGCGTCCCGACGGGATAGGTGAGCTGCGTGAAGATCTCGCCGCGGTCGACCGGCGGGATGAACTCGGACCCGACGATCCCGAGCGGCACCAGCAACATCGCGAACGCAAATGAAGCGACGCAAAACACGAGGACGGAGACGCGGTGGCGCAGTCCCCACGGGAGCGCGCGGTGCGCGTACCAGGAGCGCACCGCGCTGAAGCAGCGTTCGAATCCGCGGATGAAGAACGGCGGCGTCCAGCGGCTCCGCAGCGCCCATTTGCCGGCGAGCGCCGGCGTGATCGTGAACGATACGAAGAGCGAGGTCAGCGTCGAGATGACGACGACGATCCCGAATTCGGCGAGGTTGCGGCCTACCTGTCCTTGGAGGAAGGCGATCGGCAAGAACACGACGACGTCGACGAACGTGATGACGATCGCCGCCATGCCGATCTCGCTGCGCCCGCTGATCGCGGCCTCCTCCGGCTCTTGACCCATCTCGAAATGGCGTTCGATGTTCTCGAGGACGACGGTGGAGTCGTCGACCAGGATCCCGACGACGAGCGTCATGCCCAGCAGCGAGATCGTATCGATCGTCAGTCCGAGCATCTTCATCGCGAACAGCGCGACGCTGAGCGAGGCCGGGATCGCGACGAGCACGACGATCGCGTTTCGCCAGGAGCCCAGGAAGAACAGCATCACGATTCCGGTCAGCGCGATCCCCTCGGCGAGCGTCCGCATGACGCCGTCGATCTGCTGCGCGGTGTACTTCGACTGGACGTTGATGACGTTGAAGTTGATGTCGGGGAACTGCGAGCGAATGCGCGGGAGCGCGGCCAGGACGTTGTCCGAAGCGGTCACCTCCGACGACGCCGACGCTTTCTGCACCTGCATGAAGACGCCGCCGATACCGTTGACCTCCGCGGTCTGCCGCCGCGGCTCGTAGCCGTCCACGACGGTCGCGACGTCGCCGACGCGGAGCACCTGCGTCGCCATCGTCCAGGGGTCGAGCCCCGCGGTCGCAGATGACGCCGCCGACGCTCCCGCGCCCGTCGCCGGCGTAGCGAGCGGCAAGCCCGACACGGACTGCGGCGATTTGATGTCGCCGCGGATGTCGATCTGCGTCTCACGGTTCGGCTCGTACGCGATGCCGCCCGGCGCCCGGGCGTTGCTGCCGGCGACGGTGCTGATCACATCGTTCAGCGTGAGGTTGTACGCGCTCAGGCGGCGGGGGTTCACCACGACTTCGTAGGCCGGCGTCACCGCACCGCCGACGCTCACGCCCGAGACATCCGGCACTTGTTCGATCGCGGGAACGATGCGCCCGTTCGCTATCAGCGACAGCTGGCTCGCGGTCAGTTGCGACGACGTCAGGCCGATCGTCACCACGACGGCTTCGGAGGGGTCACGGATCGAGAGCGTGGGTGGCTGCAGGTCGGAGGGCAGGTTGTGCTCGGCCTGCGTGAGCGCCTTCTGCGTGTTGACGAGGTCCGTGTTCTGATCCGACGTGATCGTGAAGGCAGCCGAGATGCTTGCCTGACCGGCCTGGATGTTCGAGCTGAGGGTCTGAAGGTTTTCGGTACCGGCGATCGCGTCCTCGATCGGCTTCACGATGCTGTCGCGCATCACCGTCGTCGATGCTCCGGAATACGAGACCGCGATGCTGATCGTCGGTTGCGAGACGTTCGGGAACTGTTGCTGCACGAGCGTCTTGGCGGCCAGCACGCCCGCCAGCAGCATGAGCGCCAGCAGCACGAAGACCAGCGTCGGTCGCCGGACGAACAGCGTCGTCAGCCGCACGTTACTGCTCCGCGACCTGGTGCCGCCGCTGCGGCTGGACGGGCTGGCCGTCGGAGAGGCCGAGCTGCCCGTTGGCGATCACGACGGCGCCGGCCGGAAGACCGGCGACGACCGCGTTCTTGGCGTCTTGCGCGAGCGCGGTGACGTGCACGGTGGTCGCGACACCGTCGCGAACGACCTGAAGCGTGCTCTGCGTCGTGTCGAGGAACGCGGTCACCGGGACGATGATCCCGGCCGCGCCGGGAAGCCTCACCGCTCCGGTCACGACCATCCCGGGTCGCAGCGTGCCGCGCGCGTTGTCCACCACGACCTTGACGATGAAGTTCGTCGCTCCGGGCGTAACGGCGTTCAGCACGCCGACGACGGTACCGCGAAGCGTCGCGCCCGGATGCGCGTCGGCGGTCAGGTTCACCGGACCGCCGTTGCGGACGCCGACGATCTGCGACGCAGCTCCGTTCAAGACCGCGTAGACACGGTCGGTCTGCTGCAGCGTGAACAGGGTGCGCGAGCCCGGAAACTCGCCCGGGTTGATGTTGCGGTTGACGACGATTCCGTCGATCGGCGAGACGATCGTCGCCTTCGCGATCTGCACCCGGACCTGTTGGGCTTGCGCGAGCGCCGTCTCGACGTCGGCCCGCGCCGCCGACACGTTCGCGCCCTGCAACCCGCTCGCCGTCGTGCCGTTCGCGTGCACCTGGGTGATGTCGTTCTGCAGCGTGACCTGCGCCGTGCGCACGTTCTGCCGGTCGGTCTCGACCAGCGTGCGTTGCTGGTCGTAAGCGGACTGCGCGATGTACCCTTCCCGCAGGAGCTGCGCGTCACGCCGCAGGTTCATCTCGTCGTTGCCCAGCGTCGTCTGTGCGGAGCGCACGGCAGCGCGCGCCGAGTTGACGACGTTGCCGTTCTGAGCGATCGTCAGGCCGGCTTGATCGAAGGTCTGGGTCGCCTTCGCGGAGCTGCTGTTCGCGGTGGCCAAGACGGCCTGCAACTGGGCACGGAGGTCCGCCGTGTCGAGCTGAGCCAAGGTCTCGCCGCGGTAGACCCGATCGCCCTCCTGCACGCGGACGCTGGCGGCCGGTTCGGCGAGCGTCGACGTGATCGCGACGTTCTGCAGCGGCGCGATGAGCCCGGATAAGACCGTCTTCGGCGCCACGGCCCCGTACGCGGCCGTGACGACCGGTACGACGGCATTGCCGCTTTGCCGCGGCGGACGTTGCGAGCGCGCGCAGCCCGCCGCTAGGACCAACACGACAAAGGCGGCCAGCGCCCTGCGGGAAGCCGTCGGATCCCACAACATGCGCTCACAGTATCAAAACCGCCGCAGTCCGGCTCACATCCTATTCCCAGACTTTCGGACCGGTCACGAAACGCGGACGCCTGACCGTTCCGCGCAGATATCCCGCAGGTCACGACGCTCGTCGTCGGAGAGAAACGCTACCTCCAGCGCGTTGCGCTGCGCCGTCCGGATCTCCGCCTCCGTCAGGCCGGCGGCAGGGGCCGCAACCTCGATCTCGTGCGGCCAATCGATGCCGCTGACGACCGGGTCGTCGGTATTGAGCGTGGCGAGCAGCCCCAGCGCGAGAAAGCGCTTCATCGGGTGCTCCCGGTAGCTCCGGACGCTTCCTGTCTGGACGTTGCTGGTGAGGTTCGTCTCGATCCCGATCCGGTGCTCCGCCAGGTATTCCAGAAGCGCGGGGTCGTCGATCGCGCGGACGCCGTGCCCGATCCGCGTCGCGCCGAGAACCCGCAACACCGACCAGATGCTCGCGGCCCCAGCCGCTTCGCCGGAATGGACCGTGACCGCCCAGCCGGCGTCGCGAGCCCGATCGAAGTGCCGCTCGAAGAGCTCGGCGGGCCACGCGATCTCGTCGCCGGCGAGGTCGAGCGCCGCGATACGGTCGCGCCGGCGCAGGAGCGCATCGAGCTCGACCGTGCAAGCCTCCGGCCCGTAGGTTCGGCTCAAGATTCCGATGAGCTTCACGCGCATCCCGGTCCGCGCGCATCCCTCGTCGACGCCGTCGACGATCGCCGCGACGACATCCGCCGGATCGAGCCCGTTCGTCACTGCCTGGAAGTATGGGCTGAAGCGCAATTCGACGTAATCGAGACCGTCGCGCGCGGCATCCTCGACGTTCTCGCAGGCGATGCGGCGGCAGGCGTCGGGTTCAGCGAGGACGGCCGTCATCCAGTGCAGTTTCTCGAGCCACGAGACGAGATCGGGCATCGTCTGCGAAACGACGACGTGCGGCCGCAGCGCCTCGAGCGTCTCACCGGGAAGCGCGATGCCGTAGCGGCGCCCGAGATCGATGATCGTCTGCAGGCGGACGTTCCCGTCGAGATGGCGGTGCAGGTCGATCGAGGGCAGCGCGGGATCGAGCGCGGCCGGGCGGGGACGTGTCGTCACGCCGCGTCGCGCAGTGCCAAGGATTCGACAAAGTGGATCGTCCAGCGCGCGGCGGCTGCGGCGGCGAGTCGTCCCAGACGCCGGTAGTCGGCGCCCGGATTCACCTGCGTGCGGTTGCTGCCGGCGCGGAAGACGATATGCGGTGTTCCGAGCTGATGGCAGACCTGCGCGATCGCGGCGCTCTCCATCTCCATGATGTCGGGATCGAGCTTCGCGCGCATGTCCTCGATCTTCGCCGCCGAGACGCCGAACAGATCGCTCGCCGTTACCACGCCGGTCAGCACCGCCGGCCGATAGCGCACGCCTTCGACGACGATCTCCTCGGGCTCGTAGCTTCCGATCGCGTCCTTCGCAAACCGCAGCAATGCGGGATCGGGCTTGTACGCCCATGACGTCATCAACCCGGGACGCGGGCCGCGCACCTTCCGATAGATCATTCCGGCATCGGTGAGACTCCCGGCAGCGTGGTGGATCGTTTTGGTGGAGATGACCGTGTCGCCGGTGCGGATTCGGGGGTTGAAGCGGGAGCCGGTCCCGGTAACGATCGTCTCCGTCGGACCGAATGCGTTCACGAAGAGCGCGGCGGCCATCGCTCCATTGGTCACGCCGACGCCGGTGACCGCGACGACGACGCGACGCCCACGCAGCCGCCCCATCTCATAGGTGAAGCACCCGAGCGATCCGCTCCGCCGATCGGCGAGTTGCGCCGTTATCGGGCGTACCTCCGACGGCATCGCGCCGAGGATCAAGGTCGGCGCGCGCCGCGGCTTGGTCATGCCGGCTCGTTCGAAACACATCGTTGCGCGCCTCGTCCGCGGGTGACGCGTTTGGCGCGCTGCCACCGACAAGTGGGCAGCGGCTCCGCGCGACGACGCCGTGAATGTGGCCTGATGCTCCGTCGCGACTTGTTCCCTACTGCCGTCGCGCTCTTGGCGTATGCCGTAATGTCCGGCCTCCTTACTCCCACGGGGGTTATCCTCGGTGCCGCCGCGCATGCGCTCGGCGCGCCCGTGACCCAGACGGCGGCGCTCTTCTCCGCGCTCACCGGAGGGAATCTCGTCGGGATCGTCCTCTGCTTCGCGCTCTTCGAACGCCTCTCGCTGCGCGCCGCCATCTCGGTCGCGAACGCGGCGATCCTGGCAGGCGTCGCGATGCTCACGTTTTCGAGCGCGTTGCCCTTCGCGACGTTCGGCCTGGGCATCGCCGGGGTGGGAAGTGGCATCGGACTCTCGGCGGGCGCCGTCATCATCTCGCGCATCTATGCACGGCGACGGCGCGCGATGGCCTTCCTCGGAACGGATTGCGCGTTCAGCGTCGCAGGATTCGTCTTCCCCTCGCTCGCAGCGCTGACGCTCGCCCGCGGCTTTCCGTGGCAGACGGCCTACGTCGCGACGGCGGCGGTCGCCGCGAGCATCCTCGTCGCCGCGCAGCGCATTCGTTTCCCGGCCGCCGCGATCGAGGGCGTCGCGGGCGAGGCCGTCGGCACCAAGGAAACGTACTCGGCACGCGCCCTCGTCCGTGCGGGGCTCTGCGGTGCGGCGCTTTGCGCGTACCTGGTCGGGCAGGGCGCGTTTCTTCTCTGGGCGCCGACGGCGTTGGAGGGCGCCGGCGTCCCGCCGGCGCGTGCGGGGACGATCGTCGGCACGTTCTGGGGGCCGTCCATCTTTGGGCTGCTCACGGCGGCGGTCGCGGTCACGCGCGTCGCACCGCGCGCGCTGCTCGTCGGCGCCGGAGCCGTCGCCGCCGGACTCGCGACAGTTCTCGCGGCGACGACGAACGCGCCGACGTTCTTCACGCTCACGGCGCTCTTCGGCTTCTGCTCGACGTCCATGTACAAGCTGATGATTTCGGTCGGCTCGGAGCAACTTGCGGGCGCGCCGCCGCGCCTGGTCACGTTCTTGCTGCTCGCTGGAAGCCTCGGCAGTACGCTCGCTCCCGCGGTGAGCGCGCTCGTTGCCGGAGCGCATGGCGCGCGCGCGTCGCTCGGCCTCGCGGCGACGGCCTATGCCTGCGCGGTCGGCCTCTTCGTCGTCGCACTCCGGCTGGAGCGCTCACCGCGCCGCGAGCCTGCTGACGCGCGCGACGCCCAACTCGCCGAGCCGCTCATCTCCTGACCTCTTCAATGCGGCGATGAGCAGACCCATGCCGTGCCAAGACGCGACGGCAACGGCCGTGGTCATCATGAAGCGCGCCGCAGCGATGCCTGGTTCAGCAACGCGCGGACCTCGTCGTCATTGACTTGCGAGAAGTTTTCGTACCACGCTCCGACACCGCCGAACGGCTCGGGCGTCTCGTAACAGATTGCCTCGTCCGCGGACTCACGGAGCATGGTGCACGTTTCGGGCGGAGCGACGGGGACGGCGACGACGATCTTCTCCGGACGCTTCCGCCGCAGTGCGTTCACCGCGACGAGCATCGACGCACCGGTGGCGAGTCCGTCGTCTATCAGGATGACCGTCTTGCCGTGCAGCTCCGGGTACGGGCGGTTGTCGCGATAGAGCCGCTCGCGACGCTCGAGCTCCCGGCGCTCCCGTTCCGCGACGCGGACGACTTCACCGTGCGAGATCTGCAGGGCGTCGGCGACGTCGTAGTTCAAGACGTACGCGCCGCCGCTTCCGATCGCGCCCATCGCGAGCTCCTCGCGTCCGGGCACGCCGAGCTTGCGCACGGTGAACACGTCGAGCGGTGCGGCGAGCGACATCGCGACCTCGAACGCCACGGGTACGCCGCCGCGCGGAAGCGCGAGAACGATGACGTCGCGCCGGCCGGCGTAGTGACGCAGGAGCGGCGCCAGCAGTTGCCCTGCCTCGCGCCGATCGCAAAAGACTCGACGATTCTCGGTCTGCGGGTCGACGTCGCCGTTCGCCATGAGCGGATTTGTCCTTCACCTCCTTCTTTCACCAAATCGGCCGCCCGCGCCAGCCGGGAGGATGCCGTATCGGAGGGCTAGCCGGCGACCGTCTTCGAGGTCTCAGCTTGCCCGTTCGCGGACGCGACGGGGTGCGGGAGATTTTCGTTGAGGAGGGCGACGGCGGCGTAGATGGAGTCGATGTGCGGGGTGGGGGTGTCGGTGAGGCGTCCCAACTCCACGACGGCGCCGACGAGCGCACCGATCTCAAGGGGACGGCCGGCTTCGACGTCTTGCAGCATCGAGGTTTTGTGCTCGCCGACCGATTCGGCGCCCGCGATGCGCTTTTCGATCGTGTGGCGAAACGCGATGCCGAGCTTCTCGCCGATTTGCTGCGCTTCAGCCATCATCGCCGCCGCGAGGGCGCGGGTTTGCGGGTTGCGGCAGATGCCGGCCAGCGTGCCGTGCGTGAGCGCGCTGATGGGGTTGAACGAGAGGTTGCCCCAGAGCTTGAGCCAGATCTCCGAGCGGATGTCCTCGAGGACGTACGACTTGAAGCCAGCACGAACGAGCAACTGCGAGAGCGCTTCGATGCGCTCGCTTTTCGAGCCGTCGAGCTCGCCGACCGAGAACCGGTTACCTTCGACGACGTGCACGACCCCCGGCGCGATCACTTCGCCGGCCGGGTAGACGATGCACCCGATGATGCGCTCGCGCTCGATGTGCTGGTCGATGAAGCCGTCCGGATCGACCGCCGTAATCGTTCGGCCGTCGTACTGGCCGCCATGCTTGTAGAAATACCACCAGGGGATACCGTTCTGGACGGTCATGACCATCGTCTGCGGTCCGAAGAGCTGCCGGATGTCGGGCAGCAGCAGCGGGATCTGATGCGCCTTGACGGCGATGATGACGAGATCTTGCTCGCCGGGTTCGGCGAAGCTGTCGGTGACCGCCACGTCGTGCGCGACGATCGCCTCGCCCTCGCTCTCCACCCGCAAACCGTTGCTGCGAATCGCGCTCGCGTGCTCGTGATTTTTCTCGATGAACGTGACCTGCTCGCCCGCGAGCGCCAGATGCGCGCCGAGCATGCCGCCGATGGCACCGGCGCCTATGATACAAATTCGCATGTCGACCTTTACTCGAAGCGATTGGTGAGCGTGCCGATGCCGTCGATCGCAACCTCGATCGTACTGCCTGGCTTCATCTTGCCGGCACCGATCGACGTGCCGCAGGCGATCACGTCGCCCGGCATGAGCGTCATGTCGCGCGAGATCGCGCTCACCAGCCGCGCCGGTTTCACGATCATGTCGCTGGCCGGATAATTCTGCCGCTCGTCGCCGTCTAGGATCGCCCGAATGGTCAGCGTGTCGGGATCGAGCCCCGTCGCGATGACTGGGCCGAACACGCCGAAGGTGTCGAAGCTCTTGGCGCGCGTCCACTGCGCGAACGACGGGTCCGCGTTGAGTACGTCGAACGCCGTGACGTCGTTGACGCACGTATATCCGAAGATGTACTCCCCGGCTTGCGTTTCATCGACGCCGGTGCAGCGCTTGCCGATCACGATCCCGAGCTCGGCCTCGAACACAACGCGGCCCTCGTAGAACGGCGGCTTGCGGATCACCTCGCCGCCCGCGATGAACGCGTTGCTTCCCTTGATGAAGTACAGCGGCTCCGGGGGGATTTCCAGGCCGAGCTTCTGACCCAGCGCGGCGAAATTGTTCCAGAGCCCCACCATCTTGGTCGGCTCGGTCGGCGGCAGCAGCGTGACGTCGCGCAAGGGGATTTCCTCGCCCGTCGAGGTGGGCGAGCCAAACATGTCGCCTTGGAAGCGGGTGATCCTCTCACCGTCGAGCGTCCCGAACCCCGGGCTCCCATTGTGCTCGAACCGCAACCACAGCTTTGTCCCGACCTGCACGTTCAAGATTCGCCTCCATAAGCTCGTACGCGACCGCGCAGGTCCTTCGGACGTGCAACGTCGCATCCCCTCTAAGCCGCGACGCCTGGCTCGTGCGGCACGGCATGAAGGCGACCGCGCTGCGGGCGTCGAGGCGTAGGATCGAAGCTGGTGGGCTTTACTGTTGTGACGGACGTCGTCGAGGGAGTAGCGTACGAGCGCCAAGAGCGACCGGGCTGTCCGCTGTGCGGCCATACTCACCCGGCGCGACTGATCGCCGCGCAGTTCGGCATGGCGGCAATGGTGGGCGGAGTGCAGCAGTTGCCGTCTGGCCTATCAAACTCCGCGACCTTCGCTGCAGGCGTCACTCGCCTATATGGACATGCGGTGGCGCTCGCACGATGCCTACGTTGCAGACGTTGCGGCGCAGCAAAGCAAGGTACAAAGACAGCTGGAGTTGCTCGCGCCGCTCGTCACGTCGTGCCCGCGGGTGCTCGACTTCGGCGCCGGCATCGGAACGTTCGTGAGCGCGGCGCTCGAGCGAGGATGGGATACCGTCGGCGTGGAGCGCAGCCGCTCGGCGCTCGAACGTGCTGCGCGGAACGCAGTCGATCTCGTACCGGATCCCTCGCACCTGCGCGGCGACTTCGACGTCATCACGATGTGGGATGTCGTCGAGCATCTGCGAGAGCCGCAAGATACGATCGCGTCGCTGCGCGCACGACTGCGTCCGGGCGGTTGGATGATCTTCGAGACGGCGAACTGGGAATCGTGGGTCCGGCTCCGCGGCCGGTGACGCATGGGGCTTCTACCTCTTCGACCACCGATATTATTTTTCACCGGTCAGCCTCGAGTCGCTCGTGAGCCGCGCCGGACTCGTCGACTTTCGCCTCTTGCCGGAGCCGCATCGCCGGTGCCCGTGTACCTCAAGCAGTTCTCGGCAAAGCCGAACGTCGGTGATGCAATCGGTTCGCGTATCGTCGAACGGATAACCGGACGCCGCACCAGCATCGTCGGCGAATTACCGCTGCCGTTCCCGAATCTGATCGGCGTCGGGTCGATCGCACACTGGGCAGACGAACGCTCCGTGCTCTGGGGCTGCGGTCTCATTGCGGAGCACTTGGACGTCCGCCGTCCGGCCGAGGTACTCGCGCTGCGTGGAACGTTGACCCGCGACAGCCTCACCCGCCGCGGAATCCGCTGCAGCGATTTGATCGGCGACATCGGTCTGCTGCTCCCCGACCTGATCGCGCCGTCGGTTGCGGTGCATCCCATCGGACTCGTACCACACTACGTCGACCGCGAGAGTGCCTTCGTAGCGGACTGCGAGCGGCAGGGCGTTCCGATCGTCGACGTGCGCGCATCGCCCGAGACGTACGTCGAGCAGCTTACGTCGTGCCGCCGAATCGTGTCGTCGTCGCTGCATGGTGTCGTCCTGGCGCACGCATACGGCATCGACGCCGTTTGGGTAAAGCTCTCGGACCGCGTACACGGTGACGGCTTCAAGTTCTTCGACTACTATTCGTCGCTCGGCCTGAAACGAGCGGACGTCTTGATGATGTCGCCGGAGAACCGCACCATCGAGCAGATGGCCGATGCGTGCCACCGCCCAGACGCGCTTCCGGATCGCCGTCTGCTTTGGCAGGCGTTGGCGCAACGAATTTCAACGCTCGACGTAGAATGAGCCGCGGGCGCGACTTTCCGTGCTACCGGCTTTGCTGCATCGCCCGCGCACCGTTTTCTTGCGTCTCACCGGAGACTCTCCTCGGGCAGCACGATGGCACGCGTGAAACGCCGTCGCTCGCCGCGTCGCCGAGCCACGACCGTGACGAGTCGGACTCTACATGATGTCCTCCAGATGTCGCACGCGCCTTGGGTTACGCGACGGTTCATTCGTGGGCGGAGCGCGAAGCCGCGCGTAAGGCCGCATACTCTGCACCGGGAGTGCACGAAGTCGAGAATCTCTTGTGGGACATCTCCCGCCGCCGCCGCGCCGAACGAGCGCGGCGGCGGGAGAGCGGTGCTCTAGCGGCCTTCAGCTTGCCCGTACGTTGGTTTGCGCGAGCCGTGGATCAAAGCGTCCAAGCCGACGGCGATCGCCGCGCCGAGGAGCGGACCCACGATGTAGATCCAAAGGTCGGGCCACGTTCCCGCCAAGAGGGCCGGACCGATCGAGCGGGCTGGGTTGAGCGAAGCGCCGCTCACGGCGCCGCCGAACATGCCGCACAACGCCAGCGTTCCACCGACGGCGATCGCGGCGTTCGGCCCGACGGAACCCGCTTCTTCGGCGGTCCCGAGGATGACCAGGACGAACAGCGTCGTGAGCGCGGCCTCCATGATGAACGCGGCGACGGGTCCCGCGCTCGGTGCCGGTAGGTTCGCACCGAGATGTGCGACGTTACCGAAGACCGCAAACAAGAGCAGCGCGGCCAAGACGGCACCGACGGTCTGGGCGACCCAGTACGGCACCACGCGCGACCAATGGAAAGCACCGCGCAGCGCGAAGCCCAGGGTGACCGCGGGGTTGATGTGCGAGCCCGAGATCGGGCCGATGCTATAGATCATCGCCATGAGGACCAAGCCGACGGCGGCGGCTCCCGCTGCGGCGGAGGCGGACGCGTTCGCCGCCGTGGCGATCACCGGCGCTCCCGCGGCGACCAGCGTCAACATGAACGTGCCGATCAGCTCGGCGCCCAACTTCCGCGCGAGGGACACGCCGGCGGCCTCCTCCCCGGCGGCCTTCGGTGCGCCGTCGGTTGGGATCGGCATTCGGATCGGGTCTAAAGTCGTTTTCATGATACGGGTGTGGCTCCAAATATTCAGGTGAGTTTGTGCGCTACCGAGAGCCGGAGGTCGCCGGCTTCAGGAGCTCGTTCAACGCGAGTCCGCGTGCGAGACGCTCGCCGAACGTCGCATCGCACTTCACGAAGTTGCCGACGGCGCGGAGTGCGACGTCGCGTTGCACGGATTTCATCATCGTGACGATCGTGTCGACGATCCGGTCCTGCGCGTCGGCGGTCATCAGCCGGTACAGGTCGCCGGCCTGGACGTAGTCGTCGTTGCGAGGAGTCCGCTGGTCGAAGCGCCCGGTCGTGTTTCCCGGCAGGACGTACGCCGGCTCGCGGTATTCCTTCTGCTCGACCGGACCGCCGAAGCTGTTCGGCTCGTAGTTGTCAGCTGAGCCGCCGTTGCCGTCGAAGCGCATGAGTCCGTCGCGCATGTAGTTCCGGACCTCGACTTTCGGCCGATTCACCGGAAGCGCCATGTAGTTGGTGCCGATCCGGTAGCGGTGCGCGTCGGCGTACGCGAAGATCCGGCCCTGCAGCATTTTATCGGGTGAGAACCATATGCCCGGCACGACGTTCGACGGTTCGTACGCGGCTTGCTCGACGTCGGTGTGGTAGTTCTGCGGGTTGCGGTTGAGCACCATGCGGCCGACCGGGATCAGCGGATAGTCCTTGTGCGACCAAATCTTCGTCACGTCGAAGGGATCGAACCGGTACGTCGCCGCGTCTTTGAGCGGCATGATCTGCACGTAGAGCTTCCAGGCTGCGACGTCGCCGCCGGCGATGAGATCGAACAAGCTGCGGCGGTGGAAGTCGGGGTCCTCGCCGGCGATCCGCACGGCATCTTGCCGCGTCAGATTCTTGATCCCTTGCTCCGTCTTGAAGTGATACTTCACCCAGACCGCCTTGCCGGCGCCGTTGATCCACTGGAACGTGTGGCTGCCGTAACCGTTCATGAATTGGTAACCGAGCGGAATTCCGCGGTCGCCCATCAGATACGTCACCTGGTGGAGAGATTCGGGTGAGAGCGACCAGAAGTCCCACATGCGGTTGGGGTCGCGCAACCCGGATTGCGGGTGGCGTTTCTGAGAATGGATGAAGTCGGGGAACTTCATCGCATCGCGAATGAAGAAGACGGGCGTGTTGTTGCCGACGATGTCGTAGTTGCCCTCGCCGGTGTAGAACTTCACCGCAAAGCCCCGCGGGTCGCGGTCGGTGTCGGCGTAGCCGTGTTCTCCCGCGACCGTAGAGAACCGTATGACCAGGTCGGTCCGCTTTCCGACCTCGCTGAGGAATTCCGCACACGTGTAATCGGTGACGTCGTCGGTGACTTCGAAATACCCGAAGGCGCCGCCGCCCTTGGCGTGCACGATGCGTTCCGGAACGCGCTCGCGGTTGAACTGCGCGTTCTTCTCGATCATGTAATGGTCGGCGAGAAGGGTCGGACCCGCGACACCGGCCGTCAGCGAGTTCTGGTTGTCGTCGACGGGCGCGCCGTGATTGTCGGTCATTCCTTTTGCCGACGCGGAACCGTCTGCAGAACCCGAACCGTTGGGTCGCTTGCTAGAAGCCATGCTGAATCTCCCGCGAGCCGCCGTGCGACTCCCGTGCTGTTGAAGCAGATGTAGGGTTGACGCGGCGCGCTACGCGTGGGGACGGATGCGCTGCAATATCGGCCGTGTTGCGGACGGCGACGTTGATGATCGAGGTTGTGCCGGGCGCGTCATTGATCCACGATACCGGGGCCGCAAAAAGCCTGCAATGCCGATCTTGTCGGCTCGATGGCGGATGCTGCTGCCTGCGGAAACGCATTTCAGGGTGCACAGAGGGTCGGGCAAGTCGCCGCCATGACGTGGTATGATTGCGGTCACGATGCGCTTCCGCCAAGAGTTCCGCCTACGCGCCGCCATCGGCATCCTGACGGCTGCATCCCTCGCAATGCCGGTCGATTCGGCCACGGCGGCCGGCACGGTCGCGATCGGCGGCAAGATCACGGAGTACGCCGGGGTGACGGGCGGCGTTCTGCGCTCGATCGCGCCCGGTCCCGACGGGAACATCTGGTTCGTCGAGGACAGCCGCGACACGATCGGGCGCATAACGCCGGCCGGTAAGGTGACCGAGTTCGCAATCCCGATGCCGCCGAGGCGCTCCTCCGCGCAGCCCTTCGGCATCGCACCAGGCCCCGACGGCAACCTCTGGTTCACCGAAGGCGCGCGCGGGCGGATCGGCCGCATCGCGCCGTCGGGAACGATCACGGAGTTCTTCCTGCCCAACGGCAGCAGTCAGCCGACGGCGATCGTCGCCGGGCCCGATCGGTCACTCTGGTTTACCGAGAACGCCGCCAATAAGATCGGCCGGATGACGCTGACGGGAGCGACGACGGAGTTCACGATACCGTCGGCTCACGCATTCCCGTTCTCGATCGCCGCCGGACGCGACGGCAACCTCTGGTTCACCGAATACGGCGTCGGCAAGATCGGGCGCATCACGCCCAGCGGAACGTTCGCGGAGTTCGCGGTGCCGACGCGCGCGGGACATCCGTTCGGCATCGCCGCGGGAGCCGACGGCAACCTGTGGTTCACCGAAAATTCCGCGGACAAGATCGGACGCATCACGCCGTCCGGTGCAATCACCGAATTCTCAATATCGACGCCGAACGCCGGGCCGCTCGGAATCGCGGCCGGCGCGGACGGAAACGTCTGGTTCACCGAAGGCTCGCTCTCGAACCCCGCGCACAAGATCGGACGTATCACGCCGGCGGGCCTCATCACCGAGTACCCGCTGCCGACGGCTGCGGCGCAACCCTTCGCGATCACCGGTGCGCCCGACGGCAAGATCTGGTTCACCGAGAACCGCAAAGACGCGAATCGAATCGGCCTGCTGCAGTGACTTTCTTCGAAGCGATCAAAGCAACGCTACGCGAGCTCGGCGCGGCGGGACGCCGACCCTCGCCCGCGAGCTCGCGCCGCCTAAGCCGTTACGATGACCGAACCGGATTTACAGCAGATTTGGGACTTGACTACTGCCTCTTCCTGAACACCGGAAATGTCCGAAAAGGTCGCTTTGACTTCTCGGAATGCCAGTTCATATCAGAAGAGAAAGATCAGGACCTTCGCAAAGGTAAGCTCGCTCGAAACGATCTCGTTATGACGACTCGTGGAACGATTGGTAATGTGGCGTTTTATGGAGACGCCGTCAAGTACGAGCATATGCGCATCAACTCCGGCATGGTCATCCTCAGGCAGATCCGAAGCGGCTATTGCCGCGCTTCTTGCACTACGTAGTCCAGTCTCCGGAGTTTGGGGCGTGGCAACGGCGGGATTACCCTGATCCCTCCGGCGGGATTAAAATGACCCCGGCGCTCGTTACGCCGATTTGCGGGATCTCCCTGTAGCCTGACGGGAGCGGAGGCGGTGACTTTCTCCGGCGAATTCGAATATCACGGCGTGGTGGACGACGCGGTCGACGACGACGCTGGCGGTCATCGGGTCGGGAAAGACGTGCGTCCAATCTTGAAACGCGAGGTTCGTCGTGAGTGCGATACTTGCACGTTCGTATCGTTGCGAGATAACCTGGAACAGCAGATCCGTCGCTTCGCGCTCGAACGGGACGTAGCCCAATTCATCGATGCATAGGAGCTGGTATCGCTCGTAGTTTGCCAAACGCTGCTTGAGTCGATCCTCACGCTTGGCTGCGATGAGAGCCATACAGAGTTCTGCTGCCGTCGTGAAGAGCACACGATATCCGGCTGCACAAGCGGCGAGTCCGATTGCGGTTAAGCAGTGCGTCTTCCCAACGCCGGTCGGCCCGATCAGGATCGGGTTGCGTCCGTCCGCGACGAAGCGTCCGTCGAGCAGCTCCAACAGCTTCGTTTTCGGCAAGTGTGGTTGTAACGAGAAGTCGAAGGACTCCATGGTCTTAACAACCGGAAAGTGCGCCGCGGCGATTCGCGCGCGAACGCCATTCTCGTGGCGCTTATCGACTTCGAGCGCCGCCAGATCATGGAGAAAGGCGATCTTGTCGGTGTCGTCGCTCGCAATGCGCCGATAGTTAGCGAGGATCGCCGGAAGACGTAGCGTCCGCAAGTGTTCGTCGAGCAACGGCGTGTTCTTCATGCGACCTCCTTAAGGTCGGCCACAACATAGCCGTCGAGTCGAGCTTGCGGCGGGTCGAGTCTGGCCTCGTTTGGGAGGACATCAACGGTTAGCGGTGCTGATGTTGCGGAAGCGCGCTGATCGAGCAGAA
>Ga0207416_1000114_pt1 | contig 147215 bp, 122 predicted proteins | sample PaiPotPPM11metaG_FD_184107 | JGI IMG/M metagenome (GOLD analysis project Ga0207416, IMG submission 184107) | Iron sulfur acid spring bacterial and archeal communities from Banff, Canada, to study Microbial Dark Matter (Phase II) - Paint Pots PPM... ...
GTGGCGGGCACGCCGTGGGGGATCTGGCGGACCTTGGCCAGCGCCGCCGGGTCCAGGCCGTAGTCCTCCTGCAGCAGCACCTTGGCGATGTTGGCCATCACCACCACCGCCGCCGCCCGCTCGCCCAGCCCCTGCACCGTGCGCCGCATCAGCGCGTTGGGGTGGGGCGTGACGGTGTGCATGGTGACTGCCACCGGCTTCTCCAATACCTCGAGCATCGGAAGGAGATAGTCCTCCTCAAACTCTTCCCGCCAGACGCCGAACCGGCCATAGTCGTGTTGCACGCAAACTATGTCTACGTCGGGCAGCCTATTGAGGACTCGCGCGGCATCCACGTAGGATCTCGGGTTGAGCTCCTCGATGCGCGCGACCACCTCCGATCCGTAGTTATGGTGCTCCCCCTCGGCGTCTATTGCCACGACGGCCACATTGCTCGGCTGAGGCAATCCGCGCAGCCCCGTGGCCAGGTCGTCCGTGAACGTGGCCAGACCGCATTCTCGTGGCGGAAACGTGCTGATGAACGCAACCGACGGCCCGGCACGGCCTGGCGCAAGCTTGGCCGATCTGTCCGAGGCAAAGCGAGCAATTTGCGCCTTCTGCGTAATCGTAGTGAGTGAGTCGGCCATCGTTTTTGTCCTTCCAAGGGACTCCCCATCCCCCTCAACGGCCCCGCTCTACGGGAGCTCGTTGGTGCTCGAGCGACATCGGCTTAGAGGCCGCGCATTTGCAGGCGACGATGTTAGCGCAGGTCGTCGTCTACCCGAAGTGGCTGACAGTCGGCGGCGTCAACGGTGAGTACTAAGGCGCGATGCGCCAGGAGCGTCGCCACCATCGTCACGCGGCCATCGGTGCGTCGAGTAATCCAGCCACGAGCGCCGACCGCGGGGCCGCGGGTGACGCGTACCCAATCGCCGCCGCCTGCCAGGGATTCTGCGCCGGAAGCTGTGCGTGCTGCTGGCGTGGGCAACGGTCTTTTCGATCTGCCCTCATCGACCGCCGAGGCAGGAACGGCTGGCATCTGGACTCCTTTGCAGCGCTTCTGGAGTCCCGAGCGACCAGCAGGAATGGCGAATCAGAGGTGCAAAGCGACAGCACGCAGGCCACCGCCGACCTCAAGAGGTTCCCTCTTTCGCAATGCCTGCGAGGTGAGCTGACGGGTTCGGGCAGAAAGAGTAGCCCTACCGGGTACGAGCCGGATTCACCCCAGAAGATTGGTTCCCCCGCTCTGCCGCTACGCTCGCGGCAGATTCGGCTCTATCAAGTTGTGACTCCAACTTACCAGGCGATGCTGAGCCCTGTCAACGTAGCAGTGCGCGCGCCTGCTCCGATTCGGTCCGCGGCGCCCTATCTACTCTACCGCGCCGGCTCAACCCCAGGGCGCAGCCTACGGCCAGCACCGGCAATACCATAAGGACGTCCAAGGCGGCCGGCAGTCCGGCGATGTCGGCAAGATGACCCAGGCCTCCGATCAATGCCCCGCCGACACCGCTCCCGAAGCCGATGGTCAATCCCGCGGCGACACCCGTACGCTGGGGAAGCAGCTCCTGGCCCATAACGATAGTTACGGCAAACGTCGACAGCAAGAACCCTCCGGCGAGGGCTAGCGCCACGAAGCCGGCGGGACCGTGGTCGTAGCGGAAGAGCGCTAGCAAGGGGATGGAGAGCAAGAAGCTGACGAGCACCGTTGACTGACGACCCCAGCGGTCAGCCGCGATTCCAGCGAAGATCGTTCCGGCCGCGCCGAGGGCCAGAAAGGCGGTTATCAAGCCGCTGGCATACGCCTGCGAGCGGTGCAACACGGTCACCTCATACAGGGGCACAAAGGTCATAATGCCAACCTGGAGGGAGGACCGAATAATCGTCACAAGGGTGAGCAAAACAAGCTGCCCCTTTTTGACTTCTCCCGGCGGCGACGGTGCTAGCGTCGTGGCCCGCACCGACGCGGTGGGCGCGCGACGCCGGCTCGCTAGCTGCACAATTGTGGCCACAATGCCGACGGGGATGAGGAACAGCAAGCTGCCCTCCCGCGCCAGGAACCCGGCGACGACCGATGCCGCCAAGGGTCCGCAGGCGAAGCCCAGGTTGCCGCCGACCGAGAATATGGACATCGCCGTCGCCCTCTTTTGCCCACTTACTCGGTTGGCGGTGCGCGCGGCCTCTGGGTGGAACATGGCAACGCCAAGCCCGCAGACGCTGATGGCGACCAAGAGCAGCGGGTAAGTCGGAGCCAGACCGGCCAGGGCCAGGCCCAACCCAGCGCACAAGCACCCCAGCGGTATGAAGAACCGGAGTGACACGTGATCCGCAAGGTAGCCGAACGGCAACTGGCAGACGGAATTCGTCACCTGCGAGACGGCGGTAATGAGCGCGGTGGCGCCGAAGCTGAGGTGGAAGGTCGCGTAGAATATCGGCAGTAGCGCCGCCAGCGCACTGGGATTCAGGTCGACAGCGGCGTGGGCGACGCTCAGCAGGCCGATGGCGCGACGGTCGGCGTGGTCGGATGCCGTTAGTGCCGGGGCGCTACGCTCCGTCGAGGATGCGATGCTATCGTCGCCAAGCAGCGCAATCTTCGACCGGTCGACTGTAGTGCTCCCTCGTTGCTGCGCTGGCGGGTAGCCTACCACGTCGCCGGGAAGCATCGCCACCCACCAAGCGGTACGGCCGGCTTCGGCGGTACGGCCAGCCCGGTGCTATACTGCGGACCCGTCGCCCACTTCACGGGCAGTGGCAGGAACGTTTCGGCCCGTCTGAGGGTATTGCCGTGCTGTTGGCCCGACCCGCCTGGATCACGGTCGATCTTGGAGCCATCGCGAACAACGTCCGCCGCCTGCGCGGCATCGTCGCCGATGACGTCGAGATCCTCGCCGTCGTCAAGGCTCACGGCTACGGACACGGCGCCGTGCCGGTGGCCAAAACCGCGCTGGCGGCGGGGGCCCGCCTGCTGGGCGTCACCTGCCTCGATGAAGCCCTGGAGCTGCGGGAAGCAGGAATTACCGCCGACATCCTCATGCTGGGCTATTCGCCGGGATGGCAAGCGCCCTCCATTGTCGCCAACGACATCATCGTGACGGCGTACGATCCAGAGCTATTGCAGCCACTGGCACGGGCCGCATCCCTGCTCGACCGACCGGCACGCGTACACCTCAAAGTCGACACCGGAATGAGTCGCTTCGGCGTAGCCCCCGCAGCGATAGCGGATTTGGCCGGCCGGGCCTTGTCGCTGCCGCGCGTCAGGATCGAAGGGGTATTCACTCATCTGGCGACGGCCGACAGCGCTGATCCCGCCTTCATGCGCGAGCAGCTTGGGCGTTTCAGAGAGGCGCTGTCGGCGCTGGCGCGGGTCGGTTGCCGGCCGCGCTGGCGACACGCCGCCAACAGCGCGGCCGCCATACGGCTCCCCGAGAGCCACTTTGACCTGATTCGGCCCGGCGCCGCTATGTACGGGCTGAATCCCTCGAGCGAAACGCCCTGTCCTCCCGGTTTCCGCCCCGCTCTCTCCTTTCAATGCCTGGTTGCCCAGGTAAAGTCTCTGCCAGCGGGCGTCCCGGTTGGATATGGCAGTACCTGGCAAACTCAGCGCCCGACGTGTCTGGCCGTGCTTCAGGCCGGCTATGCTGATGGCGTCCGCCGGTCGCCCAACGGGTGGAAGGAAGTGCTGATAGGCGGACGCCGGGCGCCGCTCGTCGGCGCCATCTGCATGGACTTGTGCATGGCCGACGTCACGGACCTACCCAGGGTCCAGGCTGGAGATACCGCGGTCCTGCTGGGGAGACAAGGAACGGAAGAGATCACCGTCCAGGAAATCGCGGCGAGCACAGGGACGATCGGCTATGAGGTGCTGTGCAACCTGGCCAGCCGCGTGCCGCGTGTTTTCGTCCCGGACAGCGGCACATCCGACCGACGCCTGGAGCCGATCGCCGCCCTCCTTGACGATTCTCCTCACGCCCGCGACGAGCACGTGCGTGGCTTGTCGAACCGGCATTGGATCGCGGAGACGGAGGAGGAAGACGACGAGCCAACCAGCGTGATGTTTCCCCTGGCTACAAGCCGGATCGCCACAAGTCAGCCGCGCCGGCGCAGTCTAGATGCCGCATCTCCTGCCGCGCAGGAACCATATTGATGTTCACGGTCGACGATATCGTTCGTTTCACGGGTGGCTCGATAGAGAATGGCGGTCTGGCCGCCAATCGCCTGCCGCTGGCGGGCGTCACGACTGATAGCCGCACGGTTCAGCCCGGCCAGCTTTTCGTGGCCTATCGAGGCGAGCGGCTGGATGGCCACGACTTCGCCCCGGCCGCCTGCTCGGGGGGAGCGGGCGCCCTCCTGGTCGACCACGCGGTCGTTGGCGCCTGTGCCAACGTTCCCCAGGTTGTCGTGGCCGACCCACGGTCGGCGCTTGCCCGCCTCGCGAACCGCGTTCTCGCCCGATCCTGCGTGGAGACGGTCATCGCAGTCACAGGCACCGCTGGAAAGACGACGACACGCGAGCTCCTCGCGACCGTCCTTGACACCGGCTATCCGGGCGCCGTGCTGCGATCCACGGCTTCGCTCAACACCGACACCGGTTTGGCGATGACCATCCTGAACCACCTGGAAGGCCGGCATCGCTACGCCGTGCTGGAGATGGGGGCGCAAAGAATCGGCGAGATCGCAGCGCTCTGCCGCCTCGCTCCGCCGCGCATTGGCGTTGTCACCAACGTCGGCGCGGCGCACCTGGAGTTCTTTGGCTCACTGGAAAACGTCGCCGTTGCCAAGGGCGAGCTCGTTGAAGCGCTGCCGGCAAGCGGTCTCGCGGTGCTGAACGGCGATGACGCCAATGTACGGAACATGGTCTTTCGGTCGCGGGCGCCGGCCGTGTTCTATGGCTTGGAGCGTCACGCGGATTACTCTGGTAGCGTTACCGGCTTGTCGCCGGACGGGATGCGGATGCACTGGCGGGGTCCGGGCGGAGCCGGCGAGTCGTGGACCCGCCTCCTGGGCAGGCACAATCTGCTGAACATGCTGGCCGTGGTCGCGGTCGCCGAACAGTGCGCCATGGATGGCCCCGCTATCGCCGAGGGCTTGCGACGGGTCGAGCCGGTACATTCTCGGTTGGAGACGCGTCGCGGTCCGAACGGCAGTGTACTGATCGACGACAGCTATAACGCTAACCGCGTCTCCATGCTCGCCGGCCTGCGGGTCCTGAGCGAGCTGGGAAAGACAGGGCGGCGTATCGCCGTGCTCGGCGACATGTACGAGCTTGGCGCCTTCGCCGAAGCTGAGCACAGAGAGGTGGGGCGTGCGTCAGCTTCGGCCGCGGACCGGCTCATTGCTGTTGGCAGCCAGGCTCGCTGGGTCGCGGAAGGCGCGCTCGAGGCCGGCATGCCCGCCGAGTCTGTCGAGTTCGTTGACGCGCCCGGCGACGCTGCCTTTCGGCCCGACGCGCTGCCGGCGCCCGCCGTGGCCAGGAGCCGGCAGTTGATCGCGGACGAGCTGCGCGAGCAACTTGGCAGCGGCGACATCGTCCTGATCAAGGCCGCGCGCGGTATGCGGCTGGATTATCTCGTAGATCTTCTATCCAATCAGGTAGCCGACGAATAGCTGGGGAAGAAGTGCCGTGACTGGACGCAAAACTCGCGTCGCCGTACTGTTTGGCGGGCGGTCCGCAGAGCACGAAGTGTCCATTGAGTCGGCGCGATCGGTGCTGGCAGCATTGGATCCCTCCAAATACGAGGTGCTGCCCATTGCGATCACGCCGGCCGGATGCTGGCTCGGTGACGGACCGTCGCATGCCCTGCTATCGAGTGCGGCCGGCGTGGCGGCGCTGGCTTCGTCTGCTGAAGCCGGCGAATCGCCCTCACGCGCCGAGAGCAGGCCGGAGGCCCACGCCCTGGCGCCGATTGCGAATCAACTGCCCGAAGCAAGCGCCGGCCAGCGCGACGTCGATGTCGTCATCCCCCTGATCCACGGCACCTACGGCGAAGACGGCACGCTGCAAGGCGTGTTGGAGTTTGCCGGTCTACCCTACGTTGGCGCCGGGGTGGCCGCATCGGCTGTCGGCATGGATAAGCACATGATGAAGGTCATGTTCCGCGCCGCCGGCTTACCGGTCTTGGATTGGGTCAGCGTCGAGCGTTTTCGGTGGCAGCGCGACATGCCGGCCGTGCGCGACCAGATCGCCCAGCAGATCGGCTACCCCTGCTTCGTCAAGCCTTCCAACATGGGATCGAGCGTCGGCGTCCACAAGGTTCATTCACCCTCCGAGCTCGAGGGGGCAATGGCCGACGCCTTCCGCTTCGATCTCAAGGTTCTGGCTGAGCGCGCCGCCCACCCCGCGCGCGAGATCGAGTGCAGCGTCCTGGGCAACCACGATCCAGTGGCCTCGACGCCGGGTGAGGTTGTGCCCGGCCGCGAATTCTATGACTATCGGGCCAAATACCTGGACGACACATCGGAGCTGGTCATTCCGGCGCACATCTCCGCTGAACAAACGTCCGCTGTACAGCGCCTGGCAATCGGCGCCTTTCGGGCGCTGGATTGTGCGGGAATGGCCCGAGTGGATCTGTTCCTCGAGGGAGAAACGCTCTGGCTGAACGAGATCAATACCATTCCCGGCTTCACCCGCATCAGCATGTATCCGAAGCTCTGGGAGGCCAGCGGCCTATCGTACGCGCGACTGCTCGACCGGTTGATTTGCCTCGCACTGGAACGGCATCAGGAGCGCACTGGGCTGGAAACCAGCTACTCACCTGACGACGCGAAGGTCTAGTTCCAGCGCGGTTCAGGTAGCGCGGTCCCCGCCCCGGCATTCGAGGCCCCAGTTGCTTTCCCTTATCCAAACCGTCTTCGGACCAATTCGTCGCGACAATCAACTGGGCGGTCCGCTCGGGCCGACCGCGTTCGCGTCGATAAACGCGTAGTTTTGGGTGCGCGGGTTATAGACGTAGAGGCGGCTGCCGGTCTGCGGTTGGACCACCAAAAACGCGGAGAACTGGGGCTGGGCGCCAAAGCTGGCGGCGCCGCCTCCCGGCCCCGACCAAAGGTCGGTGGGAATGAAGTTTTCGATCCAAAACTGCTGGAAGCTGGAATTGGGCGGCACACCGGCGGCTCCTGGGGTGGAAGGCGCCACCGGCGCCGGCGCTATGCCGGACACGTACAGGCTGTAGGAGACCGTCACTCCCTGGGCGTAGTTAAACACCTGAACGCTCAACGGCTCGCCCGGGTTTCGTCCCAGATCGACAGTAAGCGTGTCCGCCGAGAAGTTTTGGTTCGCCGGCTGCGTCACGCTGCCGATGTTGTTGCCATAGGCATCGAACACGGTAAATCCGACCGCCTGATTAACCGTTGAGTCCGCCGGAGAGTAGGTCAGAGAGAGTGTGGTCGGAGGCGAAGATCCCGCGTATGGGAAGGTGAAATAGCCGAAACTCCCCGTCGGACTTGCCTGCAGCGTCCCGTCCTTTTCTCCGACCAGCGATGTGGGAGCAGCGGCGGTACCGTTGAGGGCCGCCGGGCCGCCCGGCGTGGCTCCGGGGGAACCTGAGGTGCTGATGGAGTAGTTCGCCGGTGCTGACACTCCGTATAGGAAGACTTGGATCACCACCGTCCCAGACGGAGCATGGGGAAGCGTGTACTGCATCAGCCCCTGGGAGCCACCGACCTTGGCGGCGCTGCCAATCTGAGTGCCATTGAGGATCACGTTGAAGCCGCCACGCGATCCATCCGCAATGTCGGGCGGGCTGAAGAGCGCCCAGATCTGGGTCTGGCCAGTAGGTTGGGGTATGGAGAAGGCGTAGGTGTCGATACCGCCACCGGCGTTGCCGACGAGCGTACGACCGACCGCCGCGGTAACCGGAAGCGCCGCGGCCGAGGACGAGGCGGGCCCGAGCGCCAGGCCGAGGAAGGCCAGCAGCAGGCTCCCACCCAAACGCACGAGCCGATAATACACGCCGATTCTCCTCTCTTGCTCGCAGGTACGACCACCGAGCGGAAGGAAGCCATCCTATTTGCGCGGGTACGATCGAATCGAGCGTTTCCGCTTCGTCTCCCGGAATGGCGGATCGCGACCCGCCGCGTCGCCCGACTCCATCACCTGCGTAAGGGAAGTATAGCGAGCGCCTCTTGGACAATGCGCGCTATTGCCGGTCCGACATAAGCTGCGGCAGCCGCCAGACGCCGGCCCGCTAGGTCGCAAGCCGGCGGGCGCCGAGTCCGTCCGGCCGCAGCACCATCGCGGCCCCGGCGACCTGCTCGTTGCGCGCGGCCGACTCCATGGCCATGGCTACGCGATTGGCCAAGGCGTCATCAACCAGGGCGGCTGCCGACGGACCGGCGCCACTTACCGCTGCGCCGTACGCCCCGGCCTGACGCGCCGCCTCCAATACCGGCGTCATGCCGCGATAGAGCGAGGCGCGATACGGTTGGTGCAGACGGTCGTCCATGGCAACGGCCAGCAAGTCGGTGCGGCCTGACTGCAGCGCGGCGACCAATAGCGCAGCGCGGCCGACATTGAAGACGGCGTCGGTGCGGGGGACCTGAGCGGGCAGTGCCGCGCGCGCCGCGCTGGTCGGCACGGTGTAGGTCGGCACAAACGTGACGACGCGCAGGCGCTCGGGCAGCTCCACCTTGGCTGCCGCTATCGTTGCCCCGCTGGCGACGCAAACCGTGCAGCCGCCAAGGAGCGCGGCCGTGGTATTGTCGCCGTGTCCTTCGATGTGCGCGGCCAGTGACAGCAACATCTGATCCGGAACCTGGCGGTCGAGGAGCGCTTCTCCCAGCCGCAGGCCGGCTGCTATAGCAGCCGCACTGCTCCCCAGACCACGGCCAAACGGGACCCCATTGCGGAGGTGCAGCGCGAGTGGCGGCCGGACCTTGCCCACGGTAGCAAACAACTGATTGCACGCGACCAGCACCAGATTAGGCGCGCCGGCCAGCAAGGCGTCGGCGCCGTCGCCACTGACGGCACAGCGGTCGACATCCTCCACCCAAGCCTCGATCTCGTTGTACAGCTCCAAGGCGATGGCGACAGCGTCAAAGCCGCTGCCCAGGTTCGCAGTCGAAGCGGGGGCACGAATCACATAGCTGTCAGCCATCAGGTATCACCTGTCAGCAACCCGGGGCATTCCGAGTTACCACTCGCCATTAGTTCCCTTGCCCTCCCCTGTGGAGTACGTTCTGATAGCTGATACCTGATGGCTGACAGCTTCAAATGGCTGATCGCTTCAAAACACGATCTTCTTTTGGCGCATGCGGATACTCTGGACAATGCCAACGGCCAAGAGACTCGTGACGAGTGAGCTTCCACCAGCGCTAATAAAGGGCAATGGTACCCCAGTAACCGGCATGAGCTGCAAGTTCATCCCTACGTTAACGAACATTTGAAAGAGGAGCATCCACATAATGCCTATGGTTACCAAACGACCGTACAGATCTTGAGCGAGTCCAGCCGTATCGAGCAGCCGAGTGAGCAGCAGAGCAAAGAGACCGAAGAGTAACAGACAGCCAAGAAACCCCAACTGCTCGGCGATGGCCGAGAAGATGAAGTCGCTCTGCCCAACTCGGAGGAAGCTCAACTGGCTCTGTGTACCCTTCAGGAAGCCCTGACCAATCCAGCCTCCGTTGCCGATCGCGATGAGCGCTTGAATGATGTTATAGCCGGCGCCGGTAGGATCTGATTCCGGGTGGAGGAAGATCGTGAGGCGCTGGAGCATATAGCCGCGGAGCAGCTTCATGGCGAATGGTGTCGCGGCGGCACAGGCGACAACGAGCAGCGCCAGGTGCCGGACGCGCATGCCCGCCGCCATGGTCATGCCCAGCCAGATTGCGAGGTAGACCACCGCGGTTCCCAGGTCCGGCTGCGGATACACGAGGGCGGCGGGAATCGCCGCGATGAGCAATGCCAGGAGCACGATTCGAAGCTTGGTGATTTGCTGATCCCGGTCCGCCAGGATCTTAGCCAAGGTCAGAATGAGCAGCAGCTTTCCAAGCTCCGATGGCTGGAACGGGAAGAAACCCAGGCTGAGCCAGCGCTGCGCGCCGTGTGACGCCCTACCTGCCGCCAATACGGCCAGCAAGAGTAACGCGTTTCCAATGAATAAAGGCCAGAAGAGGGTACGGAAGACACGGTAGTCGAGAAAGCATACGGCGACGAGAAGCAATAGCCCGAGAACCGCATACGAGGCCTCGTGTAGGGTTGCCGACAGTGCCACGGCATGAGCCTTCGGGGAAGACAACGCCGCGTACACCATGACGACGCCAATGATCGTGAGGAGCAGCGCGGCCGCGACGAGGATCGGGTCGAAGTGACGCCAGAGCTTGATGGTCATCTCAGGCGCCGTCTGTTCTGTTTGGCTTGAGAGCGGCTTCCAGCATGGCTCGACCGACGGGAAGCGCCGCGTCTGGATCGGTCCCGCCGGTGACCAGCACGGTCACGACCAGCTGCGGATCGCTGGCCGGGGCATAGCCTGCCCACCAGGAATTCAACCCCTGCTCGCCAACGTTGTCGCTGCCCGCCGTGGCCGCTCCTCCCATTCCTGCCACCGCGATGCCGGCTAGTTTCGCGGCCTTCGAGGGCCCGTTGGTAACGCTGTCCGTCAAGCCGAGACCAACCGACTGCAGCGTGGACCGCGAGAGGTCGAGCCGACGAGTGGCTTTCGGCGACAGGTGACCAAGCACATGGCCGTCCGGAGAGAGCAAGCGCTGTATAATTTGCGGCTGCCAGACGGTCCCGTCGTTCGCCAGTGCCGCCATGGCGACCGCTATCTGCACTGGTGTGACGGAGAGGGGCCCGGCGCCGGCGGCGACCAGGTAGGTGTCGATCGGCGACCAACCAGCATTCATGGCCTGCTGTTTCCAGGTCGGTGTGGGCACAAAGCCGGCGGACTCCGCCGGAAGGTCGATGTCGGTAGGGCTGCCGAAGCCGAACTGTTGCAACCATGAGAGCAACTTCTGTTGGCCGAGGCCGGAGAGGTCGAGACCCGGGCTGCCTTTGGCGCCGCCCGCGAGCGCGGCGAAGAGCGTGTCGCATCGCTGCGCCAATGCTTGTGGCAGCGTGACGGAGGCTGGAGTCGTAGACAGCCAGTTGTGAAAGGTCCATCCTTGTTGGGCAAGGACACTGGGGCAGGCATAGGCCTTGTCGGCGCCGACGACCTGCTCTTGCAACGCGGCAGCAGCGATGAACGGCTCCAACATTGGTCCCGGCGGATATTGCGCCGCCACGGCGTGATTGAGCAAGGGGTGGCTGGGATCCTGATTCAGACGCAGCCAATCTGCCTGGCTGATGCCGTTGGCGAAGAGGTTGTTGTCGAACGACGGCAGCGAGAGTAGTGCCACGACGGCGCCGTCGCGCGGGTCGATGGCGACCGCCGCGCCTCCCGTGGCGTGCGAGCGGTTGATGGCGTCGCCGAGCGCACTATAGGCCGCGCGTTGCACCGAGGCATCCAGGGTCAGCTCAACGCTGTTCCCCGGAGCCGCCGGATCGGTACCGAGCTGGTTCACGACGCGCCCGCGGACGTCGACGGCCACGGTCTGATGTCCCAGCTTGCCTCGAAGATCCGTCTCGTAGCGCTGCTCGACGCCTGCTTGCCCGACGTCCGCGTTGAGCGCATACGGCTGGTCCGTGTGCAGGGACGCGGTGTACTGCGCCTGGTCGATCTGCCCCATGTAGCCCAGGATCTGAGCGAATGCCGGACCGTCCACGTATTGACGGAAGGCCCTCGATTGGACCTGAACTCCCGGAAGGACATCCGAGTACTCCATCAGGGTCAACGCCGTGTCGCGCGGTACCCCGCTGAGCACGGTCACGGGGACCACCGGATTATCCTGATTCTGGCGCAATGCCAGTTGAAAACGACTCAGATCGGCGCCCGTGAGCGATGCCAACAGTGACAGCTCGTGATCGCCCGCCGATCGATCAAGATCCGAGGGTACCACGGAGACCGTCCAGAGCGGCACGTTTTCCACGAGCTCTTGATCGTACCGATCGTAGATCATGCCCCGCGGCGGCTCAATGACGTCGATTCGCAGGTGATTCTGTTCGGCCATCTGGCGGAAGTGCGGCCCCATGACGATTTGCACGTACCACAGTCGCCCGGCGAGGAGCAACATCGCCAACGGGACGATCCAACGCGCGTACAGCAGCCGCCGGCCCCGCGCCTTGTCAAGCACGTGCCGCTGCAACCGTGTGGAGCAGGCCAAGCCGACGCGCGAGCCAGGCGCAGCCATACCCGGTGGGTATCGCGAGGATGCCGTTGAGCACGGCGCTGGGTGCGATAACGGCGCGGAGTGCGACCGGCCAGTTCACCAGTTGGTGAAAAGTCTGCATCGCGACGAGTAAGGTACCGTCATACGCCAGCGTGGCGACGCCCGCCGCCACGACGTAAATGCCGATTCCTCGATAGAGGATCGTCCCTCGCCACCACCCGGTGGCCAGGACCGCCACCAGCAGCGCGGCAGCGGACTGCCCAAGCGGCGTACCGGCGACTACATCGAGAGCGACCCCCGCGACCGCGGCGACCGGCACAACGGCAACCCCGCCCAGCAGTACGGCCCAACTCGTGATCGCCAGGAGCACCGCATCCGGCATGACACCAAAGACGCGCACGTTAGGAAGCCAGGTGCCTTGCAGCAGGACCAGCAAAGCCAACAGTGCGAGGACCGCGGCTTTCAAGGGGCCTCTGCGGGGAGGCGGGCCGGGACGAAGTCCGTGACCACCAGAACGAGGCGATCGTTTTCAATGTCGGCAGCCGGACTCAACAGACCTATCTGAAACAGGTCGACGGCACGCTGGCTGAGATCGCGGACGCGACCCACCGGGAAGTTACGCGGGAAGGTTCCGCCCAAACCCGATGTCAGCACCCAATCTCCCACGCGCAAGGGCGCCGCGGCTTGAGCGAAGTTGAGGACGAGGCCGCCGCCTGGCTCATACTGCACGACACCTGAGGGCTCCCCCGTCCCGGTATTGACGTAGGCCGCCACATTGCTGGCCGGATTGTCGATCGGGAGCACCACGGCGACGTGACGATCGGCGCGAACCACCTGTCCAATGAGCCCTCCGGAATCGACCACCGCCATTCCAGCCTTCACACCATCGGCTGCGCCCTGGTCCAACGTCAGCATCGGCTGCAAGTTATTGGTGCCTTGCGCGATGATGCTCGCGGGATGGTACGTATGGGTCGGATACATCTGCTTGAAGTCCAGGAGCCGGCGCAAACTGGCGTTTTCCCTACCCAGCGCGGCGAGCTCGAGGTTCTGCTGGGTGAGTTGCTGATTCTCCAGGCGAAGACGCTGGTTCGTGCGGTTGAGGTCGCCGATGCTGTTCACCGCGGCCCACGCCCCGTTCGCACGACCGGCCGCGTCGGAGGCGAGCTCGGCCGCGGGGGAAATGACGACCTTGCTGACGCCCTGATAGCGACCGAGCATGTGGAGATTGTCCAACGCCAGGAGACCGAAGCTTCCCATCAGGAAGAGCGCCACCCAACGCAAGAGCGATTGAATGCGCACGCGGTACTCCTACAGTTGTGGCATGACGCGGGACGGCTCGGGCGGATGCGAGAGGGAAACTTTCTGCAACAGCGCAAGCTCTTCCAGGCATTTGCCGGTACCCCGGACGACGCACGTGAGCGGGTCGTCCGCGATCGTCACCGGCATCAATGTTTCCTCACGAAGCCGGTCGGCCAGACCATGCAGCAAGGCTCCTCCCCCGGCCAGCATGATGCCGCGGTCCATGATGTCGGCCACCAGCTCCGGTGGCGTTTCCTCGATCGCTGCCTTTACCTCCGTGACAATGGCGTTCACAGGGATGGCGATGGCCTGCCGGATATCCTCACTACTGATCTCCACGGACGCCGGCAGGCCGCTGCGCAGATCGCGCCCGCGCAGAATGGCGAAACGCTCCTCGAACAGCGGACAGGCCGAGCCGATCTGGATCTTCGTCTCTTCGGCCATGCGCTCGCCAATAAGGAGATTGTGCTCGCGACGCATGTATTGCGTGATCATCTCATCGATCTCGTCCCCCGCTATGCGGATAGATCGATTGACGACGATGCCGCCAAGAGAAATGACCGCGATCTCAGTCGTGCCGCCGCCAATGTCGACGACCATGTTCCCGGCCGGTTCGGACACCGGCAAGCCACAGCCAATGGCCGAGGCCATTGGCTCTTCGACCAAGTAGGCTTCACGGGCGCCGGAGTTAAGGGTGGCTTCGCGTACGGCGCGCCACTCGACTTCAGTAGCGCCACTCGGGATGCCGACCACGACCCGCGGCGCCGGAGCGAACAGGTAGCGGTCGTGTACCTTTTGGATCCAATGCCGGAGCATGCTCTCGACCACGTCGAAGTCGGCGATCACACCGTCCTTCAGCGGCCGGATGGCAACCACGCTCGCCGGGGTCCGCCCCACCATGCGCTTGGCTTCCGTACCAACCGCGAAGATAGCTCCGGTCCGCAGATCCCGGGCGACCACCGACGGCTCCGAGATGACGACGCCCTCATTACGGACGTAGACCAGCGTGTTGGCCGTGCCCAGGTCAATGCCAAGGTCCTTGGAGAACAGACCAAGCAGCGCATTGAACGGCCGAATCACCAGGACGGGGCTCCGCTCCTTGTGCGCACGGTAATTCAGTCCAGCCGTGCAGATGATCCCAGCATTGGGATCGCGCGTCGCTGCACCGCGAGTACGAGACGCGCGACGTAGTATAGCAGGGGGGAGTGCGATTGTTGGCCGCGACTAGTCCGTCTTTCCCCCACCATGACCAGGCGACGCGCTGTATTATCGATTGTGCCACCGAGCGGCACACCATGCCATCGCGCAGGACAAGTGGCCCGCTAGCCTGTCAACGCGTCGACTAGCGCCTCGAGCGCAGCCTCGGCAAACGTCGTCTGGTTGGCATCACGGCCGTCCATTCCCGTGCGTAACTCACGCGCTTGTGTGCCTGATGCACTCGCGACGCCAATGTAGGCCAGCCCAACCGGTTTGGTCGAGCGTCTGCCCGTCTGGGGGCCGGCGATCCCCGTCTCGGCCACCCCCCACGTTGCCGACAGGCGCACACGCACTGCCTGGGCGAGCACGGCCGCGGTGGTCGCGTCGACGGCCCCGCTAGCCCGCACGTCATCGTCTGATAGGCCGAGTAGACGCTGTTTGGCGGCGGCAGAGTAGGCAACGGCGCCGCCAAGAAACCAGCGAGAGCTGCCCGGAATGGCGGTCAGGGCCGCGCTGACCCGGCCCCCGGACGACGCTTCCACCACGGCGAGGGTCTCTCCACGCAGCGTTAGCTCGCTGGCCACTCGCTGCGCGAGCGATGACAGAGCCGTCACTGAACCGTCCCCTCCCCATCTTCCAAAGTTGTTACCATTGCATGTGCGCCTGCAACAGTTACTCGTTTCCGGGTTTCGCAACTACCGTTCGTTGTCGCTCAGCTTACCGTCTGGCCCCGTGCTCCTCTACGGCGATAATGGACAAGGGAAGAGCAACTTGCTGGAGGCAGTGTATCTCCTGGCGACATCGCGCTCCTTTCGCACTCGATTGGACCGAGAGCTGCTCAACTGGTCATTGCTGACTGAGGGCGAACCGACCGCCGCCTTCGCCCGCATAGCCTGTCAGTTGGAGCGGCTGACGGGCGGTATCCGCCTGGACGTCATTATCGCCGCGGCGCTCGGCGGCGTCCAAGGAGGCAGTATCCTCGAGCCGCCGACCCGCAAACAAATATCGGTGAATGGGGCGAAGCGCCAACCAAGTGAGCTCATTGGGCAGCTTATGGTGACGCTCTTCACGCCTGCTGACCTCGATCTCGTGACCGGACCGCCCGAAATGCGCCGTCGCTATCTGGACGTCACGCTGTCTCAAACCGATCGTCAGTATTTTCGCGCACTGACGAGCTTTCAGCGAATCCTTGCTCAGCGGAATGCGTTGCTGCGCGCACTTCGCGAGGGTCAAGGAAGAGTCGATCAACTCTCCTACTGGGACGACGAGCTGGTACTGGCGGGCGTGCTGATCCTGGAGCGGCGACAGTCGGCCGTGCGTCGCCTGGCCGAGCTGCTGGCGCCGCGCTATGCACAGCTCACCGGCGAAGCGACGCGCGCCGACTTGAGATATGTCTCGACGTTGGACGACGTGGAGGGAGCCGATACTGCCCGTCCGATCGCCCAGCGCTACCTGGCTGCGCTCCACACTGCTCGACGGCGTGAGGTGGCTGCTGGGCAAACTCTCACTGGTCCGCACCGCGACGATGTGTTTTTCCTGCTCGGGGATCGCAGTCTGGCAGGGTCCGGGTCGCGTGGACAGGTGCGGTCGTGTACGGTCGCACTCAAACTATCGGAAGTCGTGCTCATGCAGGAACTGACCGGCGAGACGCCGGTGCTCCTCCTGGACGATGTGCTATCCGAGCTCGACCGTCGTCGCCGCGCTTTCCTGCTCGGGGCGTTGTCCCCGGACCAACAAGTGCTCATCACCACAACAGACTTGGACGCCTTTCCGGCGGAGTTCGTTGCCCGATGCCGCCGGTACCACGTTGTGGCGGGCACGCTCAGCGAAGCATGACGGGAACAGAGAGAAGGAGGATCACATGACGCTCGATGCTGAAGCGCCCGGAGCGCCGGGAATCGGACCCCGCTGGACCACGAGCAGCAAGGTCGGTGTGGGTACCGCCATGAGCCAGGCGTCGCGACTCTGGTTCACGATATCGCACGGCATCGTCAACGAGCTGTACTTTCCGCGCGTGGACATCGCCAACACCCGAGACGCCGGCTTCTTGGTGGCTTCAGACGGCTTCTTTTCAGAGGAGAAGCGCGACACGAGACACGAGATCACCCAGCTCGATCCCTGGGCCCCGGCGTTCCGGCTCACCAATAGCTGCCTACAGGATCGCTACCAGATCACCAAGGAAGTGATCACCGATCCGGAGCGGGGAGTGCTGGTCCAGCGGCTGCAGTTCGCTCCGCGTCTTGGTCCGTTGCAGTCGTACCGTGTCTTTTTCCTGATTGCGCCGCACCTGCTCAACCACGGCTTCGGCAACTTCGCCTGGTTGGACGACTACCAGGGCCTGCCGATGCTGTTTGCCCGGCGTCAGTCCACCTTTATGGCCGTCGCTTGCTCCACCGGCTTCAGCGCACGATCGGTGGGCTTTGTCGGCGTTTCCGATGGTTGGCAGGACATCTCGCAACACCATCAGCTCACCTGGAGGTACACGCACGCCAGCGACGGCAACGTCGCGATGACCGGGCAGCTAGCCCTACCAACCAACGGTGAGGCCACGGTCGCGGTGGCCTTTGGCAGGAGTCCCGGCGAAGCCGCGCAGCAAGCCCGCGCAACCCTCATCAAGGGGTTCGACCGCTGTCTCGACGAGTATGTCGAGGGCTGGCGGCAGGCTACGAAGGGATTGCGCGACCTCAGCGCGCACTCCGGTGACGACGGCCGGCTCGCCAGGTCAAGCGCCCTGGTCTTGCTCTCGCACATGGATAAGAGCATGCCGGGCGCGACGGTGGCCTCGCTGTCGATACCGTGGGGTGAAGCCAGGGACGACGGAGACATTGGCGGCTACCACCTGGTGTGGGCTCGTGATCTCGTGGAGGGAGCCACCGCGCGTCTGGCCATTGCCGACTCCGATCGCGCCTGGCAAACGTTTCTCTATTTGGCCAGTATTCAGAGCGACGGGGGAAGCTGGCCGCAGAACAACTGGTTGGACGGCGAGCCCTACTGGCGCGGCGTCCAGCTCGACGAGACCGCCTTCCCGGTGCTGCTTGCCTATCGGTTGAGGGAGACGGCCGCCGATCGGGCGGTCGACCTGTGGCCGATCGTGCGCAAAGCCGCCGCCTTCCTGGCGCGAACCGGGCCGGTGACCCAGGAAGAACGCTGGGAAGAGGACGGCGGCTACTCGCCGTCGACACTCGCCACTTGCATTGCCGCGCTGGTGTGCGCCGCCGCTTTCGCCCGCGCCGCGGGCGAGCCGGAGCTCGGCGCCTATCTCGAAGAAGTCGCCGACTGGTGGGCGGGCCAGCTCGACTTCTGGACCTTTACTTGCGAGGGCGATCTCGTGCCCGGCCATCCGGAGCACTACGTGCGCCTGGGCGTTCCCCAAGACGGCCGCGACGACGGCCGGCGGTCCAACGGAGCCACGGTCGTTATCCATAACCTCTCGCCCGGCGCCGTCGCCGAGTTCCCAACACGCGACGTGGTCGACACGGGATTCCTGGAGCTGGTTCGCCATGGCGTGCGCCCCGCGAATGATCGCAGCGTCGTCGTCTCCTTACCCGTCGTCGACGCAACGCTCAAGGTTGAGCTTCCCTGCGGACCATGTTGGCATCGCTACAACCACGACGGCTATGGGGAGCGGGAAGACGGCTCCCCCTTTGTCGGCTGGGGCAGCGGGCGGCCATGGCCGCTGCTGACTGGCGAACGGGCGCACTACGAGCTGGCGGCCGGCAACGTCTCAGAGGCGAGGCGGCTGGCCCGCGCGATGGAATGCTTCGCCAACGATGGGGGATTGCTATCTGAGCAGGTCTGGGATGGGCCGGACAATCCGGATCGGGAGCTGACCACGGGACGCCCATCCGGCTCGGCGACGCCGCTGCTTTGGGCCCACGCCGAATACTTGAAATTGCTTCGCAGTCTGGCCGACGGTCAGGTATTCGACCTGCTGGCTCCTGTCGCTAATCGATATAAGGGCGGACCCCCGCGGGCGCGGGCGGTATGGCGCTTCAACCACAAATTGCGAACGGTGGCTCGCGGTGGTCAGCTCCGGATCGAAGTCCTCGCCCCGGCATTGGTCCATTGGAGCGCCGACCAATGGCAGAATGTTCGCGACGCGCCGGCCATCGACAGCACGATCGGCCTCTGGTACGTCGACTTGCCGGCATCAGCGACGGCCGAGCCGCGGATGATTGTGTTTACGTTTCTGTGGACGGACGGGCAACGATGGGAGGGCGAGGATTATGCGGTGGAGGTTCAGAGTTGAAAGCAATGCTGGCGGCGGCAGGACTCTCACCCCCGGCCCCGCGCCCGCTCGGCGGGCGCGGGGCCGGGGGTGAGAGTCCTGCCGCCGCCCTTGCGAAGTCGGTACTGGTCGCATTAGACTCCGGAGTGCCAAGGCAATGGAGCCGTGGCTACGTGGAAGGCGTTGCGACGTTGGCGCCGAAAACACGTGGGTCGTAGGCGCCTCGTGACATACCGCGCCGCGATGTGCGGAATCACCGCCAGGATCGGAATGCAAGCAAGGCGACTGCCAGCTAGCGCGAGAGGAGATCATAGATGGTCGATACTGCCCCCGGTACCTTTGATGCGCTGTTGCAAGAAGATCGGCGGTTTCCGCCACCAGCCGACTTCGCCGCCCAGGCCAACGTCAGCGACAGCGCGATCTATCAGCGCGCTCTGGCAAACCCGGAGGACTATTGGGCCGAGCAAGCGAAGCAGTTGGATTGGTTCACGCCGTTTGAGCAGGTGCTGCAGTGGGACGCTCCCTGGGCGAAATGGTTCGTCGGAGGCACGCTGAACGCCGCCTATAACTGCGTTGACCGTCACATCAAGACGTGGCGCAAGAACAAGGCAGCCATCATCTGGGAAGGCGAACCGGGCGAGCAGCGCGTCCTGACCTATCGTGATCTCTATCGGGAGGTGAACCAGGCCGCCCTGGCGCTGCGCTCCTTGGGGATCGGTAAGGGAGACGTCGTTGCAATCTACTTGCCAATGGTCCCTGAGGCCGTCATCGCAATGCTCGCCTGTGCCCGCCTTGGCGCGCCGCACACCGTGATCTTCGGTGGCTTCAGCCCGGAGTCGCTGCGCGACCGCATTATCGACTCCAAGTGCAAGCTGCTCATCACCGCCGACGCCGGATACCGCCGCGGCAACCTGGTGCCCCTGAAGGCGAACGGCGACGCGGCTGTCGACGGCGCCCCGACCATCGAGCACGTCCTGGTCGTGCAGCGAGTGGGCGAACGCGCGAACGTGACGATGAAGCAGGGGCGCGACGTATGGTGGCACGACGCCGTGACGCCGTTCGTCGGCAAGGAGATCGCTTGCGAGCCGGTTGACTCCGAGCACCCGCTCTACATCCTCTACACCTCCGGCACGACGGGCAAGCCCAAAGGATTGCTGCACACGACTGCCGGCTACCTGGTTGGGACCATGACGACGACGCGGTGCATCTTCGACCTCAAAGATGACGACGTCTACTGGTGTACCGCCGACGTCGGCTGGGTCACGGGGCACAGCTACATCGTGTATGGGCCGCTGGCCACCGGGGTGACGCAGATTATGTATGAGGGCGCCCCGGACTGGCCGGACAAAGACCGCTTCTGGGCTATCATCGAAAAATATGGCGCGACCATCCTATACACTGCGCCAACCTCTATCCGCACCTTCATGCGCTGGGGATCCGAGTTTCCCGAGCGCCACAATCTTGGCAGCTTGAGGCTGCTCGGCACCGTTGGTGAGCCGATCAATCCCGAAGCATGGATCTGGTACCAGGAACACATCGGCGGCGGACGCTGCCCGGTAGTGGATACCTGGTGGCAGACGGAGACGGGCATGATCCTCATCTCGCCGCTGCCCGGGCTGACGACGACGCGACCCGGCTCCGCAACCTTCCCTTTCCCGGGCGTGGACGCGGATGTCCTCGACGAGCAGGGCAACTCGGTCCCACCCGGAGCCGGCGGCTATCTCGTCATCAAGCGCCCCTGGCCGGCCATGATGCGAACAATCTGGGGAGATCCGGAGCGCTACGTCCGGCAATATTGGAGCAAGTACCCCGGCATCTATCTCACTGGTGACGGGGCCAGACGCGACGAAGACGGCTACTTCTGGCTGTTGGGTCGCGTGGACGATGTGCTCAATGTGTCGGCCCATCGCATCGGCACCATGGAGCTGGAGAGCGCGCTGGTGAGTCACCCATCTGTCGCCGAAGCGGCCGTCATCGGGATTACGCACGAGATCAAAGGGCAGGCCCCCGCGGCGTTCGTGACCCTGCGCTCCGGCATCGATCCAACCGACGCGCTGAAGAGAGAGCTGAGCGACCACGTCGCCAAGAAGATTGGCGGGATCGCCCGCCCTGAGAAGGTCTTCTTCACCGCCGAGTTACCGAAGACGCGCAGCGCCAAGATCATGCGGCGGCTCCTCCGCGACATTGCGGAGGGTCGGGTCATTGGCGACACGACCACCCTGACCGACCCAGCGGTGCTGGCCGAAATCAAACAGCGCTACGAACAGACGGAAGCGTAGCGGCATCACCGTTGAGGTCTTGGCGTCCGATCGACGTGACCGCCGCGCCGTAGTCGCCAGCGTATTCCTGAGCGACGATGGTGACCTGTGTCCACTTGGAGAGAAGGGAGGGGACCTTGACAAAGCCGTCACGTGTCGCGGTCATCGGCCTTGACTGCGCGTCGCCGAGGCTGATATTCGACACCTGGCTGGATGAGCTGCCACACCTGCGTTCGCTGGTCCACAGCGGCACGTGGGGAAAGCTCCGCAGTGTCGACCCGCCGATCACCGTCCCGGCCTGGAGCTGTATGACCAGTGGGAGGGACCCTGGTCGCCTAGGCGTTTATGGATTCCGCAATCGAAAGGACTACACCTACGACGGTCTGAGCTTTGCCAACTCGCTCTCGATCAAGGAGGACCGGGTGTGGGACATCGCTGGGCGTGCCGGAAAACACGTGATTGTCTTGGCTGTGCCGCAGACCTATCCGCCGCTGCCCGTGAATGGCGAGCTGGTAAGCTGCTTTCTTACGCCCGACCCTCGCACCTGTTCCTACACCTATCCGGCCGAGCTCAAGTCCGAGATCGAACAGCTTGTCGGCGACTACCAGGTCGATGTCGCCGACTTTCGTGCCGATGATCGTGACCGAATCGTGCAGCAGCTCTATCGCATGACCGAGCAGCGGTTTGCCGTCGCCGGACATCTCCTAGAGAGCCGGCCATGGGACTTTTTCATGATGGTCGAGATTGGGGTTGACCGCGTTCACCATGCCTTCTGGCGCTACTTCGATCCTGAGCATCCGCGCTACGAGCCGAACAGCCGGTATCGCGACACGATTCGGGACTACTATCACTTCATCGACGCGCAAATCGGCGCGCTCCTTCCGCTATTCGGCACCGGCGACACAGTCTTGGTGGTATCGGATCACGGGGCGATGCCGATGGCCGGCGGCATTTGCATCAACGACTGGCTGGTCCGTGAGGGGTACCTGGCGCTGGATGAACCGCTTCGCGGGCTCACACCCCTCTCCAAAGCCAAGATCGATTGGGGCCGCAGCCGGGTCTGGGGCGAAGGCGGCTATTACTGCCGCCTGTGTCTCAACGTGCGCGGACGCGAACCGCGCGGCATCGTCGACGCCGACGCCTACGAGGCATTGCGGAGCGAGATCATCCAGAAGCTGGAAGCGCTCACCGATCCGACCGGCAAGAACATCGGCACGAAGGTTTACCGGCCCGAGGAGCTGTGGCCAGAGCGTCGGGGCATCACGCCTGATCTGATCGCCTACTTCGGCAACCTGGCCTGGCGGAGCATTGGCACCCTGGGGCACGACCAGATCTGGACCTTTGAGAACGACACCGGACCGGACGACGCCAACCACGCGCACGATGGCGTATTCATCATGCGTGGGCCCGGCATCCCCCACGTAGAGCGTCAGGGGCTGAGCCTGCTGGACGTAGCGCCCACGTTGCTTAGGCGTCTCCAATTGCCGGTACCCGACGACATGACTGGCCGGGCGATCGTCGACGGTTAGTCCATCTGGCCAGTCGCCCGCGGGCTATACTCACCCTCTCTGTTCGTGCCAAGAAGGGCCTGAAATGTACCGGAGCTTGAACACTGGAGCAATTGGGGTGCGCACCGATCTGGAGGGCGCGCTGACCATGGCCAAGGCGCACGGATTCGACGCGATCGACTTTGGCATCGGCGAAGCCCAGCGAATTGCCGAATCTCAAGGCGCCGACGCGCTAGCCCGCAAGTTTGAAGCAGCGGGGGTGAAGCCGGGACCATGGGGCCTGCCGGTGGACTGGCGCGGGGACAACGACAAGTTCCAGCAAGGGCTGTCGGAGCTCGCGGCCGCGGCCGACCTGGGGCAGCGGCTGGCGGCGTTGCGTGTGACAACCTGGGTCACGCCCGGCCACAACGAGCGGACACGACAGCAGCAATATGACTTCCTGCTGGGCCGTTTCCGTCCCATTGCCCGAATCCTCGCGGACCATGGCTGTCGACTGGGGCTGGAATTCATCGGTCCCAAGACTTCTCGAACGAAACTAGCCCACGAGTTCATCTATACCGCCGGCGACATGCTGGCCTTTGCCCACGCCATTGGCCCGAACGTTGGCCTGTTGCACGACTGCTGGCATTGGTACACCTCTGGCGGAACCGTGGAGGAGCTGAAGAGCCTGGAGGCCGAGGATGTCGTGGCCGTCCACGTGAACGACGCTCCCGCAGGCATCGAGCGAGACGCCCAGATCGACAACCAGCGACTGCTGCCCATGGAGTCCGGGGTGATTGAGTTGCCGGCCTACTTGCGCGCGCTGCTGCAGATCGGCTACGACGGCCCGGTCACGGTTGAGCCGTTCAGTGCTCGCCTGCGTGAGCTCGCACCCGAACAAGCCGTTCGGGAAACAGCCGAGTCGTTGCGCCAGGCGTGGCAGGCGGCGGGGCTGGGGTAGGTTCACCATTGTCCCTAGAACGCCGCCTCCGCTAACCGAAGGTTGGGATTGACGTCCAGGTCCAGGCCGTCGGTCTTGCCTGCCTTCAGCGCAAAGTAGGCGCAGCCGGCCACGATGGCGGCGTTGTCCGTGCAATAGCTGAGCGGTGGGATGCGCACCGGCACCGGGCTTCGGTCCTGGATCAGGTGGCGTAGACGGGCGTTGGCGGCAACGCCACCGGCCAGTAGGATGTCCGCTGCGCCGTATTGTTGCGCCGCGGCCACCGTGCGAGCAACCAGCACATCCACGACCGCCTCCTGAAAGCTGGCGGCGAGGTCGGCCAGGAGGTCCGGGTTCGCAGCGAGGCTGTCTGCTCCCTGGCCGGGTGTTTGCTCTTCGATTAGCCGCTGCGCCGCTGTCTTGAGACCGCTGAAACTGAAATCGTAGCCGCCGCGCAGAACAGCCCGAGGCAGCGCAAATGCCGCTGGGTTTCCAGGGCGTGACGCTCCCAACTCCCCGGCGGCCGCCTTTTCGATTGCAGGACCGCCGGGATACGTGAGTCCCAAGATACGCGCCACTTTGTCGAACGCTTCTCCGGCAGCGTCGTCTCTGGTCTGGCCGACCAGGTCATATGCCCCGTGGCCTCGCATCAAGATGAGCTCGGTGTGGCCACCGGACACGATCAGACAGAGCGCTGGAAAGCTCGGCTCACGCGGCAAGCGTCCGGCGCCGCCCGTTTCCGCCGCCAGCCAGTTGGCATAAATGTGCGCTTCTAGATGGTTGACGCCTACCAGCGGCAGGCCGCGAGCGAACGAGATCGCCTTCGCGGCGTTGACCCCCACCAGCAGCGACCCGGCCAGGCCGGGGCCGGCGGTGACGGCGCAGGCGTCGATCTTCTCCCAACTCGCATCGGCCGCCGCCAGCGCCTCAGCGAGGATCGGGAGAATCGCGGTCATATGCTGTCGGGCAGCGATTTCGGGCACCACGCCGCCGTAGGGGCGGTGGATCTCGATCTGGGAGGACACCAGGTTGACGATCACCCGCCGTCCATCGCGGACGAGCGACACGGAGGTCTCGTCGCAGCTGGTCTCGATCCCCAGGATCAGTGTCTCGCGGTGGACTCGGCTCATCCCGCGACGCCCTTCCGTTCCTCTGCCGCCGGCCGCCGCAGGTAGAACGGGGCCAGCGTAGCAGGATCGTCACGCTCGCCGGCGGCCAGGCGCTCGGCAGCCAGAAGGCCCACGGCGGCAGGGCGGGTGGCCGGCAGGCGTCGATCTCCCAGTTCCACTGTCCGGGCGAATGAGGTAGCGATCAGCGCCTGTTGGGAGTCGGAGCATTCGCCGACCAGCAACGTGGAACGAGTGAGGCGCTTGAGCGCCTCTTCGGGCCGACCGATTTCCGGCGGGCTCAGACATCGCCGACGGCCTCGATCGTTGGCGTACAACGCCCAGAACCACTCCTCACGTCCGGCGTCGAGCACCGCCAGCACACGAGACGCTCCGGACGCCGTCGCCGCCAGCGCCTCCAACGACGGGATGCCCAGGCAGGGTATGTCGAGCGCCCAGGCGACCGTCTTCGCGGTAACAATTCCGACGCGCAGGCCGGTGAAGGCCCCTGGACCCAGAGCTACCCCCACCGCTTGCAGATCGTTGGCAGAGCCACCGGCGACACGCAGCAACTGTTCTGCCGCCGGAAGCAGGAGCCTGCCGTGGCTGCCTCGCACGGTCCAAGTCTGCTCTGCCAGCACTTGCGTGCCGTCCAACACCGCGATCCCAGCCGAATGGCCCGACGTATCGATAGCCAATAGTAATGCCACCATCAGATTCCGTATGCCGCGTGACGGAACTCCAGTATCAGACGCTCGTAGCGCCCGCCCACCGGCTCGAAGCGGAGACCACGCTTCGTGTCGCTAACCAGTTTGAACGCGACACGAAGAAACGCTGCCGGCAGTCCACTTGCCCGCTCCGGCCACTCTATCACGGCGACGCCCCGACCATAGAAGTACTCCTCGAAGCCGAGCTCGATCGGCTCGGTCGGTCGGTCCAGCCGATAAAAGTCCATGTGGTACAGCGGTAAGCGTCCGTGATACTCGCGTGCCAGGACAAAGGTCGGGCTGTTCACCGTGTCGGTGATCCCCAGGCCGTCGGCTAGCCCTTGGGTGAAACTGGTTTTGCCGGCGCCAAGCGGCCCACTGAGCAGCAAGACGTCGCCTGGTTGTAGCAAAGGTCCCAGCTTTGCACCCAGGCGGCGCGTTTGGGCCAGGCCATGACTAATGATATCGACGACCGTCATACGGATGGGCTTGCAAAGTGATCGAAGCCGCTGCGAACCGGCGCCTGACCGACTACCCGGACAGCAGGCCCATCGACGGGTTTGGCCGTGAAGCAGCCGACCGCGGCCAGCGATGTGGAAAACACCCCCTGCCATGCGGCAAGGACGGCGGGCCACTGCGAGGTTGGGACTGCCAAAACCAGCTCGTAGTCTTCGCCTCCACCGAGCGCAAGGTCGACCGCACGATCAGCGAACTCGAGACGCAGCTCCTCCGACAAAGGCAGGTCGGAGGTAGTGACGACGGCGCCCACGCTGCTGGCGGCGCACAAGAACTCGACCTCGCGCAGCAGGCCGTCGCTGTTATCGGTGGCGCAGCGCACGCCGTGCTCGAAAAGCCAGCGCGCTTCCGTCACCCGGGCTCTGGGCATCTGGTGAGCCCGGATGAGTGATGGGGAGCGGGCTCGATCACGGTTGGTCAGCAACAGCGCCAAACCGCCGGCCGAGTCGCCGGGATGCCCGGTCACGGCCAGGACATCGCCGGCTCGTGCCGCGTCTCGACGCAACACTTCCGGACCCGACGGTCCGGTGGGGGCCTCACCGACGACGCTGAACCCCACCTGCAGCCGCGGTGCGCGAACGGTGTCGCCGCCAACCACGCTCAGGCGCCATTCGGCCGCGGCGTCGGCGATGCCGTCGTACAACTCGTCCAGTGCGCCCAGGTCCTCATCGCCTGTCAAACCAAGCGTCGCTACGGCGAGCCGTGGCTCGGCAGCCATCGCGGCCAGATCGCTGACGTTGACGGCGACACTCTTCCACCCCAGGAGTCGCCACGGTATTGTCTCCCGTGTGAAGTGTACGCCGTCGATCATCGTGTCGGTGCTGAGCACAGAGACAGTCCCGGCCGACGGTTGCCACACGGCCGCGTCGTCGCCGATGGCGACCGCAACCGAGGCGCGGGGCGGCAGCCGGCGATGCAAGCGGCCGGCAAGCCGATCGATGAGCCCAAACTCCCCGACATCTCGGACTCTAGTCACCATCATCCTCGATTGGTGCTCCAGCGGCTCGCTCAGGCGTCGATCGCAGCCGGCCGTCCCGGGCCTCTGTTAAGTGGCTCAGTCAAGTATAGTGGCCAATGTCGAATGGCTCAGCAAAGGTTGTGTGGCATCTCCGACAGGGACCGGACCTCTCTCTTATCTCCCCCGCCGTCACGAAATGGGCGTTGTCAATGGGCCGGCACGCCCGTAGAGTGGTGGAAGCGATACAACGGGTGGTTGGCTATCGCGGCGAGGGCGAAAAGGGGGACAAGTGCGGACCAAAAGTCGAGCGGCGGATCTGGTGGCCAGGATTGTCAAGGTGCGGACGAAACAGCTCGAGCTGCGTCTGCAGGCCAATCGGAGCGGCGGGATGTTGACCGGAGAGCGCCTCTATCGAGCCGGGGAGCTCGACGCCGCGCTTGTCGATCTTCGCGCCGAGCTCGGAGCCAGCGAGCAGCCAGAGGAGCTGGAGATGAGCAGTTGGGGATCGGGGAGTAAGCGCTGACCGACCGAGCAACGCGAGCTTCTGGTTGGGAAGCGTTCAATCCGGCGCCGGTGCTCGCTGCCGGCGCCGGTGTCCTCACCTTTCTGCTCTATCTTCCCACCGTAGCTGCCACGGTCACGCTACGCAATGGCGGCGGCGACAGTGGGGAATTGGTGCGCGCCGCGTGGACGCTCGGTGTTCCGCATCCCACCGGCTACCCGCTGTGGGTGCTCCTGGCCCACGTGGCAACGCTTGCGCCCGTCGGCGAGCCGGCGCACCGGGTCGCCTTGCTTTCGACCCTGGCAGCGGCGGCGGCTGTGAGCTTCGCAATCCTGGCGGCAAACGAGCTGGTCGAACACCTGCCCAACCCGACCGCGACGTGGAGCAGGTGGTTGGGCGCCGGCCTCGCCGGCCTGCTGCTGGCCTTCTCGCCCCTGTTCTGGCAGCAGGCAACCATTCCGGAGACGTACGCGGTCGATTCGTGTCTCGTGGCGGCCGGACTGTGGCTGCTGCTGCGCTGGATGCGGGGTCGGAGTCCGTTGTGGCTGTGCGCGGTCGTCCTGGCACTCGCTTTGGCAAACCATCTGGTCAGTCTAGCCTTGGGCGTGGCGTTCGTTGCCGCGGCGATCGTCCGCCGGCCGCGACCCTCCGCTGGCGCGCTGATCGCGGCGCTGACAGCCCTCGTCGCCATCACTCCACCGCTCTACCTATTGCTCATCTGGCGGGCACAGGCGCATCCGCCGGCTAACTGGGGGGATCCGGAAAACTTGCAGGCGCTGTGGTCACTCGTCACAGCCCGGGAGTACCACCGCTTTCTGACGAGCAGAGGACCCGGCGCGATGGCGCTCGAGCTGGCCAGGTTGCCGGGACGGCTTCGCGGCCAATTTACCCTGATTGGGGCGGTCGCGGCAGTCTGGTCGCTGAGCCTCGTGCTGGTGCGCTCACGCCGAGTAGGGATCGTGCTGTGTACGCTCCTGGCAGTTGATCTGGCCATCGTGGCCCGCGACGCGGCGCCGGCTGCACCCACGTACCTGCAGCTATCTTATGTCGTGCTGATCATTGCGCTTGGAGCGGGCATTGCCCTAATTCCGGGACGAGTCGGCGCCGAGCGTCTCAGTCTTCGATCCGCCAGCATCGTCGCGCTGACCCTCCTGGCCGCCTTTCTCTTCGTGCGTACTCGATCAGAAGTTGATATTCACGCCGACCGCTCCCTCGAATCGGCCGCTCGTTCCGAGCTCGCGGCCGTTCCCGACCAAGGGCTCTTGCTGACCACAGGAGACAACCCGACCTTTGCCCTCTGGTACGTGCAGGATGTATTGGGATATCGGCCGGACGTCGTGATCTGGGCAGCGAACCTGGTGGCCGATCCGTGGTACGGCGACGAAATGCATCGGCGCTTCCCCGCAGTGATCCCGGCGCACCTCCCCCTGGATGATCGCTTAGCTCTGGACGGGGTAGTCGCCGCGAATGCGTCGCGGCGCGCCATCGTGAGCACCTTTCTGCCGCCGACGGGCGCAACCGAGGGGGCGTGGCAGCAAGATGGCGGCGTGTACCGACGGTCCTAGCTATCAATCCAATCAGTGGGCGATTGCCAGGTACCATAGGGTGGCTCCGTAGAAAGGGGGGCAGTAGACTTGGCTGTGGCTGCCCGACCCGCCGCTGCCGGCGTTCCGAGCGCTCGACACTTCACACTTCCAGTGTTGCCAACCATTGGCGCTATTGCGCTTCTAGTTGCCGCCGCCGGGTTGCGCTTCGTCCAGATTGATGCGCAGAGTCTCTGGTACGACGAGGGCGTCAGCGCCGGCATGATTGGCCAAGACCCCATTGCCATCATTCGAGCAGCGGCCGCGGACTTTCATCCCCCCCTGTACTACCTCATTCTCGCAGCTTGGGCGAAGGTGCTTGGCGATAGTACGTGGGCGATCCGCGGTCTGTCGGCCTGCGCCGGTGTCGTACTGGTCGTCGCCACCTGGCGTTTGGTGACGCACCTGTTTGGGGCCACCGGAGGATGGCTGGCCGGCTTTTGGGCAACCGTGTCTCCGCTAGGAATCGCCTTTTCGCAGGAGCTGCGGATGTACATGCCTGTCGCGGCGGCTGTCGCCGTTGCCGCGTGGTGCTCCGTAATCTGGCTCGATGACGCATCGGGGAAGCCGACGACATCGGGCGGCGCGCCATTGTGCCGGGCGCGAACGTGGTCATTGTGGGGCTACGTGCTGGCGGCGACGGTCGCGCTGTATCTGCAATATGTTGCCGTATTAGGGTTGGGGGCGATTGGTCTGTACGGTTTGGCCCGAGCACGCGGATGGGCGAGCTGGCGATGGCTGGGGGCCAACGCGGCGGTCGCGGGCCTATTTGCGCCCTGGCTGCCGGTGTTCCACCACCAGTTGACCGTGGGAAAAACCGCGACCACCGCGCATACTGCCGTGTCGTCGGTACTTCCCAATGCCTTCGGCGCTCTACTGGTGGGGATCGACGGTGCGCCCGTAGCCACGGGCGCCGCGGCAGCATTGCTAGCGGCCATCGTCGTCTTCGGCACGGCCGTGGCACTGTGCCAAGGGTCGAGAGGCAGTCTACCGGCTCTGCTGCTCATCGTGCCGCTTGCCGGCGTCACGGCCTACGCCGCCTGGAAATCGGTCTTTGAAGTCCGGTATGTCCTCGTCGCCCTACCCGCCGTCGCCATGTCAGGCGCCGCCGGCGTGTCGACGTTGTCCGACGCGCTGTCGCGGATCGTCGCCGGGCCGGCCACGAAAGCGCTCGCCGTGATGGGCGCCGGTACCCTGATCGCCGCTATCTGCGGCAGCGCCGATCTCCGCTACTACATGGCTCCGTTGCATCCCCACGACGACTATCGGGGCCTGGCCCAGACCATTCGCGCTCAGGCGGAGCCGAACGACGCGGTCTTGCTCTATCCGCCCGGCCAGGATCACGTCTTCAACTACTATTACCGCGGGCCGGATGCGGTAGTGGGTCTGCCTCTCCAGCGCCCTCCTGATTCGGCGCAGGTACAGGCGACCCTTGCGTCGCTGGCATCGACGCACCCTCGCATTTGGGTGGTCGACTACGGGGCGACGGAGGCGGATCCGCCTGGTTTGGTCGCCACCTGGCTAGCCCAGCACGCCTTCGTGTCCAGCCACCGCTGGTTTGGCAGCGTTCAGCTTCTGCTGTACGCGACGGAGCAGGGCCACGCTCCACCTGAGGCGTCAACGCATGCTCGATTCGGCAATGGCGCGGAGCTGACCGGATACACACTGCCCGAGGCCGGTATCCTGCCGGGCTCGACACTGAGGCTGGTACTGACGTGGAGAGATGTCGCGCCGATCGACGCCCGCTACACCGTCTTCACTCACCTGCTCGATGGCAACAACAAGGTGGTGACTCAACATGACGGCGAGCCGGCCGGGTCGACGCGGCCGACCACCACCTGGCAAGTGGGCGAGCAGATCGTCGATCTGCACGGTATGGTCCTCCCATCGCGGCTACCGCCGGGCGCCTACACTGTTGAAGTGGGCATGTACGCCTCCGCGACGCTGGTGCGAGCGCCCTTGCTGCCCGACCCTGGCCAAGCGGCTACTGACCGTGTGTTGCTCGGCAAGGTCACCGTGCTGAGTCCATGACTCGTGTGCTGCTGATCCTTCCAGCCAAAGACGAAGAGCGCAACCTGGGGCCGCTGATCCAGCGGATCGACAGCGTGCGTTCGATACACCAGCTTGACCTGGATGTCGTCGTCGTGGACGATGGCAGCAGCGACGGCACGGCCGCCCGCGCGTGCGAGATTGCAGCCCTCTATCCCTACGTCCGCCTGCTGCGGCACGAGCAGAACCGGGGCCTGGGGGCCACACTGCGCACGGGCATGGCGTTTGCCCTGGCAAACGGCTACTCACTGGTTGCCTGCATGGACGCTGACCTGTCGCAGGATCCCGAGGACCTCCCGCGCCTTTGCCGCCGGCTGGAGGAAGGGGCGGATCTTGTTGTCGGCTCGCGATTTGTGGCCTTCGGTGCTATGGAAGGCGTTCCCGCTTGGCGCGCGCTCATAAGCAGGGCCGGCAACGGCGTGGCTCGCCGTCTCCTTGGGATTCCCATTCGCGACATGACGTCCGGCTATCGCGCCTTTCGGGCGGCCTCCCTGGCGCACCTGGACTTGCATGAGCCGGGCTACGGCATCCAACTGGAGGCTGTCGTGAAAGCTCACGTCGCCGGCCAGGTCTTGGCCGAGGAGCCCATCATGCTGCGCCTTCGCCAACACGGGAACTCCAAGCTCCTCTATAACGCCGCCTTCTGGCGCCGTTATGTAGAGCTATTCCTGCGAGCCTGGGGCTGGACGAGGCGGGGGCGATGAGGCGCCGGGGCGATGAGGCGCCGGGGCGATGAGGCGAGGCGGTGACGGGGAGTGTGGGCCAATTTAGAGGGACATGACGAGGGAAGGGGCAAGACCGTCGAGCCGTCCGTTCGCACCTCATCAGTTCGCCTCATCGCCCCCTCGCCTCATCGCCCCGGCGCCCCCGCCCCGCAATGGCGATGGCGCCTATTGCGATGAGCGGGACCACCTGGCAGAGCTGGAGCGCCAGCCCAAACGCTAGGGCCGACTCTCTCGCTATGCCGGAGGTGGAGAGCACGGCTACGACGAGGAGCTGGTAGGCTCCGACGCCGCCGGGCGTTGCCGGTACCGCCAGTCCCAGCGTGGCGATGCCGAGCGCCGCGGCCGGCAGCAATGTCGGCGCTGCGATCCCGAAGGCGGCGGTCAAACAATAGGTAGTGACGAGCGTGGCTGCCCAAACGACCGCGGTCAATCCGACAATGGAGAGCAGACTGGCCGCGCTTGTCAGTGCGGCGGCGCCGAGCGCGACTTGCTCTGCCAGCCGAACGATTCGTTCCATCAGACGAGGCCAGGGCCGGAAGAACCAGGACAGGACCGTGGCGAGCCGTTGACTGCCATGTCCAGCCAGCGTCGCGCCGAACAGGATCACGAGAAATATGAACCCGGCAACGTAGACGCCGCGCTGTAGCCAGGGACCGCCGATTCCAGCCGCGGTGACGAAAAGAAGCAGCAGGACAACCGCGGCCCCGTCGAGCGCCTTCTCGATCAGCACCGTGGCGAGCGCCGTGGCGAGCGCGGGTCCGGCCGGCCGGCCTACCAAGAAGCAGCGAGCCAGATCACCGCCCCGCGCCGGCACGACGGCATTGATCAGATAGCTGATAGCGAGCAGCCGCCCCGCACGGATTGGAGTGACGCGGCCAGACGGGCGGAGCAGGATCGACCAGCGCACCGACATGGCGGCGAACGCCGGGCCAACGGCGACTACCGCGGCGACGAACCACAGCAGATCGACCCGCCGGAGCACGTCCCACAGACGCGCTGGCTGAACGCCATGAACAGCCGCCGCAAGGCAGGCAACGCCGACGACGATTCCGAGCGCTAGTCGCCGTCGCCCCTGGGTCCTCGATGGCACAGCAGTTAACAGGGGGATGGAGCCGTGCGGTGGAGTCGTGGCATCGTCCGCTTGCGTCAGGCCACGCGCGAAGTCCATCGGCGCCGGCAGCCGCGCGCTCCCGTACTGCGTGCGCTCAGACAGAGGGGCCTCCCGTACCGCCATAGTTGTCGCCGCATGATACGGTACCGCGATTTCCAGTGCGCGTGACCTTGTGGCCCACCCGGTTCTGGCGATCGTGTCCGTTGCATTCGTGGGGGGCGCGTCACATGCCGCACCATTCGTTCAGATCGGCGCAAGCCAGCCGCCGTGCGGTCCTGATGGCCCTGCTGTCGGCGCCCTTCGTGGGAATCCTTGACGGTTGCTCGCGCCAGCCGTCCGCATTGGTTATTGCGACGACGGAAGCGACCGTCGCGGCGACACCGGAGCCGGCAGCTTCCGTCGCGCCGACGGCCATTGCCGCAACTCCAACCACCGCCGCTGCCAGCCCCACCTCGACGGTCGCGCCAGCGACTCGCACGCCGACGCCGCCTCCGACGGCCACGGTCGCGCCGACGACGACGCCAAATGCCGCCGCTACGGCGCAGGCAATCAACGCCTCGTTCCCGTCGAGCGGTTGGGACTTCCACCTGCGGCCACTGCTCTTCCAGATTGACAACGCCCCCGATGCCTGGCCACAGAACGGCCTGTCCAGTGCCTATGTTGTGTATGAAACCCCAGCTGAGGGCACGATCACGCGACTCACTGCGCTGGTCGTCCAACAGACGCTGGAGACGATCGGCAACCTCCGGAGCGCGCGCCTTGTCGATCTGGAGCTTGTGCCGCAATGGAACGGTCTGCTCGTCCACGTCGGCGCCAGCACGCCGGTGGAAAAGATGCTGCAAGACGGCGGCATCGTCGGACTGGACCTCGACGTCCCGGCGAACTATAGCTTCGGCTGGCGAACGAGCAACCGAATCGCTCCCTACAACCTGTACTCATCCTTGAGCCGAGTGCGGTCATTCGCCCAATCGAAGCGCATGCCACGCACAGCAGACGACCCTCGGGCGTTTCCTACCGGACCGTTGCCGGCCGGGCAGGCCGGGTCTCCAGGCGAACGCGTCGTGATCCCGTACGGCGAGCCGTCGAATGTGCTCTACGCCTGGGACGCGCAGGCTGGCGGCTATCGCCGCTTCGTGAATGGCGTTGCGCAAGTCGACGCCAATACGGGTCACCAAATCGTGGCGGCCAACGTGGTGGTTCACTTCGCGGTTCAGACCGTGACCGATATCATCGAAGATGTTGAGGGGTCGCGCTCGCTCAAGTTTGGTCTGGTCGGCTCCGGTCGCGCGCTGCTGTTCCGAGATGGGCGCCGCATCGACCTGACGTGGACACGCCAGCGCAGCGACCAAGTAACACGATATGAATTCGGCGGTGGAGCTGTGGCAACGTTCGCCCCAGGCAGCGTGTGGATCGCCCTAGTTGCGGACACGCTTCAGGTAGGTTGAAGGCGGTGAATTCGCGTGCGCGGCTCGCAGAGGTGGCGCAAGGCCGGCAGCCGGCGGACCTCGTGCTGACAAATGGCCGCGTATTTAATGTCGTTACCGGCGAGTTGCTTGACGCCGATCTCGCCGTGTATGGCGACACGATTGCCGGCGTCGGCACGTATCACGGCTTGCAGACACTCGACGTGCGGGGGCGAGTGCTCTTGCCCGGCTTTATCGATGCCTACGCGTCGCTGGAGGCGTCCATGCTCTCCTTGCAGGAGTATGCACGCGTGGTGTCCGCCCACGGGACCACTGCCGCCGTCTTCGACTTTCGCGGCATCGCCGCGGTCACGGGTCTCCGGGGCCTGTCGGCACTGGCCGATGAAAGCCGCGGCGCCCCCATCCATATGTGCATGGCCTTGCCGCTCTGGGCCGGCGACGAGTGGGACACCATGCCCGGTCGCTTTAGCCGGATCGACCCAACCATGCTGTCGCTGCCAAACCTGGTTGGCGTCGCGGGCTGGCTGACCGGCAACGCACTTTTAGCTACCGCCGGCAACATCCTTGACATTGGCGCGGCGGTTGGCCCGCTGCCGGCGCTCATGTCATCGCCCGGCGCCGACACTGGTCAGGTCGCCGCGCTGGCGGCGCTCGGCGTGACCGCCGACCGCCGCTGGCTATCTCCCGAAGAGGCGCTCGACAAACTGCGCCATGGCCTGTGGCTGCTGGCCGAGGAAAGCTCCGTGGCCTCCTACACAACCGACTTGAGGTGGCTTAGCCGCACGACCCGACTGGAGCGTTGCTGCCTTGTGTCGGGTCCCCGGACGGCCGACGACCTCGTCGAAGAAGGGCACCTTGACGAAGCGCTGCGACGCGCAGTACGCGCGGGAATCGACGTCGGCGAAGCGATCAGAATGGTGACGCAACGTCCGGCAACGCTGTTCGGGCTTTCTCGCGCGGGAGCGCTGCAGCCCGGCTACCAGGCCGACGTGGTCGTGGTGGAGGACCTGCGCGACTTTCGCGCGAATCTGGTGCTCAAGGCCGGTCGGCCGGTGGCGCGACAGGGCGCGCCGCTCAGCCGGCCCGCTCGCCTTGAGATCAAATACGGACGGGGGTCTGTGCAGGTCGCGCCACTCACGCCCGACAGTTTCGTCGTGCACGGCCATCGTGGTCGATGTCGCGTCGTCGCGCTGGACCAGGCCGGCCAGACCACATTGGACGAAGAAGATCGTCCGCACGCCGCCACAGAACTTGGCGCCGACACCGGACGCGACCTATGCAAGATTGCCGTCGTCGAGCGACATTCCGCGACCGGCGCCGTTGGGGTAGGCCTCGTGCGCGGATTCGGTCTCCGTGCGGGCGCTCTCTGCTGCTCCTTCGCCGGCGCCGGCCAGAACCTGATCGTGGTCGGAGTTGACGACGTTTCCATGCGGGCCGCGGTGGAGCGAGTGACTACCGGCGGAGGTGGCATTGCCGTTGCCTGTGGCGAGGAAGTGCGCGCCGCGCTCAACCTCCCCGTGGCCGGTCTGCTCAGTCCGCTGTCGGCGAACGAAGTTGTGGCGGCGGTGAAGGAGGTGGAACGGGCGGCCTGGGAATTGGGATGCCTGTTCCGTCATCCCTTCTTGACGCTCGCCGACCTCGCCAATACCGAATTGGGAGGGTTCAGGCTCACCGAGCGCGGCCTCGTCGACGTGGACGGCCGGCGCCTCGTTCCGATCCAGGACTAACGGCCTACCGAGGTGGACTGCCGCTCAAGTCAAACAACTCCTCCAGAGCGTGGACGTATTGAACTTCCTCGCCATGGAGCGCCGTCTCCCGCAGCAGCGCGATGGGATGGTGCAGCATCTTGTTGATGATGGCGCGAGTCGCGGCTTCGATCGCCTCTCGCTCCTCCGCGGTGAGATCGGCTAGGCGAGCGTGAATTCGTTGCAACTCCTCCTGTCGCACCGTTTCCGCGCGCTGCTTGAGCGTGGCGATGGTAGAGGTCACCCGCTGCGTGGACTGCCAAGCGGCGAATCGCTCCACCTCGTCCGCAACGATTTGATCCACCTTGGCAACCTCCGCCTCGCGCATCCGCACGCCGTGATCGACGCGTAGCGCCAGGCTATCCATGTCGTATAACTCGACGCCCGGCAGGGTTGCGACCCCCGGATCAACATCTCGGGGCACGGCCACATCGATCAGACAGAGCGCCCGGCCGTGCCGCGCCGGCAACGTCGACTGCACCGACGCGACGGACAGGATGGCGTGCGGCGCATCAGTCGAGCAGATCACCACGTCGGCGGCAACGAGATACGACAGCATCTGCGCAAATGGGACGGCGATCCCGTTATAGGTCGCCGCCAACGCTTCGGCCCGTTCGCGGGTGCGGTTGGCAACCATGATGCCCTCGACCCCCTGGGCCGCCAGCGCCCGCGCCACGGATTCCGCGGTCGCTCCCGCTCCGATCAGCAATACCTGGGCGCTCGCCAGGCTTGGCAGTCGCTGGCGCGCCAACTCCACCGCCGCCCAACTGACCGAGGCCGCGCCGGCGCTGATGGCCGTCTCCGCGCGCGCGCGCTTTCCCGTCTCGATGGCCCGCCGGAACAGGGTGTAGAGCCACTTGGAGGCTGACTGAGCACGCTCCGCGGAACGCAACGCGTCCTTCACCTGGCCGAGAATCTCGACCTCGCCTACGACGAGCGAATCGAGGCCACTCGCCACCTTGAACAGGTGCCCGGCGACCGTAAGGTCCGTCAGATAGTAGATATGTGGCTGAAGGTCTTCCACTGCCATGCCCGCCCGATCCGCGAGGAACCCGGCAACGACGGAGTACCCTTCATTGGCGGTCCCGGTGTCTTCGACGACGGCATAGCATTCCGTGCGGTTGCAGGTGGAGAGGATCACACACTCTCGAACGCCGGACTGGCGGCGCAACGCGCGAAGACTTTCCGCAAGCTCCGCCCTGGAGAAGGCCACACGCTCGCGGAGCGTCACCGCGGCGAGTCGGTGGCTGATGCCCACAACCAGGAGCGATGTTTCGCCCATAGGGCCTCTCATTACCGACGCGCCGACGCCTTGTTCAATGGTAACACCTGACCACGGACGCCGACTGCTGCTCGTGCCTGCCTCGACGATGCATAGCGCATGCCATCATGCGACGTGTTGAGGAGGTCCAGCTGGGATTCTATGGCCACGCCAGAGTTCGTTGGGACGTTTACTCCAACTGAGCGCGCGTTCCTCGAGCAATCGTTCGGCGCCTGCCGACTCACGCTGCTCGCTAGGGGCACACGACGAAGCTATCTGGTGCTGATTCGCTGGGATCGGGCGGTCGCGGCGGGGCGGCACGGGAGTCCGCTTCGCGGACCCGTGCTACAGGCGACCTATTTGCTGGACGGTCAAGAATGGCGCCTGACTCCGGTGACCGACGCATCGGCGCTTAACAGCGTCTACAGCGGCGAGTTTGACGGCGAGCTGCTCAGGTCCGTTCGCCCGACCTGGAGGAAGGAGATGGTGGAAGGACTGCGCAGTCCACGCCCATGGCACATCGCGGCGATAGTCGTATTGTGGCTGCTCGTCGTCGCCTTCGTGGTGTGGCGAGTGGCGACCGGACATCCGATCTAGTGGCTGCTTGCAGCGACGCCACCGGGCCCTGGTTACACTGGGTCCACCTATTTCGCGAGAGGATGCAGAAGTGCCCATAACTCCCTATCCGTTACGACTGGATCCCTACTTGTCCCGTCCGATCTGGGGTGGACGCAAGCTGGCAACGCGCTACGGCAAAGGAGGGACGAGCTCCGAAAGTCTCGGTGAGAGCTGGGAAATCTGGGAGGGCGACGTCGTGCAGAACGGCGCGTGGACCGGCCGAATATTGAGCGACCTGACCACCGAGCTTGGTCCGGCGCTCCTGGGGACCGACCTCCATGGTGAGGCCAGTGCCCGCTTCCCGCTCCTCATCAAGCTCATCGATGCGACCGAGCAGTTGTCTATTCAGGTCCATCCCAACGACAAGCAGGCCCAGGCGCTGGAGCACGAGCCGTTCGGCAAGACCGAGGCCTGGTACATTCTGGACGCAGCGCCGGACGCCAAGCTGGTCTACGGACTGGCTCATGAGATGAGTCACGACGAGCTGCGTGAGCGTGCGGCGAGCGGAAGTATCGAGCGCGACCTTAGCTACCTGGCCGTCCGGCCGGGTGACGTCGTTCTGGTCCCCGCCGGTACGATCCACGCCATTGGCGCCGGCATCGTGCTGTACGAGATCCAGCAGACGAGCAAGACCACCTACCGGTTGTACGACTGGAACCGGCGCGGTCCCGATGGACAAATGCGCGAGCTACATCTGGACAAGGCCGTCGCTGTGGCCCTGCGATCGCCAGGCGCGAACGGTCGTCAGCGTCCGCGCGAACTGACCCAAGACAGCGGCGTGCGGCGGTGGGAGCTGGTCCGCTGTCCGTATTTTGTGCTGGAGCGGGCCGCACTCAGCGATCCGTGGACCTACCGGCAAGATGGCCGGTCGTTCGCCGGCCTGACCTGCACCAAGGGCAGCTTTCATTTGCACGCCCTCGGAGGCTCCTGGCCGGCTGAGCCGGTGCGGGAAGGCGGATCCATCCTGCTCCCCGCCTCGCTGGCGGAATGTGCGATAATGCCGGACGGACAAGATGTCGAGGTGCTCATCGCGCATCTGCCATAGCGGAGCATTGGGCGAATTGGTGGCACGTTGCTATTGACGGGGTCGTCGTGCCGGCTCGTCACTCGCGACTGTGGTAGCGACAAGCTACTCAGTGGCCGTTTGCAACGTCGAGCATCTCCCCAGAGCCTGCTAAAGGCGGTAGCATACAGGGACGGTGCCCCACTGTGACCGCGGCACGCACCTGGACACGAGCACGGAGGCAGCATTGAAGCTTACTGCCACGGCAATCACGCGCCCACTCGCCATCAGCATGGCGATCCTGGCACTTATCTTGATGGGCTTGATCGCGCACAGCCGGCTCGGGGTGGACCTCCTGCCCACCGTCGCCTTTCCGACCACTTCGGTGAGCATCCCGTATCCCGGCGCTAGCCCGACAGACGTCGAGACACTCGTCACCAAGCCGGTGGAAGATGCCGTCGCTGGTATTCCCAACGTGTTGCACGTCAGCTCCGTTTCGGTGGAGGGTGAAAGCGACGTCGTCGTGCAGTTCGCCGACGGCACCGACGCAGATGTCGATGCCATCAACGTCGAACGGGCTGTCTCCGGCATCCGCGGCAGTCTTCCTTCGGAAGCCCTGGCCCCTTCCGTCAGTAAGTTCGACTTTACCCAACAGCCGATCCTCCTCGTCACTGTCTCCGGCACGCGACCGGCCGGGCAGTTGTTCGACCTGGCCGATCAGACGATCAAGCCCCGGCTAGAAGGGCTAGACGGCGTCGCTTCGGTTGGTCAGTTCGGCGGCCTACAGCGGGAGATCGACGTTCAAGTCGACATGTCCCAGCTTCGTGCATACCATGTCACAATCTCCCAGGTCGTGCAGGCCCTCCAGCGTGGCAATCTGACCCAGCCCACCGGCTCCGTCGACGCCGGGACGCGCCGCTTCGACATCCGGGTCGTGGGTGAGGTACAGACCCCGGCAGAGTTGGCGAATTTAATCGTGACGCCCGGCACGGACACGCCGGTTCGCGTCGGTGACGTGGCGCAAGTTGTCGACACATTCAAGACGCAAACCGTGCTGACGCGCGCCAACGGCAACGCAGCCGTCGCGCTTGCCGTGTACAAACAAAGTACGGCGAACTCGGTGTCGGTGGCCGGCAACATCCGGGCCACGTTGGACAGCCTGCGGACGGATCTGCCACAGGGCGTCCAGCTTGGAACAATCTTCGACAGCTCAGCCACCACCAAGGCGTCCTTGAACGACGTCAACCAGAACCTTATCGCTGCCGTCCTGATAACCGGCGCCGTGCTCCTGTTCTTCTTACACAACTTCCGCAGCACACTCATCGTGCTGCTCGCCATCCCGACATCGCTCATATCCACCTATGCCGTCATGTATGCGCTGGGCTTCACGCTGAACCTCCTGTCGCTGATGGCCCTGGCGCTGCTCATCGGCATTTTGGTCGACGACTCGATTGTCGTCTTGGAGAACATCCATCGTCACTTACATCAAGGGGAGGAGCCGAGAGCGGCCGCGCTCAATGGGCGCTCCGAGATTGGCCTGGCCGCCATCGCCATCACGTTGGTCGATGTGGTCGTCTACACGCCGGTCGCCTACATGTCGGGCCAAATTGGCGCCTTCTTCCGCCAGTTCGGGCTAACCATCACCGCGGCAACCATCTTCTCGCTGCTGATTTCGTTTACCTTGACGCCGATGTTGGCGTCTCGCTGGCTTAAGTCAGGGCGTGACGCGCCGGTTACCCCGTGGCAGCGCTTCGGCCATCGTTGGGACGGCATGTTGCTGGCTCTCTCCACTCGCTACGGCTATCTGGTGTCCTGGGCGGTTACCCGCCTACGGCGCCGGCTCCTGGTTCTTGGTACCGCCATCGCGCTGTTGGTACTGGCCGTGGCCCTGATCCCGCTCCACGTGATTGGCAGCGAGTTCGTGCCGAACTCTGACCAGGGCCTCTTCACTGTCAATCTGGAGATGCCGGTCGGCACCTCGTTGGATGCGACCAACCAGATGTTGAGCCGCCTGGAGCAGATGGCTGGACAACAGACGGAAACGGCTCAAACGCTGTCGCTCGCCGGTACCGGCGGATCGGGCGGTGGGGGTGAGAGCCGCTTCGGCGTGATCTACGTTCAACTGAAGCCGAAGGCGCAGCGGACCCGCACCGACGCCGAGGTCGCGGCGGCTATCCAGGTTCAGGCCGATCGCATCCCGGGCATTCGCGTTCGTGCCGTCGTGAACAACTTCGCATCCGGCTCGTCGCAGCCCATTTCCTACCGCATCGAGGGACCGGACGTGAACGAGCTGGCCAAGCTCGGCGACCAGGTTGCCAACATCATCGCGGCCGTGCCCGGCACGGCCAACGTACAGAATAGCGGGACCAGCGACCTGCCCGAGGTCCAGGTCCAGGTGAATCAGGCGCGACTTGCCGACCTCGGACTGACCACGAGCGATGTCGTTTCGACCGTGCAAGCGGCGTTACAGGGCGTCGTCGCGACTGAGTTTCGCCCGCAATCAAAATCACAGGTTGACGTCCGAGTTATTGGAACGCCGGGGGAGCGGGCGAATCCGGCGTCGGTGCTGCCATTGGCTATGACCGCCCCGGGCGGGGCGCAAGTGACCGTGGGTCAAGTCGCCCATTTGGTTTCTACCACCGGGCCATCACAGATCAATCGCTATGACCGCCTCCAGCAGATCACGGTGGGCGCTGATCTCACGAACCGTAGTCTCGGCGACGTTAGCGCGGACATTAAGGCGCGCTTGAACAAGATAACGCTTCCCCCGGGCTACAAGTTTGTGGAAGCGGGCAGCGTGTCCGACCAGAATGACGCTTTCACTTCGCTGATCCAGGCCCTCATATTATCGGTCGTGCTGATGTACATGCTCATGGTGGCGCTCTACGAGTCGTTCTTCACGCCGTTTGTGATCATGTTTAGCTTGCCGATGGCGGTGGTCGGCGCCTTCGCGGCCCTCGCAATCACGGGCGATACGCTGAACATCTTCTCCATGATCGGCCTGATCATGCTCATGGGGCTGGTGGCAAAGAATGCCATCTTGCTGGTGGACTATACCAACACGCTGCGATCACGCGGCATGGCACGGTTCGAGGCTATCCAGCTCGCCGGTCAGACGCGACTCCGCCCGATCCTCATGACCACGTCCGCGATGACACTCGCCATGCTGCCGCTGGCCCTAAAGATCGGACAAGGCTCGGAGATGCGCGCCTCAATGGGCGTCGTGCTGGTCGGCGGCTTGCTATCTTCCCTACTGCTGACGTTGTTGCTGGTTCCGGTCATGTACGTCACCACCGAGAACATCACGCAGCGCCTCGGCCGCTTCGGATTCTGGCTCATCCATCCGTTCCGCAGGCCGCGGCTGCCCGGCGAAGCCGCTGCTCGATCCGCCGAATGGGCTACGCCACGCGCACGTCGAGAGCCGGCGTTGTCGGGCACGGATGGCGACTAGCCGCCGCGTGTGAATGGTCTCCGGATCGTTCGACCGCCGGAACGCTGAGGAGGCATCTGGTATGGCCAGGCCACGGCATCGGATGCGAGATCGCGCAATAGCGTTGGATGTCCCGGCGGAGGATGTCCAGCAGCTCGTCGAACGGCTACGCGGCCTACCGGCGACCGCGGAGGCGGAGGAGTGGCTTCAACAGATCGGGGATGATCGGCGCGCACTACCGGCCGCCGTTGCCCAGATGATCGACGATGGTCAAGCCGGATTCAGCGACGTGCTGGCAATGCTCGGTTCATTGCCTGATGTAGGATCGGTCGTCATCCAGGGCCTGGTGGCGTCTCGCTCCGCGGACGCGGCGCCGGTGTTGCTGCGCATCGCTAGTAGCGCGGTCGACAAGGACGTGATAAAGGCGGCGCGGCGCGGCCTGCACCAGCTCGCCGGCGTTGGCATCGGCGCCGGCGCCCGCCCGGTCCCATCGGGGGTCGCCGTTTTTCGTCCCGTGACACCCGGCATCGCCTGGGCGCGAGCGCTCGCGGGACCATACGACGAAGGTGGGCAGCGTTTCGTGATGTTGGCACAGGCCACATTGCCGGTCGGAGCGACGATGGCCGTGAGCGTCATCAGCGAACAAGAGGGTCTGCTCATCTTCCAGGCGGTGAGCCGGACCCACCGGCAGTTGGAGAAGGAGTGGGACGAGTATCGGCGGACGGAGGAAGCGAACGCGCCGGTAGAGATACCGTTCGACTACGCCCAATGGCTGCTCGCCGAGGCTGCGCAAGTCACCTCAACCCGTGGCGTGGAGCAGCCGGAGGACTACACGGCGTGGCAGGAAGTCGCCGGAGGGGTGAAAGCCGGTATCTCACCTCACCTCATCTATGATGAGGTGGGCGTCGACGCCGACGCTCCATCGGCGTCGGCGCTGACCAGTAGCGACACCTTGCTCACCGAGCCAGAGATCGAGTGGTGGACCGTGCCGATCGAGCCGCTCACGTCCTACGGAGTGGAACTCCTCCAGGCTCGCAGCTCGACACTGGTCGTCAGCGAGGCTGCCCAAGCCGATCGGGAGCGGCAGATCATTGCTCGCGCCGCGGACGCGGTCTTTACCGCCGACTTGCGCCAGCGTTGCAAGCGCAGACTCGAGGAGGTCGCCCTCATCTTTGCTCGCACCAATCGGTCCGTGCAGGCTACCGGAGCGCTGGCCGCCGCCGTCGTACTTGGTATGGACGATCGCGCCCCGTCCAGCGTGCCGTTTGTCATGGGACTAGTCGAACGAGCCGTCGCCGCGGCAGCCGAAGTGGCCGCCCCCGCCTCGCAAGCCGGGCGCGAGGCTCTGACACGGCTGTATACGGGCAGATAGCGACGATTCTGGAGGACCCCAGAATCGTCGCTAATGCCTGACGGTTGCCGCCGGACCGGGCGACGCCGACGGCCTTGACGTTGGAGTCGCCGTTGGCACTGCCGTGGTCGTCGTCGCCGTCGCCGTCGCGGTCGCCGGGGCCATAGTGGCGGCGGCGCCGGGGGAGGCGAGGGGCGTCGGCGGTACCGCGGTCGCCGACGTACCATGCGGCTCGATGACCAGCTGGTTCGCGGGCGTTGGTGTGGCCGGAGCGCCTGGCGTCACGGACGGAGTCGGCGACACGGGGCTCGGGGCCGCCGACGGACCGGGTAGCGGTGTCGCCGCGCCACCACTTGGTGTGGCGACGGCAGTAACGGTACCTCCTGGAGTCGCCGTTGGTGTAGGTGACACCGTTGGCGTGGGTGTTCCCGCGCTGAACGCCAGGTGTACGGTGGCGTTGGCATCGACTGGAGTCGCCGCGGCCGGCTGCTGATCATCGAGTGCCCCGACCGGTACCGTCGTCGAGGCTTTCGCGGGATCGATGATCAGGTGGATGGGGTAGCCCATCAGTACCGCTAGCACCTTCGACTCCGTCAGCCCGGCCAGCGATGGCAACTGCACCGGCGGCGGCGCCGGCGGCGCACTGTTGACCAGTAGACTCAACGGGTCTACCGGCTTGCCATCCTTGTGAATCGCGAAGTGAACGTGCGGCCCCGTACTATGCCCCGTTGAGCCGCGGAGAGCAATGACCTGCCCCTGGCGAACAACGTCACCCACCTTGACCGCCACCTGCTCATTGTGACCGTAGGCGGTGACATACCCATCGCCATGATCGATTTCCACGGCGTTGCCTAGCCCACCGTAGTCAACCCCAGCGAAGACGACCGTTCCGGAGTCGGCGGCGACAATGTTTGTGCCCGCCGGCCCGGCGATGTCGATGGCAAGATGCTGGGGTTCGAACGGCGTACTGATGAAGCCCTGTGCCGGCCAGATGAAGACGCCGGTCGCTTTGACGCCCGGCAGCGCCGTGGCCGATGGCGGCGGGACGTAGGCGGGCCAACTGATGAACGGCGCGTTGGGGACTTTGCTCAGGTCGGTCAGCGTGTCGCCGGCATAGGGATTCGGCGTGGGCGTTGGGCTAGGCGTGGGCGTTGGGCTTGGTGATGGCGTGGCCGTCTTCGTCGCCGTGGCGGAAGCAGCCGGCCCAGTGGGCGCCGCGAGGACTAAGTGCAGAGGGATGCCAAACGCCCGGACCGTGTCGGACGTAGGCGTCGGCGTGGACGTTCCGATCGCCGCGCTACTCTGTGAGGCGGAAGTGGTCGTGCCGGCACGAGACGACGCGGAGCCAGTTGCCGAAGCAGACGGCGAGGCGACGGCATCCTGAATGTGTGTGGCCCTTGACGGGGGCGCCTGGTGGCCGGCATCCACCGTTGTCACCGGTCGCGGCGCGGGGCCAGCATTGACCGGGAGCGTGGGGGCCAGCGCTAGCAGGGCGACTAGAGCCGCTTGCACGGCCGCCGCGGTTCCGGCGGCCCGCACGGGTTGGGACTGCGCGGCGTGCCTGACCGTGCTAACTGGGTGTCGTAGACTCGTCACGACTTGATCGCACCGGAGGCGATGGCCCGCGTCGTCACGATCCGAAGCAGCGCGTGATAGGTCACTGGACGCGTGTGCTGCTCAGCCTGCAAGTCAACGGCATCATCCACACCGTCGTTGGGACGACGCGCCTACTCTGTCGCACCCGCGCCATGGATCTCTCTAGCTGCTTCCATACTTGGCTTCAACTCATCCGAGTATACCGGCCTCACCGTCCTGGACCGGACGCAGCTTGCAGTCTCGATAGCCCGAATGACCTCCATTGGCGCCCAGGCGGGGCCGATGCGAGACGACGCTTACTGTGCTTGGAAGCGAGGAGCGCGTTTCTCGGCGAAGGCGCGCGTACCCTCCTGCGAATCCTCTGTCCGGAGCAGATCCTCCGACAGCCGTCTCTCCAGGTCCAGACCTTCCTCCAACGTGCCCTCCAGGCCCTGCAGCACAGCACGCTTCACCGCGCGTACCGCCAGCGGCCCGCGCTGCAGAATCGTCTCGGCAAGCTGCGATGCGGACGACATCAGTTCGGGGAGAGGCACTACTCGGTTGACCAGTCCCAGCCGGAGCGCTTCGGCGGCGTCGATCTGCTCGCCGGTCAACATCAGCTCCATGGCGCGGCCGACGGGGATCGCCCGCGGTAGCCGCTGTGTGCCGCCGGCGCCGGGAATGATGCCCCAGCGCACCTCCGGCAATCCGAATCGCGCATGCTCGGCGGCCACGCGCAGATCGCAGCAGAGCGCCAGCTCCAAGCCGCCACCCACCGCATAACCGTTGATGGCGGCGATGATCGGCTTCCACGTGGTGAAGCCGCGCGTGATCCCGGCGAAGGTCGTGCCGATACCCTTGCCGGCGCGAACGGCGGCGGCCCGAGCCGGGATCAACGCCTTCAAGTCCGCTCCGGCGCTGAAGGCGCGGTCGCCAGCCCCGGTCACTATGGCGATCCAGATGTCGGCGTCGTCCCGAAAGCGGTTGAAGGCGTCGCCGAGGGCGTCGTTGTGTTCCGGATCGAGCGCATTGAGCGCCTCCGGCCGGTCGATGGTGATGCGCGCGACGCGGCCGTCGACATCGTAATGGATAGGCATCGTCTTCCTCCAACGAGCTATCAGCTATCAGCCGTCAGCTATCAGCGACACGACGGCACGACGGGATACCGGACTGCACCGTTGCCGCAGCTGGAGGCCACCAGGTTGCTGATAGCTGACGGCTGATAGCTGATAGCTCGCCATCACCGAAATGCGTCCAGCCCGGTCAGCGCGCGGCCGAGGACCAAGGCGTGAATCTCATCGGTACCCTCATATGTCGCTTCGCTCTCCAGGTTGGCCGCGTGGCGCAGGCTCACGGCCTGGTCCGTGATCCCGTGGGCTCCTAGGATACTGCGCGCTGTGTGCGCAATCGCCTGCGCCGCTCGCACGTTCTCGCGTTTGCCGAGCGACACATGGGTATGATGGAGCGCGCCTTGCTCCTTCAGGCGTCCGAGATGGAGCGCCAGCAGCTTCATCTGGACGAGCCGCCCGTACATGTCAGCCAGCTTCTGCTGCGTGAGCTGGAAGCCGGCGATTGGCCGGCCGAACTGCTGCCGCCGGCCAGCAAAGGCGAGCGCCTCCTCGAAGCAAGCCTCGGCGGCGCCGATTACTCCCCAGATGATGCCGTAACGCGCCTCGGTGAGGCATTCCAAGGCGGAACGCAGCCCGTTGGCGAGCGGCAAGACCGCGGACTCCGGCAGGAAGCAGGACCGCAGCTCGATCTCAGCACTGGCCGAGGCGCGGAAGGATAGCTTGCCGTGGATCCCTCGCACGACGAAACCCGGCGTGGTTGCCGGTACCAGGAAGCCGTCGATGGTATCACCGCGGCGTGCCCACACGACCACAACCCCAGCCATCGTCGCATTGGTCGACCAGCGCTTGAGGCCTTCCAGCACATACCCCACGTCGACCCTCTGGGCCGTTGTCTCCATCGCGGCTGGATCCGAGCCGTGGTCCGGCTCGGTCAGCGCGAAGGCGCCAATCACGTCGCCCCGCGCCATTGGATCAAGGTACTGTGCTTTCTGCTCGTCCGAGCCAAACCGAGCGATGGCCGTGCCGCAAAGGTGGGAATGCACAGAAACGAAGCTGCGCAGGCCGGCATCGCCGCGTTCCAGCTCCTGGGCGATCAAGCCCTGCTGAACGGCCGGGCGCGCCGTCTGCGCCTCCGTCGCCAGCAGGCCAAGGTGGGCCAGCTCCGGCACGAGCTGCCTCGGGAACTCGCCCCGCTCATAGCAGCCGGCGATTATTGGCTGGACCGACTGCTGGATAAAGCTGCGCACTCGCGACCGGACAGCGAGCTCCTCAGCCGTCAGTAAGCGGTCGAAGGCGGCATAGTCGGGCAACGAGATGAGGCGCTCCCTCCGGTCACCACACTCAAGCGGCGCGCGATGGAGCGCGCCATAGTTCACACGGCAGCAGGGGATATCCCTAGACTGAGACAGCTCATCAATTCCTTGGCGGACTGGACCGATAATGGGCGCGTAAGGTACGGATTGGCCAGTTCGTAGACAACTTCACGCAGCCCATCCTCATGGCCGCGCTCGTAGCCTATGTCCTCGCGCCCCTCAATAGCATTTGCCCAATCCTCGACGTCCGGCGGCTGTATTTCTCCGCTTAGGTATCGACCCAGGATAGCCAATACGTGCGCTCTCTCTATGGTTGCCAGTTCACGATCACTGTCCCAGCCAAACCGCGCCAGGGGAGCCGACAGATCGGACAGGGGCCGGTCAAAGCGCAACAATGAACGCAGCAAATCGGCCCGATTCGTCATGGGAACTTCTGTTTCACACTCACGATAGTCCCGTCAGGCGCGTACGTCTTCTTATCACGTACCGGGATACTCATAGAAGCCGCGCCCGGTCTTTCGTCCCAGGTGGCCCGCGCGCACCTTCTCTTCCAGTATTTTGGGCGGCCGCTCCGATGGGCCGGGCGCTGTCTGCTTGGTGTGCTGCCAGGCATTGTAGGTGATGTCCAGACCGCTGAAGTCGGCCAGCTCAAACGGTCCCATCGGGTGGTTGAGGCCGAGCTTGATGGCCTTATCGATGTCCTCGGGCGTGGCGTAGCCTTCCTCGGCCAGCCACATGGCCTCGCGCATCAAGGCGTTAAGCACACGGTTGACGATGAAGCCGGTGATCTCGCGGGTCAGCACGACCGGCTCCTTGCCCATGCGGCGCGCCACCTCGACCGCGGTCGCCACGGCCTCGGCGCTGCTGTCCGGCCCTTGCACCACTTCGACCAGCTTCATTACCAGCACGGGATGGAAGAAATGCATGTTGACCGCGCGCTCCGGATGCTGCAGGCCGGTCACAATCTCCGAGATGGCAATGCTGGACGAGTTGCTGGCCAGGACCACCTCTGGCGAGCAGAGCCGGTCCAGCTCCTGGAACACGACGCGCTTGGCGTCCAGGTCCTCGAAGACGGCCTCGATCACGTAGTCTGCCTGATCCACAGCCGCGGCCACTTCCGGCGTCAGGCGCAGGCGGGCGACGGCCTGGTCCCTGGCCTCGGCCGAGAGCTGGTTCCGCTCCACGCGACGCGTCAGCAGCCGGGCCTGCGTGTCCCGAGCGCGGTCCAACTGCGCGGGTTGGGCATCCGTCAGCGAGGTTTCGAGGCCGGACAGCGCCGCCTGGAGCGCAATCTGAGCGCCCATCGTCCCGGCCCCGATGACCGCGAGGCGGGTCACGGTGCGGGTAGTCATTGCGGCCGTTCCACCAGCGCCGCCAAGCCCATGCCGCCGCCGATGCACATCGTCTCGATGGCGTAGCGCGCCTGCCGGCGTCCCATCTCGTGGAGCAACGTGGCCATGATCCTGGCGCCCGTCGCCCCGATGGGATGGCCAATTGAGATGCCGGACCCGTTCACGTTCACGTTGGACAGGTCGGTGACGCCCAGGTCTTTGAGCACCGCCAGCGCCTGCCCCGCGAACGCCTCGTTGAGCTCGATCAGATCCACGTCCCGAAGCGTCAGCTTGGTTTTCGCCAGCAGCTTGCGTACTGCCGGCGCCGGACCGATGCCCATGATGTCCGGCGGACAGCCCGCCGCCGCCCAGGCCACGACGCGCCCCATTGGCTCGAGTCCGCGCCGCCTGGCCTCCCCGGCCTCCATGACCACGCAGGCGGCGGCGGCATCGTTGATGCCGCTGGAGTTGCCCGCGGTCACGGTCTTGCCCAGCAACGCCGGCAGCCTGGCCAGCTTCTCCAAGCTGGTATCGGCACGCGGATGCTCGTCGCGGCTGATCGTCTGGCGCTCCCCCCTCGCCGCCGGGACCTCCACCGGAACCATCTCCTCGTCGAACTTCCCGGCGTTGATGGCGGCAACCGCGTTCTGGTGCGACCACAAGGCAAACTCATCCTGCTCTTGGCGGCTGATCTGGTACCGCTCGATAAGGTTCTCGGCCGTGTGCATCATGCCCGGGATGCAGCCGAACCGCTGCGGGCAAGACACCATCTCCCCGCTGGCCTTCAGCCGGTCCTTGAACTCGGCGCTGCCCATGCGCAGCCCCCAGCGGGCGCCGGTCACGTAGTACTCGGCGTTACTCTCGCTCTCGACGCCACCGGCCACGACGATGTTGGCATTTCCCGTCTGGATCGCCATCACCGCGTTGATGATCGCCTGCAAGCCGGACGAGCACTGCCGGTCCAGTGTGTAGGCGGGTACCTCCACCGGCAGACCGGCGATCAGCGCGGACAGGCGCGCCACATTGGGCGTCTCCCCGTTGACCAGCACGTGCCCCATGATGACTTCGTCGATCTCGCCGCCCTCAAGCTGGGCGCGCTTGACGGCCTCGCGGACGGCAACCGCGCCTAGCTCAGGCGCTTGAACATCCCGAAGCGCGCCGCCGAACCGCCCGACCGGCGTCCGTACCGCGCTGACGATAACCGCGTCTTGCATGTTTCCTCCTTCGTCGGAGCAATCAGCTATCAGCCGACAGCTATCAGCGATGCGACGGTGCCGCCGGTTACCCATCCGCACCGTCGTTGCCGCTGGAGGCCACCGGGTTGCTGATAGCTGTCGGCTGATAGCTGATTGCTCACTAATGCACCCTCTTCGCCTGACCGGCCCAATATGGTTCCCGAAGCTCCGCTTTGAGGATCTTGCCGGTCCCGCCCTTGGGCAGCGTGTCACGGAACTCCACTGTCTTGGGCGTTTTGAAACCGGCGAGATGCTGCCGGCAATGGGCGATGATCTCCTCCGCGGTGCAGAAGGTCCCTGGCCGCAGCGCCACTAACGCCTTGGGAACCTCCCCCCAATAGTCGTCGGGCACGGCCACCACCGCGCATTCGTAGACCGATGGGTGGAGCGCGACTGCCTGCTCCACTTCGATCGAAGAAATGTTCTCACCACCGCTGATGATGATGTCCTTCTTGCGGTCAACTATCGTGGTGTACCGTTCGGCGTTCCACACGGCCATGTCGCCGGTGTGAAACCAGCCGCCCCGCATTGCTTCGGCGGTGGCGTCCGGATCGCGGAAGTATTCAGGCAGCACCACGTTGCTCTTGACGACAATCTCCCCGATGCTTACGCCATCGGTCGGTATGTCAATCATGGACTCGTCGACGATGCGGAGCTCTACGCCCACAAATGGCAAGCCGGTGGTGGCTGCGCGCTCGTAACGAGCCGCGGCGTCCTCCAGTGGCTCCAGGTGCGTCTTGGGCAGCGCGCACGTGATGACGGGAGTCGTTTCCGTCAAGCCATAGCCGCCCAAACAGGTGCAGCCGAAACGCTCCGTCATGCGCCGGATGAGGGCAGGACTGCTGGGGGCGCCGCCGACGGTGCAGAGGCGCAGGCTGGAAAGGTCGTGCGGCTCCTGCTCCAGATGGGTGAGCAGCGCGTTGTACATCGTTGGGACGCCCAGGAGGTGCGTCACGCGTTCCTGCTCGATCAAGCGGCAGACCTCGGCCGGGACGAACTTCCGCAGCATCACGTGCGTGCCGCCCTTGGCGGTGACCGTGTGCGGCGTGCCCCAACCGTTCACATGGAACAACGGCACCTGGTGTAACAGGACATCGCTATCGGTGACGCCGCCGTATTGGCTCGCCATGACGTTGAGCGCGTGCAGATGGAGCTGGCGGTGCGTCATGGGCACACCTTTTGGCCGGCCCGTGCTGCCGCTGGTGTAAAAGAGCTCAGCCACCCCGCATTCATCGATCTCGATCTCTCGGCGCTCGGGGGTCGCCGCTGCCAGCAGTGCGTCATACGATGGCCCCTCGGCGCCGCCATCGGACGCCGAATCCACGTTGTCAAGAATCGCCAACGACAACGAGTGGTCGAGATAAGGACGTATTCTGTCCAATAAGGGCAGAAAGTCAGGATCCACGAACAGGTTGCGCGCCTCGGCGTGGTTCAAGATGTAGGCCAGCTCCTCCGGCCTCAGGCGGAAATTGAGCGGCAGCAGCACCGCCTCGGCCAGGAGCACTCCGTAGTACGCTTCCAGGAGCTGGTGACAGTTGTAGCAGAGGAAGGCGACGCGCTCACCGCGCCCGATACCCAGCCCCCGCAGCGCATTCGCCAGGCGCCCGACCCGAGCGCCAAATTCCGCATAGGTGAAGCGCCGCTCGCCGTCGACTACGCCGACCTTGTTGCCGTAGAGAAGCACGGCCCGACGCTCAAACTCGAGCGGTGTCAACGGCACAAACACGTGGTTTTGCCCTCCCGTGTGCTCGTTGAGCCGGGCACGCTACGTCATGGTCAGTATATACGGTGGAAGGCTCGCTGCGCGGGTGACGCGTCCTCGGGCGCGCCACAACGCATTGCATCGACCTGGCGGTGTAGGACGGAGCGCGGGCGTCCCGCCCGCCCGGCGGTCACCGCTGGCGGACACGCTGCCAGTGAGGCGGCGGAGCGGCGCACCGGAGCGCCGGGGCGGGCGGGACGCCCGCGCTCCGTCCCACACCGCCCGCGGCGATAGCTTGCCGCAAAACTCGGTGGCGGACCCCGAGCCCACCGGACGCTTTAGCGTCCGGTCGGCTGTCGAACACGCAAGACCCGGCCACGAGCTACACTCCTGCCTGGGCACGTGTGCCCATTGACGTCATTCGGGTACTAACGGAGTGACCGCCGTGGCCGCGCCGCCAAACATCCTGCTCATCACGTCCGACCAGCAGCATTGGGACACGCTGGGAGTCATCAATGAGCGTATCCGCACACCCGCGCTCGACCGCCTCTGCGCGGAGGGCACCCGCTTTACGCGGGCATATTGCCCGAACCCGGTCTGTTCGCCCACCCGAGCCAGCATCATCACCGGCCTCTATCCTTCCGTCCATGGCTGCTGGACCATCGGCGTCAAGCTGCCCGAGGACGTGCCGACCGTGGGCGACATGCTCTCCCGGGGCGGTTACCGAACCTCACTTATCGGGAAGGCGCACTTTCAGCCTTTGGCTTCGCAGCCGGGCAGCGAATCGTTGGAGTGCCAGCCCATCTTGCGCGACCTCGACTTCTGGCGTCGTTTTCACGGGCCCTGGTATGGCTTCGATCACGTCGAGGTCGCGCGTAACCACGCGGATGAAAGCCTGGTGGGCCAGCACTATGCCATTTGGATGGAGGATCACGGCCTTGCTAACTGGCGCGACTACTTCCGACCCGTTGGTCCCGCACCCAACTCGCCTCCGCCACGTCGTCACCATTGGGACTTGCCGGAGCAGCTCCACTACACGACCTGGACCGGTCAGCGGACGATCGCGCAAATCGACCACTGCGTTGTCGAGAAGCGGCCGTTCTTCTGCTGGGCCAGTTTTCACGACCCCCATCCGCCCTATCTGGTCAGTGAGCCCTGGGCTTCGATGTACGATCCCAGTGCCATGGCGCCCGGCGAGCTAAAGCCGGGCGAACACTATTGCAACCCGCCGCACTTCCAACTGACCCAGGGGCCGCGGCCAGACTTCTCACGGTGGCGCGAAACCTTCGCCGCCCACGGCTTCCAGAGCCATTTGCATGAGCGAGCCAACCTGCAGCGCGACATGGCGACGTACTACGGCATGATCAGTTTCATGGATGCTCAGATCGGGCGAATCCTGGACCGACTCGACCAGCACGGCATTGCCGAAAACACCATCGTCGTGTTCAGCACGGACCATGGCCACTTCCTTGGTCAGCACGGACTGATTGCCAAGGGGGCTTTCCACTACGAGGACCTGCTCAAATTGCCCTTCATCGTTCGTTTTCCGGCGGCCGTGCCGGCCGGAAGGGAGAGCGACGCGCTGCAGAGTCTGGTCGATCTCGCCCCCACTTTCCTCACCTACGCCGGACTGCCCGTGCCGGGACTGATGCAAGGACTGAACCAACGCCCAGCCTGGGAGGGCTCGGTCGGAGATTCTGACGCCGTGCGCCATAGCGTCATCGTCGAGAACCGGCATCAGCCGACCAAGCTGCACCTGCGCACCTTCGTTACCCGCCGCCACAAGATCACCGTGTACCGCGGTGCATCGTACGGCGAGATGTTCGATCTGGAGATGGATCCCGGGGAGTTTCATAACCGCTGGGACGACCCCGATTATTCGTCAGTCAAGAGCGATCTCTTGCTCCAGCTCGCTCAGGCCGAGCTCGAGCGCGAACCCACCCGGATGCCGCGTATCGCCAATGCCTGACGCCTCGCCAGGAACAAAGGTGGCTCTCCATGTGCCACCTTGGCGCCGGGCTCCGAGGGCCAGCCACAAAGCGTATTGTGTCGATCTGGCGATGTGCGACGGAGCGCGGGCGTCCCGCCCTCCCCGGTTGCCACCGATGGGGTGGCATCAAGTGAGCATTTGGGAGCCTGTCCCACGACCGCGCCGGGGCGGGCGGGACGCCCGCGCTCCGTCGCACACGGCCTCGGCGATGGCTGGTTACATCCGACTTTGACGCGTCCGGACTCCGATGGCGGCTGTCTCGAGGCGCCCATGTATGATAGTCTTGTGCCGACCGGCAAGCGCCCCCTGATGGGAGCGCAACCTCCGGCCGGGAAGACGGTCGAGAGAAAGGCGGCTTCATGGCAGCGACAGTCAGCACGGAGACGCGGCAACAGGCGGTAACGTCCGCGCCGCCTCGGACCTTCAACTTCGGCAGCGGGATGCCCGATCCGGCAACCTTCCCGTCCACTGAGCTGGCGGAGGCCGCGGCGCGGATTCTCCCGCGGGCCGGAAGCGTGCTGGTGAAATATCCAGACCAGCGGGGCTGGCCGGCGCTGCGGGAGATTGCCGTCGAGCGCTTTCGGCGTAACCACGGCGTCGACATCCCGATCGAGCAGGTAGTCCTTGCCAATGGCAGCATGCAGCCCATCGGCCTCGCGGCGCTAGGGCTGGCCGGCGCCGGCGCTACCATCGTCGTGGAATCCTTCAGTTACGTTGGCTCGTTGCACGCCTTCCGCCGCGCCGGTGCGAATCTGGTGGGCGTTCCCCTGGATGGCCAGGGGATGCGCATGGATGCGCTGGCCGCCACGCTGGATCGCCTGCAGACGGAAGGCCGCAAACCCGCCTTTATCTACACGATACCGAGCTACCAGAATCCCACCGGTACGACCCTCCCCTTGGAGCGCCGCCGGCAGATGCTGGAGATTGCCCGTCAGCACGACGTGCTGATCGTGGAGGACGATTGCTACGCCGACGTGCGCTATACCGACGTGTTGCCGCCGGCGGCGCTCTACAAGCTGGGCGAGCCCGGCCGGGTGCTCTACATCGGCTCCTTCTCGAAAATACTCGGCCCGGGCGTGCGGCTGGGCTATTTCATCGCCGCGGAACCGCTAATTGCCGAGCTCATGCGCTACAAGATAGACGGCGGTACTAGCGCCCTCTCCGCCATGATCGTCGCGGAGTTCTTTCACGATCACCTGTGGTCACACATCGCCCGCTGCAACCAGGCGTTGGGCGCCAAGCGCGACACGCTCCTGGCCGCGCTCGACCAGCACCTGGCCGGGACGGGGATCGAGTGGACGCGCCCGGACGGCGGACTCTTCACCTGGCTGAAGCTGCCGGAGGACACCAATATCGTTCGACTGCGCGAGCTGGCGACAGAGGCGGGTATCCAGTATGGAAGTGGCCGCTCTTTCGACGCAGACGACCGCGAAGTCTCCTATCTTCGTCTGGCCTTCGGCTTCATCGACCGCGCCGACATTCCGGATGGCGTAGCTGCGCTTGCTCGCTGCCTGGAGCGGGCGCGGTAGTCAACCTCTCCCCCGGCCCCTCCCCTACGAAGGGCGGGGAGCCTCACAGGGAACGCTGGCGGCCCATGGGGACAGTCACTGTTGGTGCTGCCAGAACAAGCGATCACCTGTTCCGTCCAAGCTTCCCTCCCTTCGTAGGGGAGGGGCCGGGGGAGAGGTTCCCAGGGAGGACGCACCATGCCACTGCATATCGCGGTCGTCGGCTATGGCACAACGGCGCACAGTCACGCGCGGATGCTGCGCGACGAAGGGCTCGTACTGGACAGCGCTGTTGGGCGGCTGGCGGACCGTACTGCCGAGTTCGCGCGGGAGCTGGGGTTTCGCCATCACACGACCGATCTGGACGAAGCGTTGGCGCGGCCCGACCTCGCTGCCGTGGTCATTTGCTCGCCAACCGATGCCCATGCCGCCCAGACTGAGCAGGCATTGCAGGCCGGCAAGCACGTTCTCGTCGAGATACCACTGGCCACGTCCTTCGACGACGCCCAGCGGCTGGCCCGGCTCGCCTCCGAGCGCAAGCTGACGCTGATGGTGGCGCACACGCACCGCTATGGACCGGCCAACCGCGAGGCCAAGCGCCGAATCGCGGCCGGCGAGCTGACGGTGCATCACATTGTCGCGCGCTACGTCTTCTTGCGCCGGGAGAACGTGGATTGGACCGGTCGGCAGCGATCCTGGACCGACAACCTAATCTGGCACCACGGCTGCCACGCCACCGACATGTGTCTCTGGCTGCTCGGCGAGAGCGAGCCGGGCCGGCTCGACGTATCCGCTCAGGTTGCCTTGCCCGACCGCAAGATGGGCATCCCGATGGATCTGTCCATCCTGATGCGCACCCGCAACGATGCGCTCGCTTCCGTCAACATGTCGTACAACTCCCACATGAATCTCAACGACTATCTGATCATCGGGCACGAGAAATCGCTGGTCATCAGCGGCGGCAAGCTGATCGGGCCGGAAGGGGTCTTGCTCGACGCGGCCGGCCAGCCTTACGAGCAGCGCAGCACCCTGGCGCGCCAGAACCGCGACTTCCTGGAAGCGGTTCGCGACGGGCGACCGGCGGCCGTCAGCGCTGAATCGGTCCTACCTGCCATGTGGGCGCTGCAGCAGGCGCAGGATTCCTGGGAGGCTTGGCGACCGGCCGCCGCGGAGCATCCGCTGCCACACGCTTGAGTGGCGCATCCGGCGAGCCTCAGATTACACGGCGATTAAGTTTGGGTAGTGCGGAGGGGAGCGGGCGTACGCCGTACGCCCCTACCGGCGTAGCGACATCGGGTAGGGGCGCATGGCATGCGCCCTGGTTACCGCACCAACCGATGTCGCCAATAACGTCCTCTGCTCGCTGGACACGCGGCCGACTCGCACGACGCGCCACCTGGTTGGCTATCATTCACGGCTGGCAGCATACGACGCCGTGCCGCCGGTACCGATCATGAGAGGTGGTAGCTTTTGGACAATGAATCCGCCCGCTCGCCCTGGCCCTCCGGCAGAACCGCAGCCGTATCGCTAACCTTTGACGACGGCATGACGTCGCAGCTGCAAACCGCCATCCCGATGCTCAACGATTTGAACCTGCAAGCTACATTTTACGTCAACCCGCGTGGCGAGAACTGGCAGGAGCGCATGGCCCCCTGGGCAGAGGTCGCCCGCACCGGACACGAGATCGGCAACCATTCGCTGACCCACCCGTGCTCGCGCAACTTCAACGAGCGGCTCGATGCGCCTTGCCTCGAGCGCATGTCGCTCGACGACGTCGAGGCCGACGTGACCGAGGCCGAGCGCCGGCTGCGGGCGGTGATTCCGGGCGACGGTCCCCGCTCTTTCTGCTACCCCTGTTACCTTTCGCACGTCGGCGAAGGGGAGCGACGGCAAAGCTATACGCCGGTCATTGCGCGCCACTTCATCGCGGCGCGGGCCAAGGGAGAACGGCCGCACAATCATCCGCTCACCTGCGACCTCCACCACCTCTGGTCCTTCCCCGCCGAGCGTTCCAGCGGAGCGTTCCTGATCGGCTTGGTGGAGGCGTCTGCCGCTATTGGGCGTTGGGTTGTGTTCACCTTCCACGGAGTGCTGCAAGGACACCTGTCCATCAACGAGGTCGATCTCAAGGAGTTGGCGCAGCACCTTGATCGGAGCCGCGATCGCCTCTGGACTGCGCCGGTCGCCACCGTGGCGCAGGGAATCGTGGACTGGCGTCGCGCCATTGGACGGCTCGACCCAGCAGACCGCTAAAAGGTCACGCCGAACAGTGGTGCGCGGAAGAAGTAGAGCACGAACAGCACAGCGATGAGCCAGAGCATCGGGTGTACCTCCCGCCAGTGGCCTTTGCAGAGCTTGATGAGCGTGTAAGTTACGAAGCCCGCGCCGATGCCGTTCGTGATGCTGTAGGTGAGCGGCATCATCACCATGGCCGCGACTGCCGGTAGACCCTGTTCCAGGTCGCCAAAATCGATGCCGCGCCGCGTCACCTTGCCTTCCGCGTCGACCTCCCACTGCGACAGCACGCGCATCATCATAAAGCCCACCAGCACCAACGCCGGCGCCGTGGCCTCGGACGGGACCACGCTCACCAACGGCCAGAAGGGCATGCTGAGCAAAAATAGCAGCCCCGCTGTCACCGGCATCAGACCGGTACGACCACCCACGCCCACACCGGCGGCGGATTCAATATAGGTCGTGGCGCTCGACGCCGAGGCGGCGCCGCCGGCCACGGCAGCCAGCGCGTCGACCAGCAACGGCTTCTGCACGTCCGGCAGCTCGCCCTTGTCGTTGACATAGCCCGCCAGGCTACCCACGCCGACCATCGTTCCCGTCATGTCGAAGAAGTCCGCCAGCGCCAGGGTGACCACGGCGACCACGGCGGCCAGGACGCCAATTCGCCCGAAGATGCCGAAGTCGAAATGCCCCAAGGTGCTGAAATCCGGTGCCGCTACCACCTGGTCCGGAATTCGGGCGACGCCGGGCGTGGGGAAGGCCGTCCAGCCGCTCAGCGCATTCAAGACGATGGCCGCCACCGTGGCGATAATGATGCCCCACAACAGGGCGCCGCGCACCTCCAGCGCCAGCAGCAGGATCATGACGACCAGCCCGATAACGGTAACGAGAACGGGGATGCCCTGCAGCGTCCCCATGGCCAGTGGCACCGGATTGTCGATCGGCGCGACTTTCTTCACGATGCCGGCGTTGACCAGGCCGATGAACAGGATGAACCAGCCGATGCCGACGGCGATCGCTTGCTTCAGAGGCAAGGGCACGGCGTCGAACACGACTTTGCGGATGCCGACCAGGACCATGAGGGTGATGAGCAGGCCCTCCAGCACCACCGCTCCCATGGCCTCGGGAAAGGTCAGGTGTTGCTGCCCGACGAGCTGAAAAGCCACCACCCCGTTGAGGCCCAGTCCTGGAGCCAACGCGAAGGCGCGGTTGGTGTACAAGCCCATGGCGATCGACATGACGCCGGCTACGAGGCAGGTCGCCGTGGTGGTCGCGGGAACGGGAAGCCCTTTGCCACCCAGCCCGAGGACACTGGGATTGACGAAGATGATGTAGGCCATGACCATAAAGGTGGTCAGACCGGCTGTCAGCTCCGTGCCGACGCTGGTCTTGTGGGCGCTCAGCTTGAAGACGCGATCCAGCATCATTCCCGCCCTCTTTTCCTCAACTGTTCGCTCGACACCGTCGCACGGCGGTGACCATGCTCGAGGTAATCAAGCACCTGGCTACCCAGTGATAGCTCCAGTTGCGCGTCCATCCTCACTCCCTGTTTCAATTCCGCCGGCACGAGCCTAGCGAGCGTCGCCCATAACGTCAACACGTTGCGCGACGCATCACCGCGGCGTACCCTTTCGGTCGAACACGGATCGGTACCGTCGGTTCGAGAGGCAGCCAATCTGCTCAGAAAGGGGCGCATGGTGAAGATCGCAACACTTATTCCTGATGGGAACTACCGGTCGATGATCACCGAAGAGACTGATGCCCATTTGGAGTCGTTGGGCGCGGTGATCCGGGCCCGTGGTGATCGGGCAGCCGTCACCGCGCAAGCGCCGCGACTTCTGGCGGACGCCGAAGTGTTGTTTACCGGCTGGGGAGCGCCATCGCTCCAGGAGGCCTGGCTGGACGGAGCCTCGCGACTGCGCTTGATCTGCCATTGCGCCGGCAGCGTTCGGGGCATCATCCCGCCGACGGTGTTTGGGCGCGGCATCACGCTCTGCCACGCCGCCCCGATCATTGCCGACGCGGTGGCCGAATTCTGTCTCACATTGGAGTTGATGCTGCTGCGCCGGCCACATGAGCTGAGCAGCAGTCTCCGGGGAGGCAAGTCCTGGGGAGAGGTCAAGAGCGCCGGATTGGACGGTCACCTGCTCGCCGCGCAGCTCGTTGGCCTGGTCGGATCCGGCTACGTCGCCCAGCGACACATCCGGCTGTTGAAGGCGGTTGGCGCGCGGGTGCGGGTGGCTGATCCCTTCCTCACCGAAGGCCGGGCGGCAGAGCTCGGGGTGGAGCGCGCCAGTCTGGAGCAGGTCTTCGGTGAGAGCGACGTGATCGCCGTCCACGTGCCGAAGACGCCGGAGACGCATCGGATGATCGGCGCCGATTTGCTGGCGCGCATCAAGCCCGGCGCGATACTGATCCAAAACTCGCGGTCCTGGGTCATGGATCAGGACGCGTTACTGCGCGAGCTTCGCACCGGCCGTTTTGTGGCCGCGCTTGACGTGTTTGATCAGGAGCCGCAGCCGGCGGATAGCCCGTTCTACCAGCTCGACAACGTTGTCGTCACGCCCCATGTGGCCGGAGCGACGCGCGAGTCGTATGCGCACCAGGGCAAGGCCATGGCCGCCGAGGTCGAACGCTTCTCACGAGGCGAGCCTCTGCGCTACCAGATCCTAGCCGAGCGGTATGACCAGATGGCGTAGGAGTTGCGGGCGACAGCATCTGATGAACCGCGGGCTGTGAGCATATTCTCTGGTATGGTGCGGCGGTCCACGGCAGGTCAAAGGGTATAACGCCGCGCTCGTTGGCAGCGGCGCGTAACTGGAACCGTCGGCCTACGTATACTACCTTGGCACATGGAAGCGCAAAGGAGCGGCGGCTGAGCCGGACAATCGCTGCCGCGGCGGCTCCCGTCACCGTAGCTGGGCCGTCAGCAACCCGGCCGCACAGGGTCCGGTTTCGCGCGCATCCTGACCTGTGGTGCTGTCTTCTGCTCGTCCTTCTGCCGTGCGCCTTCTTCTGGCCGGCGCTGGTCGGTCGCGCTGTGCTACTCCCCGTCGACAACCTGTTGCTGCGAGAGCCCTGGAGCGCGCTCGCCGGAGCCATCGCTCCCGGGTTCACTACCCCGCACAACGACCTGATTCTGGACATGATCATCCAGAACTACGGCTGGAAACGCTTCCTGGCCGAACAGATTCGTCAAGGACAGATTCCGCTTTGGAACCCGTACCTACTGGGCGGAGCGCCGTTCCTGGCCTCCGGCCAGTATCAAGTCCTCTATCCTCTGGGGGCGCTGTTTTATCTGCTGCCGGTGGCCTGGGCGTACGGTCCCTACACGGCGCTCCAGTTGGCGCTGGCGGGTGTGTTCACCTTCGGTTTCTTGCGCCGCATCGGCGAGGGGCGGACCGGCGCGATGGTCGGCGCTATTACATTTGCCATTTGCGGCAGCCTCATCACCAGCGTGCTCTGGCCGCAAATGATCGGCGCTATGGTCTGGCTGCCGGCCGTCTTGCTCTGCATCGAGCTCGTGCTGCGAGCAACTAGGCTTCCGACGCTGCCTTCCGCTACGGGCGATGGCGGGCACGTGGCGCTTTCAGTAGTGCCGGCTGGTGCGGGGAGCGGCCCCCCCGGCCCCCCAATTCTGGGGGGAGGCTCAGACACGGAGTTGCCGGTCGCGGCGTCCCAATCCCCCAAACGCCGTCTGTTCTGGGCGAGCGGCGGCGATGCCGAACCCGGTGCTCCCCCCAGAATTGGGGGGCCGGGGGGGCCGCTCCCCGCACCAGCCGCTCTGTCCGTCGGCGTCGACTGGCCCAGGGCGGCCCTGGCGGTGACGTTGGGCGCCGCGGCCGTGGCCATGCAGATCCTGGCCGGCCACCTGGAGATCAGCTTCTACGTGCTCTTCACCGCGGCGGCCTACGCCTGCTGGCGTCTCGCTCCGTTGCTATGGGGAAAGGCGAGCCGGCGAGCCGCGATCGCCCAGACCGGCCTGCTACTGGCCATGGGCGCGTTGGGACTCGGGCTGGCCGCCGTGCAATTGCTGCCCTTCATGGAGGCGATCAGCCGCGATTATCGGGAAGGCTCGGCCACGCTTGCCGATGTGCGGGGCTGGGCGTTGCCGATCCGGCAGCTCGTCACGTTCGTCATCCCTGATTTTTTTGGCAACCCAGCCCAGCATGACTATGTCGACTTGTTCACTGGTCAGCACGTCCCAATCGGGCCACAAGCCGACGGCACACCGACCGGTCCGCCTGCTACGGCGTTCTGGGGGATCAAGAACTACGTCGAGGCAGCCGGCTATGTTGGGATGTTGCCGCTCGTGCTGGCGCCGTTTGGGCTGCTGGGGCGACGCAACCGCTTTGCGGGATTCTTCGCGATGGCCGCGGTGGCAGCCCTCTTGCTGGCATTCGGCACGCCGCTCTACGGGTTGCTTTTCCGGGTTGTCCCGGGCTTCAGCCAGGTGCACACGGCCTTTCGCTGGGTGTACGCGTATTCCTTCGCCGTTGCCTGCCTGGCCGGAATGGGCGCCAACTGGCTGGTCGGCCGGGCTAGTCAGCTCACTCGATCGGCCTGGTCACAGTTGGGCGGCATAGCCGCGGTAGGTACAGGCTTGGCCGGAGCGGCCGCGTGCGTCGTCACCTTTGTGCCGCGGACGCGCATCGCCGCGCAGCTCCAGGCGCGCATCGCGGCGGATGCGGTCAAGCCAAAGGACCAATGGTTCTTGGCAGCGCATCTGCACGACGGTCGTGAGTGGTTTTCCTTGGTCTGGGCGCACAGCGCCTGGGCGGCGCTCATGTTGCTCCTTGCCGGAACATGCGTATGGCTTGGCCTCGCCACCCGATCCCGCATGTCGATGCGCCGGCTCCTGTCCGTCGCACTGCCGGGGCTAGTGGCACTGGACCTGTTTGTCGTCAATGGCCCCTTCAATTCGCTGGTGAGCCCGGACCTCGTCAAATTGCTGCCCGCTCATGCGAACCCACCGATGGCCCCTCCGCTGATCGCGCCGCCGGGCATCGCGACCCTGCAAGCGCGCGCTGCCACGGAGCCTCCATTCCGTATCGCCTCGTTTGGACCCCAGGATGTCCTCGCCCCCAACGCCGGAATGCTCTATGGCTTGCAGGACGTGCGCGGCTACGACACGATCGTGCTGCAACGCTACGCCAGATTCCTGGACCTCATCGAGCCGCAACTCCAGAATCTCAATCTCTACAGCCAAACTACGAAGTCGTTCACCAGTCCGAAGACGCTGAGCTCGCCGTTGTTCGACCTGTTGGGGGTACGCTACGTCCTGTCCACCGCCGGCATAAGCGACCCTCACTACCGGTTGGTGGCCGGCGGGCCGGTCAAGGTTTACGAGAATAGCGACGCCTTGCCTCGAGCCTTTGTGGTGTACCGGGCCGCGGCCGCACCCGACGCCGCGGCCGCGCTGACACGGATAGCCGATCAAGCGTTTCGACCGGGTAAGGAGGTGGTCGTCGAGGGGCCGGCTTCGCTGGCGCTGGCGAACGACGCTGGCCATGGCGGAGCTGCGATCAAGCAGTACGGGGCCAATCGTGTGACGATCGACGTTATTACGGACAGCTCTGGGTACCTGGTATTGGCCGACACCTATTTTCCGGGCTGGACCGCTCGCATCCGGCCGGCATCGAGCGGACAAGGCGAGTGGCGCACCGTCGACGTAGTTCCGGCCGACGAGGCCTTCCGCGCTATTCCCCTGGCCGCAGGCCATTGGACCGTGGAGTTCCGCTATCAGCCACTGTCATTCCGAACCGGTCTGGTGATCTCCTCGCTGTCGCTTGCCGTCCTACTCTTGATGTTGGCGGTTGCCGGCTGGGGAGCGCTGAGCCGCCGCCTTGACCTGGACGCGAACGCGGCGCGACGGGTCGCCAAGAACGCGGTGAGCCCGATGGTGAGCAACCTCAGCAACAAGCTGCTGGACTTTGGCTTCAATGTCTTCACCGCGGCCCTCATCGGGCCGGAAGGGATCGGGCGCTTCGCCGAGGCAGTTGCCCTTGCCGGACTGTTGGGAACAGTGCAAGACTTCGGGCTTGGGACAATCACCATGCGCGATGTGGGTCGCGACCGAGGGCTGGCCGCAGGTTACTTTAAGAACACGGTGTTGCTCCGGCTAACGCTGGCCGTTGCCGCCTTGCCGGTGCTGGGCATCATTACGCTGGTTGGCATGGCATTGGGGGCGTACGATCGGCTTACGGTCATAACGCTCTGGCTGCTCGTGGCCGGTTTCTTCCCAGGCTCGATCGCCTCGGCGGCGAGCGGCGTGTTGAAGGCAACGGAGCGCTTTGAATGGCCCGCCTTCGTCGAAGTGGCGGCAAATCTCATGCGCATTCTGCTGGGGGTCGTCGTTCTGCTGCTGGGCTGGAACGTGGTGGGTCTGGCGGCCGTTTCGCTCGCCGTCAACCTATTCAACGCGGTAGCCCTCAGCATGGCGGCCAGCGCCGTGCAGAGCTGGCGGACGGCGCGGCTGGACGGCGCGCTGTGTCGCTACCTGTGGCGCGAGTCCTTCACCCTCATGCTCAATAACCTGCTCAATTTGGTATTCTTCCGAATAGATGTCATCTTGCTCACATTTCTCTTGCGCGATCAGGCGGCCATCGGCTACTACAGCGTGGCCTACAAATTCATCGACGGCCTTGGCTTCGTGTCCGCCTACCTGACCACGGCGATCTTCCCAGTGTTCTCGCGGCTGGCCAAGGAGGCCACGGAGGCCTTCCGCGCGCTCTACGTCTTCGCGCTGCGGCTGCTCGTCGCGGTAGCGTTGCCGGCCACGGCCGTAGTGCTGGTGCTGGCCGATCGGGTGATCGCCCTGTTCTACCCGGCGTTCGGGCCATCGGCGCCGGCGCTGCGCATCCTCATCCTCTTTCTTGTGTTCAGCTACGTGAACGGGCTAACGCAGTACGCGCTGATCGCCGTCGGGCGGCAGCGTCGCATCACGCAGGCCTTCGTCATCGGCGTGCTCTTCAACATTATTGCCAACGCGCTGCTCATCCCCCGCTTCACTATCTACGCGGCGGCAGCGGTCACGGTCCTCTCGGAGCTCGTGCTGCTGGCGCCGTTCCTCATTGGCATCTGGCCATCCGTCCGGCCGCTCCCCATCGCCCAAATTGTGGCGCGACCGGCATTGGCGGCGGCGGGCACCGGGGCGATCGCCTTGGGGCTGCATCAGTCGTCCTGGCTGCTCCTCATTCCAGCGTGCCTTGCGGCCTACCCGATCCTCTTCCTGCTGCTCGGTGGATTGCCGGCGACCGACCGGCGGCAACTGGCCGAGCTCTTCGCGCGCCGCGGCGCCCAGGTGAGCGAAGCGACGTGACCGAGACCTGTGACCTATCCGTCGTCATCGTGACCTGGAATTCCTCCGCCTTTATCGGGCGGTGCCTCGATGCGCTGAGGGCCGGCACCGGTCGCGCCTTCGAGTGCCTGGTGGTGGACAACAATTCGGGTGACAGCACGGTCGCTATCGTCCAGGGGGGCTATCCGTGGGTGCAACTGCTGACGCCCGGCCGCAATCTGGGCTTCGCCGCTGCCAACAACCTGGCGCTGCGCCAGGCGACCGGGGCCTACCTGCTGCTGCTCAACCCCGACACCGAGGTGCGGCCGGGAGCAATCGATAAGCTGGTCGATTTCCTGGAGGCGCGTCCTGATGCCGGCGCCGTCGGGCCGCGACTGCTCAACGACGATGGCAGCACCCAGTTCTCCACCTTTCTGCTGCCGCGGGCAGCGACCATAGCGTGGGAGTATTTCCTGCGCGACCTGGCTCGTCCCAACGATCGGCGCGCGGGCCGGTACGATGTGATGGACTATGCCCGCGACCGACAGGTCGAAGGTCTCCTGGGCGCGTGTTTCCTGGCCCGGCGATCGGCGGCCTCGGACATTGGATTCCTGGACGAGCGCTTCTGGCTGTACTGCGAGGAGGTGGATTGGTGTATCCGGCTCCGACGCGCCGGCTGGCAGGTTTGGTACACTCCGGCCGCTGAGGTCGTCCATTCGTCCGGCCAGAGCGCCCGCCTGGCTTCGGAATCCAGCTTTACCGCGCTACAACGCAGCAGGTTCAAGCTCTACAGCAAGTGGTACCCGCGCAGGCAACGGGTGTTGCTGGAGACGATCACGCGCGCCGGCCTGCTTTACCAGGCAGTCTTCTGGCTCAAGCAGACGCTACGCGGCCACTTGCCCGCGTCCGAGTGCCGTGGGCGGCTCGCGCTCACGGCGCGCCTTCTGACGCTGCGGCCTTCCGGTCTGCCATAGTGCATCTCACCCACGTCATACTCACCCTGAATGAGGCGGCTGAGATTGCGGCGTGCGTGCGCTCGCTCGGTCCGGCCGATGAGCTGCTCCTGCTCGACAGCGGCAGTAGCGACGATACGGTTCGGCGATGCCGGGAGGCATCGGTAGGCCTACCCTTCCGCGTCCGGACCGTGACGCGACCATTTCAGAACTACGCCGACCAGCGCAACGCCGCGCTTGAACTGGCGCGAAGCGACTGGGTATTATTCATCGACGCCGACGAGCGCAGCTCACCGGAGCAGGCGGTGGAGATGGCTTTGCGCACGCAGGCGCCGGATGCACCCGCCGGTTTCTGGATTCCGCGCCGCAACGTCATACTCGGTCACGGTATGCACTACACCGGCTGGTGGCCCGACTACCAGTTGCGGCTCTTTCAGACGCGGTTAGGCCGCTACGATCCGGACCGTCCGGTACATGAGCTCGTAGAGCTGCGGGGCGAAGCGCAGCACTTGCAGGCGCCGTTGCTCCACTACAACTATCGCACGCTGCGTCAGTTCTTCACCAAGCAACAGCGCTACGCGCTTCACGAGGCCAGGCAGCTCCAGCGCCAGGGCCAGCGTTTCCGCCCGCGCGCGCTTGCCGGACAGCCGCTCCGCGAATTCGTTCGGCGCTACGTGCAGCTCTCCGGCTGGCGCGACGGCGGCCATGGCCTCCTGTTGAGCGCACTGATGGCCTGGTATCGACTGGAGGTGCTGCGCGAGCTGGCGCGACTGCCACCGAGGGTTGATACGCGAATACAGCTTAGTCCACGGGAGAAACGATGAGTGATGTGGCGCCGGGGCGGCGACTGCGGTCCGCCGCCAGAGCACGCGACTGCGGTCGGGACAGAATGTGCCGCCGTTCCAGCGTCTGGCGACCGCGATCGCCCTTGGAGTCGATCGGTGCACCGCAGTGCCGTGCTCTGGCGGCGGACCGCAGTCGCCGCCCCGGCGCCACCATCGCCTTGTCTCTTCCCCATTGTCAGGCTAGGGTCTGCCCAGGTCCAACGTCTAGTAGCTACTCCGTCGTTGAGATGCACCGGGCCTGACCGACATGTCCTCCTCACTCACACAAACCGAGCAACTCGTCGTGTCGGCCGTCATTGTCAGTTGGAACGTCTGCCCGCTGCTTCGCCATTGCCTGGCGTCACTGCAGGCGGCGAGGGTGCGGCTCCCTCTGGACGTGTGGGTGGTGGATAATGCGTCGACCGACGATAGCGTCACCATGGTGCGTGAGGAGTATCCTTGGGTCCAGATGGTCATTAATCGGGAAAATCGGGGATTCGCCGCGGCCAATAATCAGGGGCTCCGACGCAGCGACGGTCGTTACGCGTTGCTATTGAACGCCGATGCCGCGCTCACGGACGGAGCGCTGGAAGCAATGTGTGCATATCTGGATCGGCATTCCAATGTCGGTGTGGTTGGTCCCCAGCTGCTCAATTCCGACGGAACGATCCAGTCCTCGCGGCGGCGGGCGCCAAGACTGGCTACCGGTTTTGTGGAAAGCACACAGCTCCAGCAATGGTGGCCGCGCTGGTGGCTGACGGACCGCTACTATGTCGCTGACCGCACCGATGGGGAGACTCAGCCGGTCGATTGGCTTGTAGGGGCCTGCCTCCTGGTGCGGCGCGCGGCCATCGACGCCGTCGGGCTGTTAGATGAAAGCTTCCAGATGTACTCGGAGGAGCTGGAGTGGTGTTTACGCATTGGGCGCGCCGGATGGGAGGTGACCTATCTTCCCAGCGCCCGGGTCGTGCATCATTACGGACAGAGCAGTGGCCAAGACGTGCTCGCACGGCATCTGAACTACCATGCCAGCAAGTATCGCCTCAACGCCATGTCCCATGGCAGGCCGGCTGCCTTGCTGCTCCGCTGCTGGATCGCTGGCCTGTATCTCCTGCAGTTCTGCCAGGAGCTGGCCAAACTGGCATTCATTGATCGCAACCGGCCGATGCGCCGCGATCGCCTTCGCGTGCTTGCCAAGGTGCTGCTCTGGCACGTTCGTTCGGCCCGGGAGACGGCCGGGTGAAAGTGCTCTTTGTCACCGGGGAATTCCCGCCCATGGTAGGCGGCGTCGGCGATTACACCGACCGGCTGGCCGGGGCCCTGTGCGATCGCGGGGATGAGGCCGTCGTGCTGACCTCGTCGCTACCAACAAAGGTCGCCGTCGCCAATACCGATGCCGTTTGGGCCGGGCTCCCCAACGCGGCGGTTTTCTACGCCGTGGCCAGGTGGGACTTCTCGGCGTGGAAGACCGTGATCGCCGCCATCCGCGCCGAGCGACCGGACGTCGTCCATCTGCAATACCAGGCTGCCGCCTTTGGGACTCGGGGACAGATCACGCTCCTGCCCTGGATGTTGCGGAGCTGGAACATCCGTCCCCTCGTGGTGACCACCTTCCACGACCTGTTGAGTCCGCACTTGTTCCCCTTATCTGGTCGAGTCGGCCTTGATCGCGCCGCTGTTGGCTGGCTAGCGTCCGCCTCCGACGCCGTCATCGCCACCAACGGCGAAGACCGCGACCGACTAAAGGCGCTCCGCGTCAAGCGCCTCTGGCGGGCGCCGATCGGCAGCAACATTGCTGCGCCACCCCCATCGGAATTCGATCGTCAGGCATGGCGTCGGCAACACGGTCTCGGACCAGAGCAGTTGGCGCTGGCCTATTTCGGCTTCTACAATGCCTCAAAAGGACTCGATGAGCTCTTCACCGCCTTCGCCAAGTTGTTGAGGGAGCGACCGACGGACCGCCTCTTCTTGATCGGCGGCGGAACCGGGCAGACAGATCCAACAAATGTCGACTATGAGCGCCACCTGCGTCAACTCGTGGTTGATCTGGGCCTCACCGAACGGATCAGCTGGGTTGGCTATCGAGACGCTGCCGAAATCTCGGCCTACCTGATCGGCGCCGACGTTGTTGTCCTGCCGTTTCGCGACGGCGTATCGCTGCGGCGGGGAACACTCATGGCCGCGCTAACACACGGCTGCGCCATCGTGACGACACGACCGTCCCGGCCCATTCCCGAGCTGGAGCAGCACCAGGCGGTGGTCACCTATTCCGCGGGCGAGGATGGCGCCTTGCTCGCAGCACTGGAGAGCTGTACTAGCGTCGAGACTCGCTCGCGTCTGCGTCAGGGGGCGCTAACCGCCGCCCGTCAATTCGCCTGGCCGGCTATTGCCGCGACGCACTCGGCCATGTACCGTTCGTTGTGCAGGGAAGTCACATAGACAGGAGGGCCGGGGAGCCACGGTGACAGCTCCCTGATGCCGGTAGGATCATGTGGCTACCTTGGATAGGATCGCATCCCCCTGCTACCTCTGGGACGGGCCCGTCGAGCCCTGGGTATACTGGGTCACCACGGCGCGGACCGGGCACACTCGGAAGCGCACCAAGGGACACTTTGTCGCGGGGAGCGGCTGCTTGTACCTTTTTGTAGAGGAGCGCAGCAAATGGCGTTGAGCATGGCACAGGAGATTGCACCCGTTGTGGCGGCAGCGCCCCGCATAGGATTCGGCGTTGGCGCCGTTGCTTTGGGGACACGGCAAAGTGGGATTCGCATCCTGCTGGCGGAATCCATCCCCCTCGTGCGCAAGGGCCTGCGCATGGCGTTGGAGGAACAGGGCAACCACGAGGTAGTTGGCGAAGTCGCCACGGCAAGAGAGGCAATGGCCATTATCCAGCGGGAGTCAATCGACGTGCTCATCGCCTGTGTGGAGTTGGACGATCAGAGTGGCTTGCACCTCATCCACTTGGCTCGTCGCCAGCGTCCGAATCTGCGTTGCTTGCTGCTCAGCGAAGCCGAGAGCGAGGAAGAGCTCTATCTGGCCTTCAAAGTGGGAGCCGCAGGCTACTTCTCCAAGATGATCGCCCCCGAGCCGTTGCTTGCCGCCGTCCAGCAAGTCGCCGATGGCTGCGTCCTGCTGAGCACCGACGCGCTCATGCACACGCGGCGGCGGAGTCGGGCCGACAAAATTCTGGAGCAGATGGAGCAGCCTGCTCCGGAGCCGCAGTATCTGCCCCTGTCGAACCGCGAGTTGGAGGTCGTCAAGCTCATCGCCCAGGGCAACGGCAATAAGCACATCGCGCAGGCGTTGACCATCAGCGATCAGACGGTCAAGAATCACATCACCGCCATCTTGCGCAAGCTCGGCGTCAACGATCGCACCCACGCGGCCATCTACGCCCTGCAGCGCGGCTGGATCAACGACGTCACCACATAAGCAGTTGCGGGTATCTCGCCGGAATCCACACCAGCCTCCTTGCTGTGACAGGTGGGCTGGTACGCTGGCTCACCGATCGTGAGGCCAGGAGCATGACGACGCCGTGACAACTCACCCAACGCCGACGCTGCCCATGCCGTTGAGCAGCTTGCGAGATTATTTGCGACGTGCTCTTGCCGAGGACGTGGCCTGGGGCGACGTGACGACACAGGCGCTCGTTCCCGACACGGTTGCCGCGAGCGGGCAGATTGTTGCTCGCGAACCCGGGGTAATCGCGGGCTTGCCAGTGGCGCGCGAAGCGTTCACCTTAGTTGATGAGCGATTGCAGTTCGCGCAAGTCGTACCGGACGGCGCGCTGATTCAGCCCGGAGCGGTGGTCGCTACTATTGACGGCCCGGCCGCCGGATTGCTCACTGCCGAGCGGGTGGCGTTGAACTACCTGCAGCGTCTGTCAGGCATTGCCACCTTGACCCGGCGCTACGTTCAGGCGATTGCTGGGACAACGGCGCGCCTGGTCGACACCCGCAAGACCACGCCCGGGCTGCGCAGCTTGGAAAAGTACGCGGTGCGTTGCGGCGGCGCCGGCAATCACCGCTTCGGCTTGAGTGACGGCGTCCTGATCAAAGATAACCACATCGCCATCCTCGCCCGGCAGGGCATTCCGCTGCGCGACGTGGTGGCGCGGGCACGCGCCGGCGTCGCGCACTCTCTGCGCATTGAGGTCGAAGTTGACGGCATCGACCAGATCGAAGAAGCGCTGGCCGGCGGCGCGGACGTAATCTTGCTGGACAACATGTCCCCCACGATCCTCGCCGCGGCGGTTCGCCAGATCGCCGGTCGAGCGCTCACCGAGGCTTCCGGCGGCATCACACTGGACAACGTGCGAGCGTGCGCCGAGGCCGGAGTGGACCTCATCAGCGTCGGCGCCTTGACTCACTCCGTGCCGGCGCTCGATCTGGGGTTGGACATCGCGTAGCCCCCACACGGCTGAATCGACTATACTCACCGCTACGGCGCGAGAGGAGCACGCGGTTGGGATTACTTGACAACAAGGTTGCCGTGATTTTCGGTGTGGCGAACCACCGCAGCATCGGCTGGCAGATTGCTCAGACCTTTTCCGGCGCGGGGGCGACGCTGGCCTTCGCGTCGCAGGAACGGGTGGTCTCCGATGTCGAAAGGCTCGTCGCGAACCTTGGCGCGCCTCCGGTGTACTCCTGCGACGTTCAGAACGATGACGACGTGCCACGGGCCTTCAGCCAGATACTGGAGCGACTAGGCGGCGTCGACATTGTCGTTCACAGTCTCGCCTTTGCTAATCGCCAGGATGTCTCCGGCGGTCGATTTGTCGACACCTCGCGCGACGGCTTCGCGCTCGCCCTCGACGTCAGCGCCTATTCCCTGACCTTGATCGCACGGTCGGCGGAGCAGTCGCTGGTGGCGAGAGGCGGCGGCAGCATTGTGACGATGACCTACATGGGCAGCGAACGCGTCGTACCGAACTACAATGTCATGGGTGTGGCCAAGGCCGCGCTGGAGTGCAGTGTGCGCTACCTTGCCCACGACCTAGGTCCCCAGGGTATCCGGGTCAACGCCATCTCCGCCGGTCCCCAACGAACCCTGGCTGCTCGCGCCATTGCCGGATTCCCCGACATGGAGAAGCACGTCGCGGCCCACGCGCCACTGCGAAGAAACGTGGAAGGCGCCGATCTTGGCAATGCCGCCCTCTATCTCTGCAGCGACCTCGGTCGTTCCGTCACCGGGGAGGTGCTGCACGTGGACGCCGGCTACAACATTATGGGGATGTAGTAATCGTCCGCCCCATAGCATTTGCATATCTTAACCATTTTCTTACCTTTACTTGTGATATTCCTTAGGTTTTGCCTGCTACCCTGAAACGTTGGAGGCATCGCAACGGCGATGCCAAGTAACAACGCGAAAGGGACTTTGGATTGAATTTCTCTAGGCTTCGTCGAGGGTTGGTCATCGCTGGCGCAGTAGGCTGCCTGGTTCTTCCGGGTGTCGCGCTCGCTGATACAACCGCCGCTCCCGCTACGGGAGGTACCGTGTCCAATCCAACGCTGCTCAACGGCGTCATTCAAGGCAGCCTGGCAGCAAACACCGGAGGGTCGTACGAGTACGCCAAGTTCAACTACCCTGGCGACGGCTCGACGGTCACGCTCAATCTGACCGTCGACAACCCGCTGGCCCTGGAGAACACCTCGGGCGGCTTTGCCGTCTACCAGGGCAGCACGCTCATCGGTACATCGAGCATCACCAGCGATCCGCACACCGCGTCGCTGAGCTTCTCCTCTACTACCGCCGGGCTGACGACAGTGCAGGTATTTGACTATGACCCGAACGCCAGCTTCCACTATACGCTGACACCGGAGGGTCTGCCGGCGCAGAACGCGGCCACAACCTCGGCCACCAGCACCGAGAGCGCCGCGAGCGCCACTTCGGCAACGGCTTCCGCGGCGACGACCAGTACGACGAGCACGACTTCGACCGCGGCTTCCGGCGGCAATGGCGGTCCCAGCACGCTGAGCGGCTCCGCCAGTGGCACGCTTGCCGGCAACAGCGCCGGTAGTATAGCGACCTACTCACTTGACTACGCTGGTAACGGCCAGACTGAGACCATCTCACTCACCGTATCGCCCACGCTGCCGCAGGAGAACGGCGCGGCGGGGCTCAACGTGTACGACGCCAGCGGCAATCTGATTGGCACGGCACAGCCGACCGCGCCCGGCGCGGTTTCCATCACGCTGTCGAACAACCCGGCCGGCAAGTACACGGTCCAGATCTTCAACTACGATCCGACGACCACCGTCAGCTACACCGTGTCTGAGGCGGTCTCCTAACCCCAGCTCATCGGTCGAGTTCTTCGGCGGGGCAAGAGCGGCATACAGCCGCTCTTGCCCCGCCGGCATTGTGGCGACTCAGTTCTGAGTCCTCCAAGCTCGGGACGTTACTGGTACCATGGTGACCCCTCCCCTGTCATCCTGAGCGCGTTACACTTTGCCAACGTGGGAAACAGAGGCACGCGTCATTTTGCGCGCTGCCAGCAAGAACGCGTCACGACCCGGCGTTGACGCGTCTAGCAAGAAAGCGGTCGCGTCGATGTTGGAGCGAGAGGTCAAGCTGAGCGTGCCCAACGAGTTTGTGCTGCCGGACCTGAACGGCGTACTCGCCGATGCGACCGCCATAGCCGCGGACCAGCTCACCTTGGATGCGACCTATTATGACACGCCCGATCTACGCCTCGCGCGCTGGGGATGCAGCTTGCGATATCGGTCTAACGACGGCTGGTCGGTAAAGTTGCCGGCGTCTACGCAAGGAGACGTCTTGGCTCGGCACGAGATCGCATTTGAGGGCAGCCCGGAGCAAGTGCCTGCTGCAGCGGCGGACCTCCTTCACGCCTACATCCGGCGCGAGCCAATCCAGCCGGCGCTGCAGCTCTCCACGGTACGGCGACGAGTGCGGCTGCTGCGCGAGGATGGCTCGAGGCTTGCGGAAGTAGACGACGACGAGGTCTCCGTGCTGGAAGGCAATCCCGGAATGCGGTTTCGGGAGCTAGAGGTGGAACTGGGCGAGACGGCCGACGCCGTGCTGCTTCCCATGTTGACGGCCCGGCTCCGTGCTGCCGGCGCTGGCACGTCGGACGGCGCCCCGAAGCACATCCGCGCACTGGGAGCGCCAGCGTCGGCGCCTCCGGAGGTCAGCGTTAGGGCGCTCCACAAGCCGGTAACAGGAGCGCAGGTGGTGCGCCAGACCATCACCCGTTCGGTGGAGTTGCTACTCCGGCACGATCCTGGGGTTCGCCTCGGCGATGATCCCGAGGATGTCCATCAGGCTCGAGTCGCCACGCGACGACTACGATCAGATCTGCGCACGTTCCGGCCCCTGCTTGATGCTGAGTGGGTCGAGTCCCTTCGCGACGAGCTTCGCTGGCTTGGTGGGGAGCTCGGCGCAGTCCGCGATCGCGAGGTCCTGCATGCACGTCTCGAGGCACACGCCGCACGCCTGCCTGACGATGATACGGTGGCCAGTAAGGAGCTGGTCGACCTGCTCGTGACGGAGGAAAACGCGGCGCGGGCAAGCTTGCTGGAAGCCATTCGAGCGGATCGCTATGTGGCCCTGTTGGAGCGTTTGATCCAAGCCGCCAATGAGCCGGCGGTTGAGCCGAGGGCGAAGGGCCTGGCGCGCAAGCACTTGCCACCGCTGGCTGTCCGTGCCTGGCACCGCTTGCAGCAAGCCGTGACGCGCCTGCCCGCTACGCCCGCCGACGCCGAGCTGCACCAAATCAGGATCCTCGCCAAGCGCTGCCGCTACGCGGCAGAGGCAGTGGCCCCGGTAGCCGGCATGCAAGCGCAGCGGTTTGCGCGGGCTGTTGCGAACCTGCAGACGGTGTTGGGAGAACTGCAGGACAGCGTCAATGCGCAAGACTGGCTGCGCCGCGTGGGCTACTCGGCCGGGCAAGCGTTCGTGGCAGGCGAATTGCTGATGATCGAGCGCAGCGCCGCCCAGGAAGCGCGGCAGCAGTGGCCGGCCGCCTGGAAAGCGCTTGACCGCAAGGGAGTACGGCGATGGCTGCACTGAGCGCCGACGTCGCCACAATCTACCTCGTCCGCCATGCCGACGCCGGCGACCGCCACCGTTGGCGAGGCGACGACCGCCAACGTCCCCTAACGGCGTCGGGCCAGCGGCAGGCCGAAGCGCTCGTACAGACAGTGGGGACTACCCCGGTTCGGAGAATCCTCTCCAGCCCCTACCTGCGCTGCGTTCAGACCGTCGAGCCGCTGGCGAAATTGGCCGACCTGCCAGTCGAAGATACGTCGGCCTTGGAAGAGGGGATCGCCCCCCCAACGGCACTGCGGTGCCTGCAAGGACTTCCTGACGGCGCAGTTGCCTGCAGCCACGGTGATGTGATCCAAGCAGTGTTGCGCCACCTGGAGCAGCGGGGAATCGTGCAACCTGAACAGGTTCGTCTCGAGAAAGGCTCGACCTGGATACTTCAGCGGGCCGGCATCAACTTCACTGCCGCCAGGTATCTACCCGCTCCCTGACGAACCCTGCACCGGCGCGCCGGTAACCTTGCCGGCAGCCCTGCCCGCGACGACCGTCTCCCCACGTTCGGCCGCCCGCGGTTGGCCCGCCTTGTCGGAGTCCGCTCGCGCTCGCGTAGGGAAGAAGAACGCCGCGGCGAACCCGCCCACCGCGGCGACGAGGAGCAGCAGATACGTCTGGTGCAAGCCCGCCGCGAGTCCCTGCTGCACCGTGCGCAGCGCCGCCGGGGGCAGCGTGCCGCGAACGGCCGGGTTGAGTATGGCGTTGGCGTCGGCTGTTCCAGCGGCGCGTAGCGTGATGGCCAGCCGAGCATTCAGCACGGCGCCGAGCAATGCCACACCGAGCGTGCCCCCCATGGTCCGAGAGAACTGTACCGATGCCGTCACCACGCCGCGCCGTTCCCAGCCGACGGCATTCTGAGCTCCCAATAGGAACGAGTTGGAGCTGAATCCCATCCCGAAGCCGACGCACAGCAGGTTGACGACCATGAACTGCACCGGCGTCTGAAGGCGATAGGTCAGAAGGACGGCCACACCGCCGGTGATGAGCGCCGTGCCAACAATGGCCACGGGTCGGAAGCCGAATCGGATGAGAAACCGTGGGGAGATGAAGCCGGCCACGCTCCAACCAACCGATACCGGCGCCAAGACCTTGGCCGCGTCACCGGCCGAACCGAGCTGGACCCCTTGGATGAACAGGGGGACGTACGACGACATGCCAAACTGGACGCAGCCGGTGAGTAAGCCTGCCAAACAGGGGACGGCAATAAAGGGATCGCGAAAGAGCCCGAGCGGGAGAACCGGTTCTTTCACTCGGAGCTCGATGCCGACGAAAATTACCAGGAGGGCTACGCCAGCGCCCAACGCGACGGGATTGACCGTGCCATTCTGGCCGCCGCTCAGTAGCCCCCACAGGAGCGTTGAGACGCCGGCCGTCAGCGCAGCGGCGCCGGCGTAGTCCAGGGCGTGCCGGCGCTCGACGCGCCGCTCGTGCAGGGTCAGCCAGAGCAGCACGGCCGCGAAGATGCCGAACGGCACGTTGATGTAAAAGATCCAGCGCCAGCCGATCGTTTGCGTGATCAGAGCCCCCACGACCGGACCGGCCACGCTCGACGTTCCCCATATGGCGCTAAAGAAGCCCTGGACGCGAGCCCGCTCCCGCAGCGTAAAGAGGTCGCCGACAATCGTGAAGATGATGGGTTGCACCGCGCCGGCGCCTAGTCCTTGAATCGCCCGAAACACGATCAACTGGGGCATCGAATGCGAGAGGCCCGACAGCGCAGAGCCGGCCAGAAATATCCCGATCCCAACCAGGAAAACCGGCTTGCGCCCAACCATATCGGCCAGCCGGCCGTAGAGCGGGACTGTCGCCGTTGAGGTGAGGAGATAGGCCGAGAAGACCCAGGCATAGAGATCCAACCCGTGCAGCTCGCCGATGATCGTCGGCATCGCCGTGCTGACCACGGTCGCTTCCATAGCCGTCAGAAAGGTTGCGAGCAGGGTAGCGGCGAGGATGATCGGCCGGTTGCCGGCGGAGGCGGTCTCACCCACTCGATTCGTTCCCCTTCGTCGGCAAGCGACATCGCGTCCCGACAGACTACCGCAGAAAAGCACCGGCTGTCGTGGCCGATTGGGGTAGCCGCGGCCTGTTCAAATGGACAGACGCAATGTTGCGCCCATGACCGCTCCTCGCTGGTTTGCCGTTCGGTCGCGCCGCACGCCTAGGTTGACGCGAGGCGTTTCACGGAGCGCGGGCGTCCCGCCCGCCACGGCTCGCTGGCATGCCGCTCGGACCCCGTGCTTCCGGCCGGCCATTTGTGAACGCCGTGGCGGGCGGGACGCCCGCGCTCCGTGGCGCGATTGCGCCGTCGGAGCAAGCCTTGTTAGCGCACGTCATCCTCACATCCGCTCACGACAGTTGCGACTCGGCCACAACACCTGTATACTCCGCCGGACAGCGCGATGCACGGAGGGCGTGCTGGGCGCCGGTAGGTGGCGCGCGCACTGGCCAAGTTAGTCACGTGGGAGAGGAGATTGTCATGAGGCTGCCATTCGGCAAGAAGGAAGAGCCGAAAGTCAAGGGGAAGACAATCAAGAGCCAGCCGGGTGACACACTTCGCATCATCGCTGCTCGCGAATACGGCGACGAATCCAAGTGGGAAGTGATCTACAAGGCCAATAGCTGGCGCATCGACGATCCCAGCTATCTCAACGTCGGTACCGACCTGCTCATCCCCGGCAAGGAGTAGACAACCGGCCGGAATGGAGCCGGTGGCGTGGCGCCGCGGATTGGGAACGAACCGGCATCCCGCCACCAGCTCCTCCTAGAGGTGAGCGCTAACTTGCCTTGCGCTCGGTCACCCAGAATGGCTTCTGGCCGCATTTGGCCGAGCAGAACCAACCGCTGTATGGGCGGCCGTCGCGCGTCAGGCCGTTGCGTAGCACCATCGGCTGATCGCAGCTCGGACAGGTACGTGTCTCTTCGTCGCTGTCCTCACTGCGGGCAATGCGCATAGGCTGCTCGTCTCGATGGGTCGCCGCGTAGTTGTCGGCCTTGTCGTACAAGCTGTTGCCGAAGGCGTTGCCGAAGGTCCTCAACGCTCGCTTCAGCGCATCGGTGACCGCGCCCTTGATCGCCGTTTCCTCGGCATCGGGGCTGGCGACCGACTGATCGCGCGGAACGGCCGGAACGCCGACGCCAACGTCCTCGCGCTCGATCGTCTCGCCGTCGGGGGTGTTCACAGTCAGGACGACGGTGGCCAGCCAAACGGCGGACGCCACCTCCAAACGGGTCACCTTATACGACCAGGCGTGATAGCCAAATACGGAGTTGGCCATGTCAATGACGTCGTGGCCCTCGAGGTAGCGCAGCTCTAACCGGTTCTTGGTGCGCGTATGCACGCGAGCCTCATCGATCCGGGCCTGCAACTGCTCGAGCTGGTTGGTAGAGAACGGCACTGCTGACAATCCTTTCCCCCGCTGCGAAGAGCGGGAATCGAACTAACGTTCCAATTATACCCGATGGCTAGTAGAACGCAAGTTCTTCATGGTAGGCTACCGGGCGCGTTCAAGGGACGTGGGATCGGTCCGGTAAGACCGTCGCGCCAGTTCGCATTCCAATGCGGGAGCACGTAGGAGCGTATGGCCGTCCTCTTCAGTCCACCAATTCGTTCCGGTGCGCCGACCGCCGACATCGTGGCCGAGGACCTCCGCAAGACCTACGTGGTAGGCGAGCGGGCAGGCGGACTCGGCGCCGCCCTGCGCGGGGCTATCCGGCGGCGTACCCGTGAGGTCTGTGCCGTCGACGGGGTGAACTTCACCATCGAGCCGGGCGAGATCGTCGGCTTCCTGGGACCCAATGGCGCCGGCAAGACCACCACGCTGAAGATGCTCGCCGGGCTGCTCCACCCGACGTCCGGCAAGGCCAGCGTCCTGGGGTATACGCCCTGGCGGCGCGAGCGCCCCTACCTCCGCCAGATGACGCTGGTCATGGGGCAGCGTAATCAGTTGCTGTGGGACCTTCCGGCCCTGGACAGCCTCCTCATCAACCGCGCGATCTATCGCCTGTCGCCGGAGGACTACCACCGCACGCTGGACGAGCTAACGGATCTCCTGGAGCTGGGCCCGCTGCTCGGCAAGCAGGTGCGCCAACTCTCGCTAGGTGAGCGTATGAAGTGCGAGTTCGCCGCGGCACTGCTCCACCGGCCACGGGTGCTCTTTCTGGATGAGCCGACCATTGGCCTCGATGTCAGCGCTCAAGGACGCATGCGCTCCTTTATTCGCGAGTACAACCAACGCGTCGGCGCCACGGTGCTGCTCACGAGCCACTACATGGCCGACGTGACGGCGCTGGCCCGTCGCGTGATCGTCATCCATCGCGGCACGCTCCTCTACGACGGCCCGCTGGCCGGCCTGGCCAGCCGCCTGGCCCCGTTCAAGATCGTCCAGCTTGACCTGGAGGACGACGCGGCGCATCCGGCTTCCTGGGGCGTCTATGGCGAGCTGCTGCCCTCGGAAGATGGCAAGGTGCGCCTGCGCGTGCCCAAGGAACGCGCGGCCGAAGTTACGGCTCGTCTGCTGTCCAACCTGTCGATCGCCGACTTGACCATCGAGGATCCGCCGATAGAGGACGTCATCGACCAGGTCTTCCAAGGCGCCGCGCTGTGATCGCCATCTACGCCGTCTACTTGCGCACCCGGCTCGCCCTGCAGGTCCAGTACCGCGTTGCCGCGCTGATCTGGCTCCTGACGCTCTTCCTGCCAACCATCGTCACCATGGTGGTGTGGAGCACCGTAGCTGGAGCGGGCAGCGTCCACGGCTATACGGCCGGCGAATTTGTCGCCTACTTCCTCGTCGCAATGCTCGTCGATCATTGCACCTTTAGCTGGGTCATGTGGGACTTCGAGTTCCAGGTGCGCCAGGGTACGCTGTCGCCGCAGCTCTTGAAGCCGTTGCACCCCATACACGCGGCCATTGCCGACAACGCGGGCTACAAGGCCGCGACGCTGGCCGTGGTCTTGCCGGGCATGGTGGTGCTCTCCCTGCTGTTTCATCCAACGTGGCACGTGACCGTCGCCGGATTGCTCCTCTTCTTGCCGTCAGTAGCCCTCGCCATCGTGCTGCGTTTCCTGGTCGAATACACCTTGGCGCTGTCCGGCTTCTGGACCACGCGGATCGGCGCAATCAATGACCTCTACATGGCGGTCCTGCTGTTCCTATCCGGCCTCTGGGTACCGCTGGCGATCTTGCCGGCGCCGGTTCGCGCTGTCGCTCAGCTGTTGCCCTTTCGAGCGATGGTTTCCTTTCCGACCGAGGTCGTGCTGGGGCGGGTGGCGGGCCGCGATGTGGCCATCGGTCTGATGCTCCAGTTGCTCTGGACGCTGGCGGCGTTCGCGCTCTTCGGCCTGGTGTGGAGGCGAGGCATTCGCGCCTACTCGGCGGTTGGCGCCTAATCGATGTACAGCTTGCGGCTCCTCCGGCTCTTTTTCACCATCAACGCCGCGTCCGAGCTGCAATACCGAGCGAACTTCGTGCTGGCCCTGGTGCGCAGTCTTATCAACGTCGCGACTAATGGGGCCAACCTGGCGCTCATTTTCAGCAACACGCAAACGCTGGCCGGCTGGACTGCGCCCCAGCTCGTCGCCGTGTTGGGAGTGTGGTTCATCATCGGCGGCCTAATGCGCGTCGTTGTGCGGCCCAGCCTGGCCAAAGTAATGGACGACGTGCGACTGGGTACGCTCGACTACCTGCTGGTCAAGCCCGCCGACAGTCAGCTACTGGCGAGCATCCGCGTCATGGAGCTCTGGGGCGTGACTGACGTTGCCTTGGGTCTGCTCTTGCTCGCGGCCGCGCTGTGGCGCCTAAGCGCCAACATTAGCCTGGGACAGGCGGCGACGTTCACGCTGGTGCTGTGCGCCGGCGGCGTGATGGTCTACAGCTTCTGTCTCGTGCTGGCCACCTCCACGTTCTGGATCGTTCGCGCCGAGAACATTCTCGTGGTCTTCGGCGAGATGTTCGCCGCCGGCCGCTATCCGGTGACCGTCTATCCATCCTGGATTCGTATTGTCCTGACGTTGGTCGTCCCGGTGGCGTTTGCTACCACGATTCCCGTGCAGGCAGTTACCGGCCAGCTCAGCGCGCCGGCGCTTGCTGGCACGTTGCTGCTGGCGATAACGCTGCTACTGGTCTCGTCAGGCTTCTGGCGTTACGGCCTGCGCAACTACACCGGGGCTTCGGCGTGAGGGGGGCTGTGGCAAATCGGTTTGGATGAGGAAACGATGATTGGTGATGCGAGAGCCGGGGCGGCAGACCGCAGTCGCCGCCCCGGCTCTCGCATCCTCACCTTCGGTCGCCACATTTGGACCGCATTCCCCCCAGCCCCTGAAAGGAGTGGAATGTGGCCGACTGGCATCCCAACCTGGCACACTACGACGAGCTAATTCAAGCGCTCGACCCCAACGGACCGCCTGAAGTGCGGACGGTGGTGGGGAATCCGGCGCTCGGCGAACGGCTGGCCGTCCTTCCCGCCGCCTTCAATCCGCCAACGCGAGCGCACCTGGGGCTCGCTCTGGCCGCGCTCGATTCCGGGGCGTTTGATCGCCTGCTCCTCATGCTGAGCGTACGAATAATCGACAAGGAGGCGACAACTGGCGCTTCCCTGGACAGTCGGTTGCACATGCTGACGCTGGTGGCGTCTGGACAACCCCATGTCGGCGTTGCACTATGTAACCGCGGCTTGTATCTCGATCAGGCCACCGCGATTCAGGATGCCTTGGCACCGCGCGACCTAGCCTTCGTCGTCGGTTTCGACAAGATCATCCAGATCCTTGACCCGCGCTACTATGTCAACCGTGATGACGCTTTGCGCTCGCTTTTCAGGCAGGCGCATTTCCTGGTTGCACCGCGTGACGGAGCGGACGAAGCTATGCTGGACGAGCTCTTTGGGCGTCCTGAGAATCGGGAATACCGGTCGCGAGTGGCCTTTCTTCCGCTGTCGGCCATGCAGGCGAAAGAACAAGCGCTGTCGTCAACGCTGGTGCGGGAACTGCTAGGTCGGGGGAAAGATGCGGGCTGGGCTGTGCCCCCGGCGATTGCGGGTTATCTGCAGCGCGCCAATCCTTATCAGGAGAGGTGAGTGGCGCCGCCAGATAATGACCTATCGCCCCGCCAACACCACAATCCTGTGGTTTGAGCTGTCCGACACGTAGAGGTCGCCGTTCGGGCCGACGGCAATACCGGTGGGATCGACCAACGCCGTGCCCGACAGTGTCCACACGGCCATCGGCTGCCCCTGCGCCGAGTACACGAGGATGCGTCCGGGTGTGACATTGGGATCGGTCACGTAGACCGTGCCGTCGGCCGCGACGGCAATATAGGGTTCGTTGTGGACGTTGGTCTGCCAGGTCGAGACGGGCCACTGGGCGACTGGCTGACCGGTCGCGCTGAGCACCTGCACACGGCGATTCCAAGTATCAGCCACCACCAAGCTACCCTGCGGCGTCAGGGCCAGCCCCACCGGCTCGTTGAGCTGTCCGGCAGCTCCGCCGCCGCCGCCGAACTGGGCTATGAACTTCCCGTTGTTGTCGAACTCTTGGATTCGCTTGTTTCCGGTATCGGTGACGTAGACATTGCCCTTGGCGTCAACAGCGACGGAGCGAGGCCCATAGAATTCCGAAGGATTGCCGGACGCCTGCCCGTTTGTAGCCCCATAGGCGCCCCACCTTGACACGAAGTGCAGGTCACGATCTAGCTTGACGACGCGGTGATTCCAGGTGTCTGCGACAAAGATGTTGCCTCGATCATCTACAGCCAGGCCGGTCGAGTTCTTGAGGGCGTCATCGCCACTGCCGGTGTACTTGGCCACGACTGATCCATCGGGTCCGAACTTGACGACTTCACTGGTGACCGCGTCGACCACCACGACGGAACCGTCGGCGAGCACCGCCAGTTGTCGCGGGCCATCAATCGGATTCGGCTGAGACGTTCCGGGTCCGAGCACGCGCTTGGCGGCAATCGTCATTGGGGCGGGCAATGGAGCGGCAGCCGTCGCTGGTGCTGTAGAACCGATTGCCTGACCTCCGGGAGCGGCGGCGGCTGAGCCGCCGACAATGCTCACGCCGGGCACGTCGTTGCGGACGTACAGCCACTCGTCGAGCGAGCCTTCGGGATTCCAAGGCTTGCGCCACATGAGCCAGTTGGCCCAATCCTTCAACGTCGCGTGATCGTAGTCCGGTACCCACCAGACGCGGAGGTGGAAGCGATAGCCAGTGTAGTTGTTGAGCTGGGGCAGCAGCTTTGTCCGGTTAGGGTCGGCAACCAGGAGCGCCTGGGCGTTGGGGGCGTAGCTGTCCGCGCTCATATCCACGAACGAGACGCTGTGGAGATCTCGCAGATACCAGGCCCAAGGCCAGTCGACCCCATCCCAACTATCCAGGTCCAACTTGAGGTTCTGGCCGGTCACATCGAAGGCGCGACGATCGATAGCTATGATCTGATCCCGCACCGACGGGATTTCGGTCGAGGACTGCGTAAAGATCAGGAACTCCTCGGGATCGGCCGGGTGGGCAAATGCCAGCGCCGTGCTGGAGTGGAGGAGGTACACTGCGCCAACGGCCGCCAGGGCCAGACCGATCTTGCCGGGAAGCCGCGCCCGACCCTGCCACAGTGCTTGCGCACCGATGCCCGCCAGGAACAGCAGTGGCAGCATGACGTGCAAGAGCAGCCAGGGCATCTTCTCCCCGGCCCAAGAATACAAGATCAGGCCCAGAACAAATGCCCAGACGAGGAACAGCCGGAGCAGCGTGGGCCGTCGAAACACGGCAACGAGGCCAACAGCGCCGAGAATGACCTCCGGCCAAGCGTATGCGGTGAGCAAGACCAGGTAGTAGTACCACGGCTCGTTGCCCCGCTGAACTGGCTGCTGCGCCAGCCAGTACTGAATGCTCTTGACGAGGCCGTCCTGCAACCCGTGGGGGTTTGTGAAGAAGGTGGTGAACAGTACGGTGAATACACCAACGAACGAGGCAGCTCCCCACAGCCAGGCGTCGGCGCCTACCGATCGAACGGCGCTGATGAGCGGCGCGTCGGCTGCCCGGCGGCCCGACGCGCGACCTTCCCACAACTGTAGGGCCAGCGCGACCAGGAAGAAGGCGCCCGCAACGAAGACGGTAATGTAGGTAGTTTCCTTGGTGGCGAAGCCGGCCGCCAAAAGGCCGAGAATGAGCGCCGGCTGCCACGGGCGAGGACGCTCCAGAAACCTGAAGGTTGCTGCCAGAAGCGCCAGCGTGAGGCAAGCAATGTAAATGTCCTCGCGCGTGAAGCGCGAGAAGTAGAGGTACGCAGGCCCCAGGCAAAGGAGGGCGGAGGTGACGAATGAGGCGACGAATCCAAGCTGCCGACGAAAGAAAAAGGGCAACGCGACGATCGCCGTGCCCATGAGCGCCGGCGCCAGGCGAGCTGTGAAGTCGCTCGCCCCGAAGAGCAAGTACATCAGCGAGATCAGATAGAAGCGAAGCGGACCGTGCAACAGGGGATCATATTTGTAGCCTCCACCGGTGAAGAGGACCCACGAAAAATAGGCGTCCTGACTCTCGTCGTGGTGGAAGGGCTTGTCGCCGAGTGCGACCAGCCGTAGCACGAGCGCCAGGATCGTCAATGCCGCGAAGGCGAGAACCTGTCCGTCGACCTGAATCCCAGCGAGGAGCGGCCGATCGAGAGCGACGACGCGCTGCTCGGTCGATCTGGACCTTGGCGTGACCGGTTCAGCAACAACCAATGTGATTCATCCTTATCGAGGAGCCGATCAAAACAGAGCGGGGCGCTTCCCGGCATGCAGCGTCGCCGCCTCACCGAAACAGCAGCTTCGACCGCGCAACTATAACTCTCGCTTTAGCCCTGGGCCAATGGTCAGCTTCCATTATAGAGCACGTCAGAGGCGAAGATTGCCTACCTGCCCGCCCGGGGACAGCCCATGTCCGCAAGAGCGCCAGCGCGGGTTGGGTGGCATCCAGCTCAGTAATAGGTGATCAGTCCACCTTCTCGATCTTCGCGCCCAGTGAGCTGAGTCGCGCCACGATGTCCTCGTAGCCGCGCTCGACGCGCTCGGCGCCGCGAATCTCGCTGGCGCCCTCGGCGCTGAGACCAGCCAGCAGCAGCGCCATCCCCGCGCGCAAGTCGGGCCCGTCCACTCGCTCGCCGTGGAGGGGAGTCGGTCCAGTGACGACGCAGCGATGGGGGTCGCACAGCACGATGTTCGCGCCCATCGCCACCAGGCGATCAACAAAGAACATGCGCGACTCGAACATCCAGTCGTGGATGAGCGTTGTGCCTCGACACTGCGTCGCCAGCGTAATCATCGGCGAGATCAGGTCCGTCGGAAAGCCCGGCCAGATATTCGAATCGATCTTCCTCGTGCCTACCATGTCACCCGGCTCGACGTGGAGGCAACAACGGCATTCGCCCTTGAACTGCAGCCGCAGCCCCATGCGGTCGAGGATCAGACCGATCATCTCCAACTGCTCTGGATTGACGCCCTCAATGTCGATGCTGCCGCCGGTGACCGCCGCGGCGATGGCAAAGGTACCGACATCGATGTGATCCGCTGCCACCGTATAGCTGGTCCCGTTCAGCGGTCTGCCGCCTTCGATGGTGAGCACATTGCTTCCGAGGCCGGAGAGCTCCGCACCCATCGCCTGAAGGAATCGCCCAAAGTCGACCGTGTGCGGCTCGCAGGCGGCGTGCTTGATGACGGTGGTCCCGCGGCTGGCGCAGGCAGCCATCATGGTGTTCTCGGTCGCGGTGACGGACGCTTCATCGAGGAAGATCGATGCGCCGACGAGCTCCCTAGCACGGATGTTGACGGCATCGCGAGCCGGCCGAACCGTTGCCCCCAGCGCCTCTAACGCGTCGAGGTGGGTGCCGATGTCCCGGCGTCCGATGGCGCAGCCGCCCGGTCGCCCGATTTCGACCATCCCCGTGCGGGCCAAAAGAGGCCCCATAACCAGCACGGAAGCGCGCTCCTCCGCCACCAGGTTGCCACGCACGCGATGTTCCCGAACGCCCTTGCAGCAAATGCGCAGCGTGCGGGTACCCAACCCCTGCACCTCCGCGCCGAGACCCTGGAGGATCTGCCCAACCACTAGGACCGCGTTGATCAGCGGCACATTGTGGATCTCGCAAGGCTCGTCCGTGAGCAACGTCGCCGCCATCATCGGCAGCACGCCGTTCTTGTTGGCCGCCGCACGTACGGTACCCCGCAGGCGCTGTCCGCCTTCGACCCGGAATCCAGCCACCGCCCACCCCCTGCGCGCCACTACCGCTGAGTAAGGTAGCACCGGACGTGACTGTCCGGCAATGCCGCGGACCCTTTTGGCGTCAGGCGCAAGTTTCACGCTGGCGAATGCAGGGGGCGCTCCTTGCGCGGGACCGCCCGACGCTGAACCGTCGGGCTAACAGATTTAGCCCGGCTGAAGCCGGCTGGCGGCGTTTGCCACTGCGAACGGCGATCTTAGCCGCCTTTGGGCGGGTTTAAACTGTTAGCCTGCTGGTTCAGCAGGCGCACTGGGGCGCCGGGACCAATACCAGTTTCCCGCGCGGCGTTGCCGTTGCTGATGGCGACCTCCAGCAGTCCAGATCCCCCAGCCAGCAAGAGCAGGGGGCGATCCCCGCCGCCGTCCTGCACCAAGCGTCCGTCGCCGTAGGTCCGCACCGGCAGCAACGCTCGCTCGCCGATCCAGGCCGCCACGATGCCGCGCTCAACCCCCTGATGCCAGTACGCGGTAGCGCGCAGATTGGTCACCAGGTTGCCAAAATGATCTGCGCAGAGCACCGTGCCGGCCGTTTCTCCTAACGCTACGTCACCTAGCTGCAGGTCGCGCTGGGGCGACGGCGGCGTGGCCGGCGTCCCCAGGTCTCCCGCCGGAACTCCGTTGGCCAGGTGCGCCGCGATAGGAGCAAAGATATCCCGTGCATGAAAGGTCTGCGAGACAGGCGATAGCCAGTAGCGCGGCTGGTCCAGCAGCCAGCAGCCCTCCAGACTCTCCGGCGGCGCGATCAGACTGAAGAGGCCATTGTCCGGACCGACGAACCACTGGCCGTTAGCGCGCAGCACCAAAGGACGCCGATCCGTGCCCACGCCGGGGTCTATCACGGCCAGATGCACGGTACCGGGCGGGAAATGCGGACAGGCGGAAAACAGCGCCACCGCCCCGGCCCGCACGTCTTGTGGTGGAACGCCGTGCGTCAGGTCGATCACGCGCGCTGCCGGCGCGACGCGAGCAAGCACTCCGTGTACCACGCCGACGTAGGTATCCTGATGTCCGAAGTCGGAAGTGAACGTGATCGTCGCGGCCACAACTGGCAACTACAGTCGCAAGACGGAGGCAACGACCAGCAGGGCAACGGCAGTCACCGAGCTCTCCACGACCGGCACCTCACCGAGGCCCAAACTGGTCCAATGATGGTACGCGGCGATGACGAAGCCGCCGAAGAAACCCGCGACGGAAAAGGCCCAGTAGAGCCACAGACGGTGGCCCGTCTTCCCCATGACCAGCGCATAGGCCAGCGCATAGATGCTGGCCAGGAGGAGGCTAACGATGATGGCTGGCAGTTCCACAGCGGTTACCGATCAGCCAGACACATCCCCAGCGCCGATCACTTCCTCGCCGCGATAAAAGACGGCCGCCTGCCCCGGCGCGACGCCTCGGAGCGGTCGATCCAGTGTCACCAGAGCCTCATCGCCGGGCAACGGCTCCAGCATGCCGGCCTGCTCCGGTGCGTGCGCTCTCACCTGGACGGCAACGGGCGCTGGTCCAGACGGAGAGGCGCCCGCGGTGTAGTGCATGTGACTTGCCCGTAACTGACGGCGCTCCAATCGCTCCGCTTCTCCGACAACGACAGTGTTGCTCACGACATCGAGGCGCGTCACGAAGAGGGGACGCGGCCCGGCAACACCGAGACCCTTGCGCTGCCCGACGGTATAGTCGATCAAGCCGGTATGACGTCCTATTACGTGGCCGTCCTCGTGGCGGATCTCACCCGCCGCGACCTGCCCCGGAATCTGCCGACGCAGGAAATCGCGATAGGTGCCGGCGGTGACAAAGCACAGCTCCTGACTTTCCGGCTTCGCGGCAATCTCGATGCCGAACCCGGCGGCCAGCTCCCGAACCTCCTTCTTGGTGTAACTGCCAAGGGGAAACAGGCTATGACTCAACTGCGCCTGGTTGAGCCGGCAGAGCGCATAGGACTGATCTTTTTGCCGGTCCACCCCACGTAACAGCCGAACTGGTCCGTCGGTCGTTGCATCCAGCCGGGCATAGTGACCGGTCGCCACGTAGTCCGCTCCCAGCGCCAGAGCACGCGTTAGCAACGCATCGAACTTGATGTACTGATTGCAGCGCACACAAGGGTTTGGCGTATTTCCCGTCGTGTATGCGGTTACAAAACTGTCGACAATCTGCTGCTTGAAGCGCTCCTCCACGTTCAGTACATAGTGCGGCGCATCCAGCACATCGCAGACTCGGCGAGCATCTTGCACTGACTCCAGGGAGCAACACCGGTTTTCCCGTGTCGCGCCGGGACCATGCTCCTCACTCCACAATCGCAACGTGAGCCCGACAATGGTGTGCCCCTCACGGGCTAGCAATGCCGCGGCCACGGCGCTGTCCACGCCGCCGCTCATGGCCACGGCCACCGTTGCCATCGTTCGCTCCGTACACCAGAGGCTAACGTTACATCCTCCTGAGCCCTCGGCACGACCACTGTACCACAGCCTAGCAAGGAGACTACATTTTCACCCTCCGGGTGCCGGCAGGCTCTCCTGCGAGCGCTGGAGACCTGGCCGGTGCTATCATTGGCACGGAATCGGGCGAGCCCGCCCTATGTGGTGAAGTCGAAGGAGAGAGTCACATGGCCACGCCTGTTCTTCGACAACGCCTTAGTGTGGCGGACTACGAGCGCTTGTTCGAGGCCGGCATCTTCGGGGACGACGCCCACGTCGAGCTGGTGGCGGGAGAGATCATAGAGATGAGCCCAATCGGCCCCGGACACGCCACCACCGTGAGGACGTTGGAGGAGCTGGCCCATGACTCCGTGGGAAGGCGTGCGACCGTCAGCATACAGAGCCCCATCCGTATCGAGCCCGACAGCGAACCAGAGCCCGACGTGGCGATCCTCCATCGGAGAAGCTACCGGGAAGCGCATCCAACACCCGCCGACGTGCTGCTGGTGATCGAGGTGGCCGATTCGTCGCGCCTGCGGGATCGGCGGAAGAAGCTGCCGGTGTACGCCGCGGCCGGCATCGCGGAGACCTGGCTGGTCGATCTGGTCAGCGAGACGATCGAGCGCCACACCGAGCCGAGGGACGGGCGATACCAGCACGTCGCCACAGCAAGGCGTGGCGAGTCACTGACTTCAACTGTGCTGCCCGAGATTACACTCGCGGTGGACACCGTCCTCTGGTAGCTACCCGTAGTCACGCTGCAGCTGACGGATTCGGCACGGCCCCACGTCCCAGGACGCTCGACAGTACGGTACGTGAGCCGACCTCGAACTATGGTACAGTCTATTCGGAGAGGTGTCCGAGTGGTTTATGGTGCCGCTCTCGAAAAGCGGTGTGCCGAAAGGTACCGGGGGTTCAAATCCCTCCCTCTCCGCGCGTGCTCGCTGCGCGAGCGATGAGGAGCAGGGGGGCAGGGGCGAGCGGATTCTCCCTTGCTCCTCTGCCCCCCTGCTCCTCATCGAGTCCCCGGAGGGGTCGCCTAGTTGGCCTATGGCGCCGACCTGGAAAGTCGGTATGCTCGAAAGGGCATCGTGGGTTCGAATCCCACCCCCTCCGCTCAGAGAACGCTGACGATCTCCGTTTGCACGTCGGTCACGATGCCTTCGGTCAGATAGCGATCGACCACGTTCAAGGCATTAGCGATCAAGGCGTCCGCGTGCCTGCCGTCATTTGAGATTGTTGCGACGCCAATCGTGATGAGCTGCCACTGATCTAACGTCCCCACCTCCGCCGCTGCCACATTGGCCGCCTGGTGAAGGCGCGCCACCAGCGAGCGCACCGTCTGCCGCTTATCCTTGAGGGAGTGGCTGTACGGTAAGTGGATAGTAATGCGAGCCGTTGCAACGTTCATGCGCTACCAGTGTACAACGTTCTCGCGCCCGGCGCGGCAATCAGTGTGCGCCGTTTTCTGTCCGCCGGTTGGCATTCGGGCCAGGACGTGGTACTGTCATGGTGGCCGTGCTACACGGGGCGCTGGTGGTGCCTTGAACCCGCAATCCACCATAAGGCGGGGTGGAATTCCCGCCGGAGGCCGTGAGCCTGCTGATTCTGACCCTCCAGTCCGGTGTTGATGGATGGGTCCCGCGCGGCGGAGCCCTGCGAACCCCGTCAGGTCGGGAACGAAGCAGCGGTAAGCAGTCCGCTTCGGGTGCCGCGGGATAACCTATCCGGAGCCGGGTGGGGCGGCGTGGCAGTCGGGCCTCCGGTCGAAGGCAGGTGCACGGCCTCACCCACGAGCCGTCAGCTATCAGCCGTCAGGTATCAGCACATAGTTACCGATGCCATGCCCAGCCCAAGCCGGCAAAGAAGCCCCGAATACCGATGCCGATTGGCCCCAAGGCAAAGACAGGTTAATCGTTGCTGGCGGCTGATGGCTGACGGCTGATGGCTCGTTCATACATTGGCGGATGGCTATACCGCCACACCACCTCCCAGCGCGGCGGGGCTGGATCGGCCAGGCTCTCCTGCCCCAACCTGGCCAGCGCCGTCGAGAGCGCGCCAGGTTCAGAGGCTATGGCGCGAGCAAAAGAGTCCGCTCGGCGCTCGCTCCAACGGCTGACCGCCAGCGCAATCGGATTGAGCGCCAGCGCGGCCAGCTCGAAGACCAATAGCCACAGGGGGAAGCCGGCCAGATTCGTCAGTGGAACCGCCGTGCCTAGGGCGCCGGGCGAGAACAGCAACGCCACGACGAGTAACGAGAACAGGGTGACCAGTCCGCCGGCAGCCACGCCAATCCAGAGATCGCGATGCGCATGGTGGCCGAGCTCGTGGGCGACGACCGCCTCAACCTCCGCCGCAGTGTATCCATCCAGCAGGCTATCGGCCAGCACAATGCGTCGGGTTGGTCCAAAGCCGAACACCGCCGCGTTGGCCGCGGCGTACTTGCGACTCAGGTCGAACTCGTAGACCCCGCGCGCGCGTAGCCCACCGCGCTCCAGCACTCCATGGATTCGCGCTAGGATGTCGGCGCGTTGGAGCGGCTTGAAACGAAAGAACAGCGGCGCCAACAGCACCGGCGCTACCAACCCTACCAACAAGGAAACCAGCAAGGCCGCGACACCGCAGACCAGCCACCACCAGCGAGGGAGGGCCGTGAATGTCCAGTACACGAACTCCAGGGCGATCAGGCCGAATGCCCCGGCGAGCGCCGCGCCCTTGGCGGCGTCACCCGACCAGCCTCGTAGCGTTTGTCGTAGCAGGCCATAGCGATGGGGGACAGCGTACCCTCGCAGCAGCGTCAGCGGCGCCGTCACGATCGCGTACCCAGTCCCAGCCACGACAAGGTAGAGAGCGACATCCAGCCAGGGAGTGCCGATCCGCGCCGCCTGAAGGGCAAGTCGGCCAGATATGCCGGACAGCCAGAATGCTAGCGGGAGCGCCACATCGAGCGCGGTTCCAGCCGCCCAGAACCAACGTCCCACACGGTGATAGCGTGATGCACGTTCGGCCTCGGCCGTGCTCACGGCCGCGATACACCGCCTGGCCCGTATTGGGGTCCGTCACCGACCACGATATTGTCCAGCTTTTGTCCCACGAAACGACCAAAGTTTAGCTGCTCCCGCGCCATGAACAGGAAGCCCAGGACAATCACCGGCAGCACCATGGTTGCCCACAGCACCCAGGAAATACTGAACGCGACGGGCTGATCGAGTCCGACAATGCCTGCCAAGACGGCGATCGCGGCTGCTTGGAACGTGCCGATGTAAGCCGGCCCCGAAGGGATCATGATCCCAAAGTTGACGACAATGAGCATCAACAGCACGTCATGTAGGGGAATTTGATGACCAAGCGCGTGTTGTATGGGCCCGCCGAACGCCGCCAGGACGCGAGTGTAGACGCCGAACTCCATCGCCCAGATCAGCAACGAGAGGCCAAACACGGCGATGGCGTCGAGCGGGCTACGCAGCATGTGCAGCCCGCCATCAAAAGCGTCCAACAGGTTCATCGCCTTTTCGCCAATCACCGACGGCAGGCGGCGCGCCGGCACGGCGACCAGACGCCGCGCCACATCGCGGCGATAGGTCAGCAGTAGCAAGAACGCGCTCGCACCGACGAACAACGCCGCGGTCACCAGGCCCACACGTTTCACCCAGGAGGGGAATGGATAAATGACACTGACCAGCGCCAACGCCAGAACCAGCGTCAGCCCGTCACAAACACGCTCCATAACGATCGTCGCCAAGGCGGAGGTCGTGCGAACCCGCTCTTTGCGCGCCAGGGTGTAGGCGCGCACCAGCTCGCCCAGCCGAAACGGTAGGACGTTGTTGGCCATGAACCCGATGATCAAGACCTCGCTCAAATGAAGGGTGGGGATGGCTCGCACCCCGCCCAACAGCCGCCCCCAGCGCACGCCGCGTGGTAGGAATGTGGCCAGATACAGCAGCGCGGCTAGAACAATCCAGCGGTAGTCGGCTGCCTCCAGCGCCTGGCGGGCGGCGCCCAGGTTCTGTGCCTTGCGCACGACCAGCACGAGCAGCACGACACTGACTGGTATCCCCGACCAACGTCCGAGCCGCTTCAGCAGCCGTGCAAACGCGGGCGTCATCCAGGCAATCTTCCACGTACGTGCGCAGAGGCCAGCAACCATTGTACCTGGCAGGTAGCCCAGCTCTTCGACCCTGGAGAATTGCTCGGTGGCGCGGCCACGACTATCAGGTGAACCCAGCCCTAATCCCGTGTCTACCCCCTCCTGACTTCCTCGCTGAGGCGGATGCGATATCGCACAAGGTCGCGCAGTGCGCGCAGAATGACAATCGGCTTGGCGCCGGTGGCGTTGCCGTGCGTTCGCTCGTAGTGCGGCACGTTGACCTCGCGGATGCGCGCCGCGCGGGCGTGCGCGCCAACGACGAGCTCGGCGTCGATCATCGCGCCCTGTGACATGATGGGGACCTCTTCCAGCAGCGAGCGGCGGAACAGCTTGAAGCCGCAGTCGATGTCCCGTACCACGGAACCGAAGAAGAGGCGAATGAGCACGTTCCAGCCCCAACCGTTGAGGCGGCGCATGGGCGGATCGCGCCTCGGCTTCCGAAAGCCCGTGACGATGTCGTACGCGGGTGCATAGGGAAGCAGCAGGCGAAGGTCGGTGAAATCGAACTGATTGTCGGTGTGGCTGAAGAAGATCCAGTCGTAGCGCGCGGCGGCAAACCCGGCGCGCAACGCCGCACCGTAGCCGGGGTTCGCGGTACGCGTCACGATGCGGAGGCGCGGATAACAGCGGCCCAGCCGATCCAATATTGTCCCGGTCGCATCGCCGCTGACGTCATCCACGACGATGAGCTCATAGTCCACGCCGAGCGATTGCAACGCGGCGTCGCAACGCTCAACTGCCCACTCCACGTTGCGCTCTTCGTTGTGCGCCGGCAGAACGGCGGATAGGGCCGCGATCACCTGGCGCGATCCAGCACCATGCGCGCCACACGGTTAGCCATGGCGATGCTGTAGTTCTGGCCGCGGTCCTGCGGGTAGACCTGGAACATGTTGGCGATGAACAATCCAGGGAGCGGCGTCACGTGGGGGGGGATATGCGCGGCGAATTCGTCGGTGACGATCGGTTGGGCGTAGGGCGCCTGGAATACATGCTTGTCGAGAATCCACTCCGGCCGGAAGCTGGGATTGAGCCTCGGCAACGCTCCGATCATCTCAGCAATCACATCTCCATCGGCACGTTGGAACAGCGGATGATCCTGCGGGAGATAATTGCCAAGGTACAGCAGGTGTCGCCCGCCATAGTCCTCCGCGGGCATGAGATTGGTGTGCTCGACCGCGGCAAGGAAGGGGAAGCCAGGATCGTTGATGGAGAGCCAATACGGGCGCATCAACCGCCGATCCGATTCAAGGACAACGCAGTGGGCGCCGTAGGCCAGTCCCCAATCATAGCGCCGCCGAAACTCGTCCGGCAGCCCGCGAACGAGCTGCAAGGTCACCCGCGTCGGAGCAGTGGACACGACATCCGTGTAGCAGCCGGTACGTTCGCTGGTCTCCACAGCGAATAGGTCGCCTTGCGGGGCCACGGAGCGGACCGATTCGTTCAGCCAAACGCGGCCACCGAGACGCTGGATCTCCTCCACCAGCCGATCATACATGAGCTGGAAGCCCCCACGAAGGTAGCCAAGCGCGGTGGTGCGGCACTTGATGCGCGCCCACATCCAGGACATGAGGATCTTGTCGGCGTGTATTCCGAACTTGGAGCGCAACAACGGCTCCAATACCACGCTGTAGGCCCCCGATCCCATCCAGCGCCTGAGCCAGGCGCTGGCGGTGGTGCGTTCTAGGGAGTGATAGTCGCGCAGCAGCTTCAGATACGCCGTCGCCGCCCCGAAACGCAGTCGATCCGGGATGGACAGCGGCGAAAAGCGCAGTACGGACGCCGGAGAATCCAGTTGATACATCTGGCCCCGGTAGAGCAGACTGGTTTCGGGGCGTGTCCAAACCAGTCGCTTTCCCAGGCCTAGCTCCTGGATCAGCGCGACAGCGGCGCGGTCGGTACGGAATAAGTGATGATAGAACTTCTCAAGGTAGCTCTGCCCAACCCGGAACCCGGAGGCAAGGCCGCCAGGCTCCGCGCCGCGCTCGAACAGATCCACCGAGCGACCCGCCTGGACAAGGCGATAGGCTAACGTTAGCCCCAGAGCTCCCCCGCCGAGCACGGCAATGGCCACGTTCGTCGCCTCGTGTTGCACAGTCCGCCGAACCCCGGCGCCGCCAATCTCTTGTCCCACAATAGTACCTCTATACCCCAAGCAACCGTCCTTCGCCGGTCCCCACGCCCTACACTACAACGCTGCGCCGCGTCCGCGTCGGCGGCGGACGTCAGGATAGGCCATGAGGAGAATGCGTCGCGTTGGACCAACCTGCACTCGACGGCGAGCCCCTGAGTGGTAACGAGACGCGCTTGCTCTTGTTGCGCCACGGCCAAACTGACGGAAACCGATCGGGACAGCTCCTCGGTGTGACCGATCTCCCCTTGAACGAGCAGGGGCGTACACAGGCGCGCTCCCTCGGGGCGTGGCTGCGCGACCACCGATCCCTCGACGCGATCTTTTCCAGCGACCTCGCCCGGGCACGGGAAACCGCGGCGATCATAACCGCGTCGCTCGGTCGTCCCTTGCCCATGCACGTTGAGTCTGACCTTGCTGAGATGAACTTCGGCGAAGCCGAGGGTGTGCTCATCCAGGAGCTGGCGGCGCGATTTCCTCAGCTCTCGCCGTACGTCGGTACGGCGCTGCCGGATCATCCCGATTGGCAATGGCCGGGTGGGGATTTCCGATTCGCCTACTACGGACGAGTTGTCACCACGATTGAGCGCCTGGCCGCCAAGTACCGCGGGGAGACGGTGGCGCTGGTAACCCATGGCGGCGTCATTACGGGATATTTGCACTGGCTGACCAAGCGGGTCCTCGGTTTCTCGCTCGACCATCTCGTCGACAACTGTAGCGTGACTGAGCTGCGGTACGTCGGAACCGAGGTTCGCGTTGTCGGCGTGGGTGAGCTACCCTGGGCAACGGGAGCCGAGGGGTCACTGTCCTTTGCTAGTTGAGGGAGTACCGCCGCCGGAAGGCTGCAGGGTCACATCCTGCTCAATGGTCCGCGCTGCCTGAGCCCTTGCCTGGTCGAGCGCCTGCTGCGCGCTGAGCCGTCCATCCAGGGCCTGTGGAATCATCGCATTCAACTGTCCGGCCACTTCCGCGGTCCAGGGGAAGTTCTGTTCGACCCGCCCGGAGCGCAACGCCTGAAGCATGACGGCCGCATCCGGATCACCGGCCACTGGCGGCGCCTGCTGCGCCGCCAGGAGCGATGGGATGGTCCCGCCGCCAAACAGGGCGGCCTGCGCCTTCGGGTCGGTGGCGAGCCAGCGTATGAACTGCCAGGCGCCTTCGGGGTGAGGATCGGCGCTCTGCGCCGGTGCGAAGGCATAGAGGTTGTCGGCAAGCGTCGCCGGGGACCCGCCAACCAGCGTTGGCAGCGTGACCAGGCGCATCGGCAGACTATCCGGCTGTTTTTTGAGCCGGACGAACGTCCCGTACGTCGCCGGCATCATCGCCAATTTGCCGTGAGTGAAGGCGCCGCTGACGCCTTCGGTGAGCGTCGCCGTACTAACCAAACGGCCAATTGCCAGGGCGCCGCCGTTGACCTGCTGGTTGGCAATCAGCCATTGCAGCGACTTGAGTCCCGCGGGCCCGTCGAACGCCGCTGCCCGCCCATCGGCGGTGAGAATATCTGCGCCTTGTTGCCAGAGCCAGATTTCGAACGGCAGGCCGGAGGAGAGGATTGCTCCCGTCTGCTGCAACTGGCCGCGGCTGTCACGCTTCACCAGAGCGGCGCAGGCGGCGTCGAAGTTATTGGTGGACCAGTCTGGCGATGCCGCCACTTTCGCCGAGTCCAGCAGCTTGGAGCTTGCCGCGAGCACGGTAGCATCGAGGCCGATGGGCAGTCCCCAGAGCTGATCGTTGACCATGCCCCCTTCCCAGGAGCGAGGAGAAAACAGCGTGGCGGTCACATTGTCGCGATGAGCCAGCTCGTTCAACGGGAAGCCGGCGCCACGGCTGACCAGGCTCCACGCTCGAGACCGCGGATAGACGACCACATCGGGCGCATCGTGGGCCCCGATGACCACGAGCAGCTTGATGGACAGGTCCGGTTGTGGCTGGGCAATCGCGGGCACTGCCGGCTTGGTGGCGTTGTAGCTGGTGATGAGGTCCTGCAATGTCGACGCGATGGGCAGTCCCGACTCGTACCAAATCGTGATGCTCGCCGGGCTCTTGCCACCCTTGCCATTGACGGTCTGGCCGCAGCCGGCCAGCAGCGCGGCGCCCCCGGCGAGCAGGAAGTGGCGGCGCGATAGCAGACTTGGCATACGATACCTCGGCGGCGAGATCGAGCCGGCGCACGACTCACGCCGGAGCACTCCCTTGCGCCATGCATGATAGGGTATGGCGGCGCTAGGCGTCGGCCAGTGGAGGCGGCCTCATCCGAAACATCACCGCCTTTATTACGTGAGCGTGACGCTTTCGCATGCTTCCGCGACTCCGGCCGTCACGTAGCTTATACTTGGACGCCAGGCGTGCCGTGAGCTCAACGGCGCGATAGCGCGGTGGGAAATGATCAGTTGAGGCGGCCTACCGCAGATTTGACGTCAGGTTGACTGATCGGACGCTCGTGCTCGCCCTCCTAGTCGCGGTTGTCGTGACGGCGCTGGTAGCGCTGATAGCACTCATTGGCGCGTGGCGACTGCGCGGCGAGCTTCGGCAAGTCCACCGTGCCGCGGCGGCCCTGTCCAATGGAGGACTGCTGGGATTGGATCAGGTGCTGCGCGAGCAGGGGCTTGACCTCCGCCGTCTTGGTGACCGGACAGGGGAGCTGGAGCGCCGTCTGGGAGCAAGCGAAGAGCGATTGGGGGCGGCCATTCGCCGCGTGGGGGTCGTGCGCTTCAACCCGTTTCGGGAGAGTGGTGGTGACCAGAGCTTCGTCGTGGCCTTGCTCGACGACAGCGGTGCAGGCGTGGTGCTGACCGGATTGCACAACCGCAATGACACCCGTGTCTATGCCAAGCCGGTCGACGCCGGCGTCTCCAAGTACCCGCTTTCTGACGAAGAAGCTCAAGCAATCAAGACCGCTTTGGGCCGATCCCAAAGCAGTGTGCCAACGTGAGCGCGGAATATCGCAATCTCCCATCCGTAGATTCGTTGTTGCGCCATCCTACGATGCAGTCCGCCCCATACCGACGCTCTGCTGAACATCTGGTCCGCATCACACGCCAGATCCTATCGGAAGCTCGACTAGCTATTGCCGATGGGCAGCGCGCGCCAACCAGCGACGCCCTTGCGGGTCGGGTAGTTGCCCGCCTAGAGGAAGAGCGCAGACCTCGCCTTCGTCGCGTGATCAACGCCACCGGCGTGATATTGCAGACAAATCTTGGACGCGCGCCGCTCTCGCCGTCCGCGATCGCCGCGGTTTCGGCGGTCGCGGCGGGCTACACGAACCTTGAGTTCGATCTGGAGGCGGGTGAGCGAGGCAGTCGCCAGGCGGCGATTGGCCAGCTCTTGCGCGAGGCGACCGGGGCAGAAGCCGGCCTTGCCGTCAATAACAACGCGGCCGCGGTCCTCTTGGCGCTGGCGGCTCTGGCAGCGGGACGCGAGGTACTGGTCTCACGAGGCCAGCTCGTCGAGATCGGCGGGGGCTTCCGAATCCCTGACGTGCTGGCGCAGAGCGGGGCCACGCTGATTGAAGTCGGAACCACGAACCGGACGTATGCCCGCGACTACTCAGCGGCGATCAACGACAACACGGCCGCTATCCTGAGGGTCCACCCGAGCAACTTTGTCCAACAAGGGTTCATCTACCAGCCGGAGATCACCGAGCTGGTTGCGTTATCACATGACCGTGGCCTGCTCTTCCTTGACGATCTCGGTAGCGGCGCCTTACTCGACACTTCGACTGTGGGGCTTGCCCATGAGCCGACCGTCCAGGAGAGCATCGCGGCCGGGGCCGACGTCGTCTGCTTCTCTGGAGACAAGCTACTCGGTGGACCGCAGTGTGGCCTGGCCGTCGGCGCCGGGGCCCCGATCCTGGCAATGACGCGTCACCCCCTCGCCCGGGCGGTCCGGATCGACAAACTCAGCTTGGCAGCATTGGAAGCGACCCTCCGGCAACATGCCATGGGGGAAGCCGGCGACGAGTTGCCGGTCTGGCAGATGCTCAGGCGGCAGGTGGATGACCTAACATTAATCGTGACGGCATGGCAACGGCGGCTGGGCGAGGCAGGCATCGCCAACCGAATCATTGCCGGCGAATCGACGATTGGCGGTGGCTCCCTTCCTGGTGAAACTCTTCCAACGCCGCTATTATGTCTAGCGAGCGATGATGCGACGGGGCTTGCTCGACGCTTGCGATGCCGGAACCCTGCCATTGTCAGCAGGATTCACCGCGACACGCTGCTGTTCGATCCCCGCACCGTGTTGCCGGATGAGGGCTCCGCTTTGGTTGAGGGTATCATCGCGGCATGGAATGCCGGCGAAGGGTCAGGCCAGTGACTGGTGGAATCGCACTAGCGCCTTGGCCACCTCAACTTGCATGACCTCGAGTAGTCGATGCCCGAGATCCGCCGAGGCGCGACCGGTCCGCTCGGTGTAGCCATCGATGCGCTGCATGCTGTGGTCCTGCTGCATAAACATGGGCACGTTGGTATCGGGTATCGCGGTGGTAGGCACACCTTTCGCCGGCGCCGGCGTGGTTATGTCCACGAGATCCGGCCGTAACGCGAGGATGAGCGATTTCTCAAAGTCGCCCGCGTGGCCGGGGATGCGCAGGCCTTTCGCTTCATCCAGCGCGTGCATCGCCCGCATGGCGAGTGTCCAATAGGAAGCGGCCCCGGCGAGACAGGCGTGGCCGTTGCTCACTTCTCGTGCCGCCATACGTATGATCTCGTCGTTGCCGCCGTGGCCGTTGAGGAAGAAGATGCGTCGAAAGCCCGAAGCCACGGCCGACTCGCCGAGTTCGCGCAGCACCGCCAGCAGCGTCTCCGCCTTCATCGAAAAGACCCCGGGATAGGGGAAGTGGTGCGGAGAATAGCCATAAGCGACGATCGGCGCCACGGTGACCGAGATGTGCTCGACGGCACGACTCGCGGCGCGATGCGCCACCGCCTCGCAGGCCAACACGTCGACCGTGATCGGCAGATCGGGAGCGTGTTGCTCCACCGCCGCCACCGGGATTACCAGGGTGGTATCCGCGGCCATCTCCCCAACCTGCTCTCGCGTCATCTCGCCTAACAGCAGCTTCGCTCGCATCCTCGTTACCTTTCATCCCCACCTGACTCTGGTGGCAAGATCGTGGCCGGGCACGTTGGACTCACCACCAGTCTCAGCCAATTGGCGGCTATCATACTCGCAATCTGCACGAAGGATCGCGAACTTTGGCTGAGAGGCAGGAACCCCACCTCGGCGAGGCGAGTAGCCATCAGCGCTCGGCCTCCGATTCCCAGATTGACGCCGCCCTTCGACAGACACTCCTTCAGTACGGGCAGTACCTCGATGACGAAGGCGCTCAGCAGGTGAGGACACGTCTGACCCGTCTGCACGATGCTTGCGCCACTCTGGCGCGCATCCCGCTCCAGAATGCCGACGAGCCCGCCTGGCAGTCTGTTCCTCCGCAAGGACCAGCTCCCCCAGCGGAGCCGAAGGCAACCGGTCGTGGATGAGCGGTCGCTAGCGTTCGCGGGAATCCGAGAGCTGGGTCAAGCACTCCGTACTGGCGAGACGACTCCCCTACAACTGGCAACGTTCGCGTTGTCCCGCCTGGAACGGCTGGGGCCACGACTGAACGCGGTCGTGACGGTCACGCGCGCTCGCGCGCTGGAAGAGGCGGCGAAGGCGCAGGACGAGCTCACGAGCGGACTCGACCGGGGACCGCTCCACGGCATCCCCTATGGCGCCAAGGATCTCCTAGCAACCGGCGGCGGCATTCCGACCACCTGGGGCGCGGCACCCTTTCGACAGCAGCAGTTTGCAGAAGACGCGGCGGTCATCACTCGCCTGCGAGACGCGGGCGCTGTGCTGGTCGCCAAACTCGCCATGGTAGAGCTAGCAGGCGGCTTCGACTACGACCAGCCAAATGCGTCCTTTACGGGACCAGGCATTAACCCCTGGGACATCCACCGATGGAGCAGCGGCTCGTCCAGCGGATCGGCGTCGGCGGTAGCGGCGGGCCTGGTCCCTTTCGCCATCGGCTCTGAGACGTGGGGGTCGATTCTGTCACCCGCCGCCGCCTGCGGCCTCTCCGGTCTCCGACCGACCTACGGGCGCGTGAGTCGGCATGGGGCGATGGCGCTCTCCTGGTCGTTGGACAAGATCGGCCCAATATGTCGTAGCGCCGACGATTGCGGTCTCGTTCTCGCCGCCATCGCCGGGGCTGATCCGTTGGACGCTGACGACCGGACGGAGTCGTGGCGCTACGAGGGGATCAGGAGCGCGTCTCGACCATTTCGGCTGGCCGTGCCACGAGGTCTCACCGACGACGGTCTGCTCCAGCCGGCGGTGCGCGAGCGATTCGGCCAGGCTATCGAGGAATTGCGAAGCTGCGCTGACATTGAGGAGGTTGACCTGCCGGACTTTCCGCACGTTGAAGTCACCCAGCTCATCCTCAAGGCCGAGACAGCCAGTGCGTTCGAGGGGTTTCTCGCCGCCGGCGGCCCCGCTGGTCTCGCGGCGCCGGAGAGCCGAACAGCAGGATACGCTGGGACCACCATACCGGCGGTCGCCTATCTCCGAGCGCTGCGCATACGCGGGCAGATTGCTCGCGCCTGGAAACGGCTCCTGCAACCATATGACGCGCTGGTCGCGCCGACGATTTCCCACGTGGCAAGCAAGCTGAACGAGCGCTTCAGCGAGGCCGAATGGCCGCATAGCCCCGCCGCGGTCCGCGACATTGCCGCCGCGGGGAACGTCGCCGGCTTGCCGGCTATATCCGTACCCTCGGGCTTCGACGCGGCAGGGTTGCCCACTGCCGTTGCTTTTCTGGGCAGCGCCCACAGTGAGCAGCGCATGCTCGAGGTAGCGGCGGCCTATCAGGAGCGGACAACCTGGCATTCGCGGCATCCCGAGTGGTAGTGTGGATGCATGGCAGTTGCGCTCTGGATGTGGCCGCTCGCCTTCCTGGCGGGCCTGATCTCCTTCTTCTCGCCGTGTGCGCTTCCCTTGTTGCCGGGCTATCTGTCCTTCGTCACGGGTCTCAGCGCGCGTGACGTTGGCACATCGGGCGCGCGATTGGCTGCGTTTGGGCCGTGCCTGCTCTTCGTCGCCGGGTTTACCCTGGTCTTCACCGCCTTGGGCGCGTCGGCATCGGCAGTCGGGGCTGTCCTGGTCAGCTACCGCGCGCTCCTGGAAAAGCTCGCTGGCCTGTTCATCATCGCTATGGCGCTGGTGATGGTCGGGATCGTCCGCGTCCCTGCCTTGCAAGGTGAATATCGGGTCCACGTCATGCAGCGACCCAGCAATGTCCTCGGCGCAGTGCTCCTTGGCGCGGCGTTCGCCGTAGGCTGGACGCCCTGCATCGGTCCTGTGCTGGCGGCCGTGCTGGCCGTCGCCGGCAGCCAGGCCCACGCCGGCCAGGGCGCGGTGCTCTTGCTGGATTACTCGCTGGGCCTGGGAGTGCCTTTCCTAGTTACGGGCCTCTATCTCTCGCACCTGACCGGCACCTTGAAGGCACTGAAGCGCTACATGCGGGTCCTCACCTATGCCGGCGCCGGCCTCCTGGCGCTGATGGGTGTTCTGCTGCTGTCCGATCGCTGGCTGCAGGTGATGGCGCCGCTGCTCCGCCTCTACAGCCAGCTCAACTGGCCGCCGTTCTGAGCTCTACTCCAGGCCCTCATCAGGGGCAAACTCAATCCACTCGAGAGCCTCTCGCTCGCGCTCGGTATCGGCGGCCATTTCCCGATAGGCTGCTTCTAGCGCGTAGTCTTCGACGACATGAGGGCGCACCAACCCCTCAATGAAACTACTGATCTGGCCACGACCTATCCTGTGGTGCAAGCCCTGATAAACGTCGTCCGCTAGCGTGATCGTCAGTTTCCTATGCATCTTCTCGCTTCTCCCAGGCGGGCAACACGTGTACACGTATTGTACCGCGCCTCAGCGCAGCCCATCTTGGTGTCGAGGCGACCGTGGCAACGCGGTTTGTAGGGCGCGATCAGTCGCGCCTTTCCAGCAGCCTCCTGAGGCGCTCTACTTCCGCCTCCAAAGTCAGGCACTGCCCAGCCTCAGTCCGGGCCTGCCTCTCTGCCTAGGCGCTAACCGCGGCCGCTGTCCTCACGTGTGTCAGCACGTCCAGCGCCGGCACGACGTGGCGCTCCATCCCCAGATCCTTGGGACTGAAGCCCAGGGCCAGGCCGATGAGCTGCGGCAGGTGCAGGATGGGCAAGCCCAGCCCACCGCCGCGCACGCCCTCGGCGTCCGGCTGCTGGGCGTCCAGGTTGAGGTGGCAGAGCGGACAGGGCGTCACCATCACGTTGGCGCCGTTGGCCATGGCGTCGGCAATGTGGTTGCCCGCCATCGAGAGCGAGTTCCGCCGGTTCATGGTGAGGATGGGGAAGCCGCAACACTTGGACTGGCCGCGGAAATCGACAAAGGTGGCGCCCAGGGCTTCGATCACCGGCTGCAGGAGCTCGGCGCGCTCGGGGTGCTCGTCCATTTCGAGGTGAGCCTTCGGCCGCAGGATGTAGCAGCCATAGAACGGCGCCACACGCAACCCGGTCAGCGGTCGCGTCACCTTGCTCCGCAGCTCATCCAGCCCCAAGTCCTCGGCCAACGCCCAGAGCAGATTGGTCACGCGCGTGGCGCCCTGATATTGGTAGCCCTCGCCGCTCTCACGCAGGAGACTGTTGGCGCGCTCCAGCGAACCCTCTTCGTGCTGGAAACGATAGTTGACGCCACTCATGACGCCCTGGCAGGTTGAGCAGTTGGTGAGGACAGGCAGACTGCGCTTTTCGGCCATCGCCAGCGTGCGCGCGTTGAGCGAGTCGGCAAGATCGTGGTCGCGCTCGTGCAGCACGCCGGCTCCCGTACAGGCCGCTTCCTTTAGCTCGTCCAGCTCAAAGCCGAGCGCACTCGTCACCTTGACCATCGATTGGTAGAGCTCGGTACAGGCGCCCCGCGAGACGCAGCCGGGGTACCAGGCAAACTTCAATGTCATCGAGTAGCCGTCACCTTTTCCTTCTTGTTCTTGCCCGCATGGAAGAGCCGGCGCACCCCTTGCACACCGGGAATCGAGCGGTGAATCACACTGGGCAGCTTCCTACGCGCCACCAGGCGCAACGCACCGGGGATCAGTTGGAGCTGTGCCTTCACATTGAAGACCCCGACCGAAAACGGCAAGAGCGTCAACTCATTCAGCCGTCCGCTGTGCCCCACCGTCCGCGCAAACTCATCGGCGTGCCGGGCGCCGGTGCCGCTCCAAACGCCCTTCTGGTGGGCAATCTCGCGGGTGGCCATGATGCGGTCCATCGGCGCCACGCCTTTGGGACATTGCTGAACGCACTCGAAGCAATGCGTGCAATCCCAGATCCCGGAGGGCTGGGTGAGCATCTCCAGCCGCGCCTTCTGCTTGCCGTCACGCGGATCGGCCACGAAGCGATAGGCCTTGGCGAGCGCGGCCGGTCCGATGAACGTCGGGTCGACCTCCAGCGCCGTGCAGTCGGAGACGCAGCAGCCGCACATGATGCAGGCCATGACCGGATTGAGATGCACCATCGCGTCGTGATCGACAATGTACTCCCGCTCCGGCGGCGGCCCTTCCGGCTGCAAGAACGGCTGAACCTGGCGGACCTTGCTCCAAAATGGCGCGAAGTCCACCACCAGATCCTTGATGATGGGCAAGTTGCCCGCCGGCTCAACTTTGATCGGGGCGCCGTTCGGCGACACGTCGGACGCCTTCGTGATGCACGCCAACCGCGCGTGGCCGTTGATGCGCATGTTGCAGGAGCCGCAGATGGCGCTGCGACAGGAGCAGCGCATGGCCAGCGTGCCGTCCTGCTCCTCGCGCACCTGAAGGAGGCCGTCGAGCACCGTGCCGGCCGGCGGCAATTCGGTGGTGTACGATTGCCAGGACGACTCTTTGGTGTCCGCGTCAGTGCGCTTGACCTGCAAGGTGACCTGCATCTAGTAGCTCCTCGCCGTTGGTTGCCATTGGGTAATGGTCACTGGAAGCGTCTCCATTCGCGGGCCGCCCTCGCTGTCGTAGGCCAGCGTGTGTTTCAGCCAGTTCACGTCATCGCGTTCGGGATAGTCGGTGCGGAAATGGGCGCCACGACTTTCCTTTCGGTACTGCGCCGCCGCGCAGATCACTTCGGCCAAATCCAGCATGTAGCCAAGCTCCAATGCCGAAAACAAGTCAGTATTGTAGACCTTGCCTTTATCCTGCACACCGACCTCAGGGTACACGGCGCGCAGCTCGCGAATCGTCGCCCATGCCTCTTGAATGCCAGCCTCGGTGCGGAACACGCTGACATTGCGATCCATGATCCGTCCCATCTCCAAACGGACCGCTGCGGACCGACGGCGCAGTGGCCGCTCCAGCAAACCGACCAGACGCCGTTCGACCATGGCCGACCACTCGCCATTGCCGGCCGGCCCTGGCTGACTCTTCACATACTCCGCGGCGGCTGCCCCTGCTCTCCGGCCAAAGGTAATCGTCTCCAAGAGTGAGTTCGCTCCGAGTCGGTTACCGCCGTGGATGCTGACGCACGCCGTTTCACCCGCCGCATATATCCCCGGGACGGGGGTCGCCCCTTGGACGTCGGTCTTAATCCCACCCATTTGGTAGTGCATCCCTGGCCGGATCGGGCAGGGCTCGTCGATGATATCCACACCGGCGAAGTCGTGGGCCAGCTCCCGAATCTGGGAGAGCCGCTCCTTGATCTTGGCCTCACCTAAATGGCGGCAGTCGAGCAACACGCAGCCGTCGACTCCGCGTCCTTCCTGAATCTCCGTCGCCTCGGCGCGAGACACGACGTCGCGTGACGCGAGCTCCATCTTGTTGGGGGCATAGCGCGACAAGAAGCGCTCACCCTGACTGTTGATCAGGTAGGCGCCGTCACCGCGCGCGGCCTCAGAGATGAGCACGCCATTGGCCTTGAGCGTGGTCGGATGGTACTGCACCATCTCCATGTCCATCAGCGGCGCCCCGGCGCGATAGGCAGCGGCCATGCCGTCGCCGGTGCAGATCAGGGCGTTGGTGCTGGGCTCGAAGACGCGCCCCAGACCGCCCGCGGCAATGATGACCGCCTTGGCCCAGATCGGCTCGACCCGCCCGGTGAGCATGTCGATGGCGACCACGCCGCGGCAGGCGCCGTCCTCCATGATCAGGTCGGTGACGAACCACTCCTCGTAGACGCGCGTGTTCGCCTTCATGATCTGCTCGTACATGACGTGCAAGATCGCTTGACCGGTGAAGTCGGCCACGAAATAGGTGCGTGCCTGGCTGGCGCCGCCGAAGTTGCGGGCGCCGAGTCGTCCCGTTTCGTCGCGGTTGAACGTGACGCCCATGTGTTCGAGCTCGATGATGTCTGGACCGGCCTCGCGCGCCGTGATCTCGATCGCGTCCTGGTCGCCCAGATAGTCGCTGCCCTTGACCGTATCGAAGGCGTGCGACTCCCAAGAGTCCCCTTCGCTCAAGGCCGCGTTAATTCCCCCTTGTGCCGCCGTGGAATGGCTACGCACCGGGTGTACCTTGGACAGGAGCGCGACATCTGCCCCATGCCGCTGCGCTTCCAGCGCCGCTCGCATGCCGGCCAAGCCCGCGCCCATCACCAAAATATCGTGTTGCAACATTGTCCGTTCCCTACGAGCTATCAGCTATCAGGTATCAGCCATCAGCAGCGCGGCCGGTCTCGGCCTGTCAAGTTCATAGCGAATAGGCGTACTGCCGGACGGCGTGCGGCGTTCGGTTTCGTTGCGCTGCTGATCGCTGATACCTGATAGCTGATAGCTCAATTTGTATCCATCGGTTCCAGCACGGGCTCGACTTGCTCCACTCCCGCATCTGGTGAAGCGAGTTCTGGACCATAGGGTACGATCGCCCAATCCACCGTCGACATGCGCCCGGCTTCGGCCTGTCTCGGCAATGGCTCGTACCGTGTGATCGAGCCCGGCGCGGGCGGGGCCTCTCTCGCCAGTCGTATGACCTGCTTGTCGTCCAATCGCTCCAAGATCTTCCGTAGGGACAGCGCCACGATGCCGTGCGTTACGACCAACACGCGCTGCTCGGCTCGGTCACGAAACATCGTATTCAGGATGCTGAAACAGCGCAAACTGACGTCGGCCCAACTCTCACCACCAACTGGGCGGTAGTAGTAAGGACCATCGAGCGCCAGGCGGCGCACCTCGTCGGGATACTTGGCGGCGATCTCCCAGTAATCCATCGCGGCGGTGATGCCAAGGTCGCGATCACGCAGGCGCTCGTCGACGCGACACTGGGCGACAAGACGATGTTGCTCGTTCGGAGGTTGGGCGGCCAGCACACGATCGAGGGTTTCCGCCGCGCGCGTCCACGGCGAGACAAATACGGCGTCGAAGTCCGGCTCGTTGGCGGCTAGCCACGATGCCGCGGCATCTGCTTGGGCCTTGCCACGCTCGGACAGCGAAGTGCTAGCCCCACGACTGGGACGGCCAGGTCGTGAAGAACCGATCCCATCGGCGCGCTGGGAGGCGGGGCAATCGCCGCCGCGGACGACGACGATGCGCGCCGGACGCTCGATCACGTTCGCGCTCATCGCCGCTCCTCACCGGTCCCGCACCGGACCCTACCGATGCGGCATCGACTATAAGGATGCCATGCCCTGGTGTCAACTCGAGCGGACAGCGTGGCAGACCGTCGGTATCAGACCCTCAGGCGTCCCTCTCCGGAATACGCGGGCCGTGCTACACTGCCCGCGCGACTTGGTCGAAGCGTTGGGTCGGGGATCTTTCCTTTCAAGGCAAGAGGGAGGGTGAGATGGCAGCGCAGTCGGAATACAATCTGGCGCTCGATTGCGTGCAGGTCACCGAAGCGGCGGCTATTGCGGCAGGCCGCTGGCTCGGCCACGGCGACAATCATCGCGCCGACCAGGCGGCGGTGGAGGCGATGCGCACGACCCTCGACCGGCTCGGTGTCGACGCAACCGTGGTTATCGGGGAGGGCGAACGTGACGAGGCGCCGATGCTCTACATTGGCGAGCGCATCGGCACTCCAGGCACAACGGAAGTCGATATCGCGGTTGATCCGCTCGAGGGGACCAACCTCGTGGCCCGCGGGCAGCCGGGTTCCACCGCGGTGATCGCCGTCGCCGAGAAAGGCGGACTGCTCCACGCCCCCGACACCTACCTGGACAAGCTCGTCGTCGGTCCCCAGGCAGCCGGCAAGGTAGACCTCAACTTTCCAGTTCGGGCTAATTTGCGGATCATTGCCGATTCGCTCCACCGCAAGATTGAGGATCTCACCGTCGTCGTGCTGGAGCGGGAGCGTCACAAGGAATTAATTGCCGAAATCCGCGAGGCCGGGGCGCGCATCAAGATGATTGCCGATGGCGATTTGGGCGCCGCGATCTCGGTAGCCGTTTCCGGGACGGGCGACCACGCGGTCATGGGGATCGGCGGCGCTCCGGAAGGCGTGCTCGCCGCCGCCGCACTGCGCTGCCTTGGTGGCGAGATCTTGGCGCGGTTCCGCCCCCGCAACGACGGTGAAGGTGAACGAGCGGTGACGATGGGTATCGACCTCGAGCGCACCTACAACACGCGCGATCTCGCGAGCGGGGAGCACGTAATCTTTACGGCCACCGGCGTCACCAGTGGCGACCTGCTCAAAGGCGTGCAGTATTTCGCCGGCGGCGCCAGGACGCATTCGCTCGTGATGAGCGCGGCCACCGGCACCTTCCGCTTTATCGACACGGTACACATGTTCGACCGCACACTGGTGCCGGGGGTGCGGCTGTAGCGGATGCTGGCGCAAGCGGCCGGGGAGCGCGGGCGTCCCGCCCGCCCCGGTTGCCCTCATCGACGGCGTTGCGCGCGACCGTGGCGACCGGGCGGGCGGGACGCCCGCGCTCCCCGGCCGCGCTCTTGTGGAACAGAACGGCTGGCCTGACGGGGCTGCTACCCCCCCGCCAGCGGCGCCGTGGCTCGGCTCACTGGTGTGGGCCGGTCGCCCGGCTCCGCCAGATGGCAGGCGACCATGTGGCCGCGCCCGGTCATGTCCCGCCACTCTGGTACCTCGTTGCTGCACCGGTCGATAGCAATTGGGCAGCGTGTGTGGAAGACACAGCCGCTGGGCGGATTCACCGGGCTGGGCACGTCCCCCTTTAGGATGATCCGCTCGCGACGCCGCTCCAGCCGAGGATCAGGAATCGGCACCGCCGAGAGCAGGGCTCGAGTGTACGGATGCTTGGGATTCTCGTAGAGGTCGGCGCGGTCGGCCAGCTCCACGACCTTGCCCAGGTACATGACGGCCACCCGGTCACTAATGTGCCGCACCACGGAAAGGTCGTGAGCGATGAACAGGTAGGTGAGTCCGAATTGGGCCTGCAAATCCTCCAACAGATTGATGATCTGTGCGCGAATAGAGACATCGAGCGCCGAGATCGGCTCATCGCAGACAATGAAGTCCGGGCGCAGCGCCAGGGCGCGGGCGATGCCGATGCGCTGCCGTTGCCCGCCGGAAAACTCATGCGGGTACCGGTTGGCAAAGTAAGGGTTCAGCCCGACCACCCTCAGCAGCTCCTGAACCTGATCGCGGGTCTGCTGGCGGCCGGTCGCCAGCTTGTGGATCTGCAACGGTTCGGCAACGATCGAACCGACCGTCATGCGGGGATTCAGCGAGGCGTAGGGATCCTGGAAGATCATCTGCATGCGGCGGCGCATGCGCCGGAGCGCCTCGCCGCGGAGCTGCGTCAGCTCAGTACCGTCAAACGTCACCTGGCCGGAAGTCGGTCGTAGTAACTGAAGGATGGCGCGACCGGTGGTCGACTTGCCGCAGCCGGACTCGCCGACGAGACCGAGCGTCTCGCCCGTGCGAATGTCCAGGCTAACGCCGTCGACTGCTTTCACGGCGCCGACTTGGCGCTGCAAGATGATCCCCGAATGAATGGGAAAATGCACCCGGAGCTCACGAATCTGAATCAGAGCGCTGCCTGGCTGTGCAGTGGGGTGCGCCAGCGCCGCGGCGGAAACTGCCATGAGGTGTCCTCCTTGTCTCGACGGGTTCCGGTACTCAAAAACTTGTCCGTCAGGCGCTCGCCGAAAAGGCGACCGCGGCGCGGGTGATCTCCCGCACGCATGCGGCACGATGATCCGGACCCACCAGGCGCAGCTCGGGCGTGCCCTGGCGACAGCGCTCGAGCGCGAAACTACAACGTGCCGAGAATGGACAGATGGCCGGCAAGTTAATGAGATCAGGCGGCAAGCCCTCGATGGGCACGAGCCGCTCCCGCCGCTGGGCGTCGAGCCGCGGAATCGAGTTCAGCAAGCCCAGCGTGTACGGGTGCCGAGGATTGGCAAAGAGCTCGTCGGTCGATGAGGTTTCGGCGACCTTGCCGGCGTACATGACAATGATGCGATCGGACACGCCGGCGACGACCCCGAGGTCGTGCGTGATCAACAGCACGGCCGTATTGAACTCCCGACGTAGCGTCGCGATCAGCTCCAAGATCTGGGCCTGAATCGTCACGTCCAGCGCCGTGGTCGGCTCGTCGGCGATGAGCAGCTTGGGATTGCACGACAGCGCCATTGCAATCATGACCCGCTGGCGCATGCCGCCGGAAAACTGGTGTGGGTAATCGTCGATGCGGCGCTCGGCGGCGGGAATCCCGACGAGCTGCAGCAGCTCAATGGCGCGTTTGCGCGCTTGCCGCGGGCCCATTTTGAGGTGAAGCTGCAGAGACTCGGTGATTTGCCGTCCGACCGTCAACACGGGATTGAGCGAGGTCATAGGATCCTGGAAGATCATCGCGATCTGTTTGCCGCGGATGCGGCGCATCTCCTCACCGCTGACCTTGAGCAGGTCACGCCCTTCGAAGAGCACCTCTCCCGAGGCGGTACGAGCGGGCGGGCTGGCAAGCAGCCGCATGATGGAGAGGGCTGTCACGCTCTTCCCGCAGCCGGACTCGCCCACCAGCCCCAGTGTCTCGCCGGGGCGGATCCCCAGGCTCACCCCATCTACCGCTTTTACCGTACCGTCGCGAGTAGCAAAATAGGTGCGCAGATCGCGCACCTCGAGCAAGTAATCAGAAGCCAACGCGCCTCCTCTCGCGGCGGAATACCCCTTGGCACGCGCGCTTGTGAGCCCAGGGACATCTTCAGTATATAGCGCGCCACGTCACCCGTGCAGTGACATACGCGTTCTGGCCGCGACAATAGGTCGTGCCGGCTTGACATGCCACGTCTCTAAATGCTAGTGTCCACTCAGGCAATCGACAATCGAAGATGCAATATCAAGAGTGACGCGAGGCAACTGGGCCGTTGACCGTCCGGCAACCTGGCTTCTCGGTGAGGCGAAGGTGCCAATTCCAGCCCGTCGTGGGGGCAGATAGGCCGCACGGATTTCAACGTGCGGAAACGGGCCAACTCTTTCAGGCTGGCAGGATGGACCACTATCGTTTGCGTGGTCGTGGGACCCGCGGCGATGGTGCGATGCGGGATAAGCTTGGGCCTCTCGGACAACCGAGAGGCCCTTTCTTGTCTCCGCGACGGCGCCAACGCGTGCTGCATCTTCACCAGGCGTCCGCCGACAGGCGTGGCGCAGAGAGGAAATGACCGGGGTGCAGTACTCTGTGTTCGCCAGCGAATCCGTCTGCAGTGGCCATCCCGACAAAGTGTGCGACGCCATCTCCGACGCTGTCTTGGACGCTTGTTTGGCGCAAGATGCGCGCAGCCGCGTGGCCTGCGAATCGCTGGCTACCGTCAATCGCGTCGTCCTGGCCGGCGAGATTACCACGACCGCCCAGGTTGACTACGCGGCGGTGACCCGCGCCGTGCTTCGTGACCTCGGCTACACCGTCCCCGATTATGGCTTCCATGCGGACACCGCCGAGATCAACGTCAATCTGCACACTCAGTCGCCCGAAATCGCCGTCGGTGTAGATCAGGAGGGCGCCGGTGATCAGGGGATGATGTTCGGCTATGCCTGCCGTGAGACGCCCGAGCTCATGCCGCTGCCTATCACGCTCGCGCACCGCCTAGCCCGTGCTATCGATGAGGCTCGGAGCAGTTGCCAGCTGCCCTATTTGCGACCCGATGGCAAGACCCAGGTTTCCGTTCGCTATGAAGATCGCCGCCCCGTCGGTGTCGAGTCGGTCGTGCTCGCGGCCCCGCACGACCCCCACGTGTCCCTCGACCAGCTCGCCGATGACCTCTTCGTCGCCGTCGTGCGGCCCGTGCTGGGCGAGCTTGGCTGGAGCATCCCGGCCAGTCGGCTAATCGTCAACGGCACGGGCGTATGGCATCACGGTGGCCCGGCCACGGACACTGGTTTGACCGGGCGCAAGATTATCGTCGACGGCTACGGCGGAATGGCTCGCGTCGGGGGCGGCGCGTTCAGCGGCAAGGATCCCACCAAGGTTGACCGCTCCGGCGCCTATGGAGCTCGCTACATCGCCAAGAACGTCGTCGCCGCGGAGCTGGCCGACCGCTGTGAGGTCCAAGTAGCCTACTGTATTGGGCGGGCTGAACCGACCACCTTCGCGGTTGAAACGTTCGGCACGGAGCGAGCCGACCTTGACGAGATCGCTCGCTTCGCGCGCGAGCTATTGCCGCTCGTCCCCGCCACTATCATTCGCACGCTGGACCTTCGCCAGCCGATCTACCGCCAGACCTCCGCCTACGGCCACTTCGGCAAGGCAGGCCTCCCATGGGAGCACGTGCGCGTGCCCGCAGCGGCCGCCGGGGCGAGGGGGCGATGAGGCGAGGGGGCGACTGGGCGAAGGCGCGTAATGGTGGGGCTGGGTCATGTCACACGAGAAGGCAATCCGAGTGGCCTACCGTTTGCCGGCATCCCGCGTACTCCTGGTCGCCCAGTCGCCTCATCGCCCCCTCGCTCTAGAGCGTGTCCGGTCCCGCCGTCGCGTCGCGATCTAGGCGCGCGATGGCGCGATCAAGGTAGACTCGCATGGCCTTGAGCCGCTCGCGCTGTGCCGCCTGGACGTGGCCGCGCACCTCCGGCGGGATCAGCTCCCGGACGATACTGCCCAGGTGAATTCTTGATCGTTCGCGCGCGCGCAGCTCAGCCTCCAGATCCGCGATCCGCTGCTCCATCTCCGTCAAACGCTCTTCGTTCGTGACCACGTCCGTTTCTCCTTCGCATACCATCGTCTGCCGCCATATTCTGGCTCGCCGTGGCTGGGATGGGCGGAAGTGCCTGCCTCTCCGGTCAACGATTGCGACGCACCAGTGGCGACCAGGCTCGGTTCATCTTACCATTGGCATTGGACCGGGGCTTGGGGCTATACTCGCGCATCGGCGCCGTCGTCTGTGGGGCACAAGGAGCCGTAAGCCTGGGCATCCGGCGACGAGCTAGGGGGAGTGTCTGAGGATTGGAGCAACGATCAGTTCTCAGCGAGCTCGTTCTTGTCGTTATTGTTCTGGTCTTTGTAGTACTGTGCGCCACCATCATAAGCGCCGTGCATCGTGGGTTGCCGCAGCCGGCGTCACTGGCCACGGCATCGACGCCGCAAGCCACTGACACGCCGCGAGCGACGGCTACGCGCATCAGCCTCGTTTCCGTTGCCGCGCCGACGTCGACGCCTCAACCGACCGCCGTCGCTGCCGCGGCGGCCACTCCGACTCCCTCGCGAGGCCAATACGCATCAGTGACCGGCGCCCAGTTGGACGGGCAACCTGACACGTACATGGGAAAGAAGGTGATGGTCACCGGTAGCGTCTACTTCGTCCGCAGGGATGGGGAAAACGACTGGGTCCAGATCCTGACCTCCGATGGGAAGTACTTCGTCGACGTCAACTTCACCGGGACCACGAACGTGCAGAAGAACGACCAGGTCAAGGTATATGGCACCGCTGACGGGAAGACGACGATCAAAGCCTTCGATGGCAAGGACTACGTGCAGCCGTTCATTAATCCGGGCGACTTCATCGACAAAGGCTGAGACGCGGGCGCGACCTGATCCTGACCGACCTATTTCACCAACTATCGCCGTGGATCCGCGGCGCCGTCGCTTCGCGTCAGCAGGTACACTACTGTGCATCCCAGGGCAGCGAAAGGTGGACTAGATGGACGTTGCGGAGCGCGCGCTGAGCAGCACAGTGGCCGCGCCGTCGATTGGGCCAGCAGAGGACCGCTACGATCCACACGCGCTCGAGCAGAAGTGGCAGGCTGTCTGGGATCAGGTGGACCTCGATCGGGTCGAAGAGGTCCAGGGGAAGTCGAAGTTCTACTGCCTGGACATGTTTCCGTACCCGTCCGGCGATGGCCTGTCCGTTGGCCACTGCCACAACTACATCCCTACCGACGTGATCAGCCGCTACCTGCGCATGCGCGGCTACAACGTGCTGCACCCGATGGGCTGGGACGCCTTCGGTCAGCCGGCCGAAAATGAGGCCATTCGCCGCGGTCGCCACCCGCGTGACACGGCCGACCGCAACACGGCCAATTACAAGCGGCAGCTTCGGCTGGTAGGGAACTCCTACGATTGGCATCGCGAGATCGACTCCAGCAAGCCCGACTACTACCACTGGACACAATGGTTCTTCCTGCTGCTCTACAACCGCAGCCTGGCCTACCGCGCCAAGGGCGCCGTATGGTGGTGCCCGTCGTGCAAGACGACGCTGGCCAACGAGGAGGTTCACAATGGCCACTGCTGGCGCTGTGACTCGCTCGTCGAGCGCCGCGAGATGGAACAGTGGTATTTCAAGATCACGGCCTACGCCGACCGGCTCCTGGACGACTTGAAGCACATCGACTGGCCGGAGAGCGTCAAAACCATGCAGGAAAACTGGATCGGGCGCAGCGAAGGCGCCCACGTCCAGTTCGCCTCGGAAGACGGAACCGCGTTACCCATCTTCACCACGCGTCCGGATACGCTGTTCGGCGCCACGTTCTTCGTGATGGCCCCGGAGCATCCACTGGTGGAGCGACTGACGGCGCCTGAGCGCCGCGGCGACATCGAGGCCTACGTCAGCATGGCACGACGAACCACGGATATCGAGCGCACCTCCACGGCGCGCGCCCGGACCGGGGTACCGATCGGCGCGTCGGCCATCAATCCAGTGAACGGGGAGCGCATCCCGATCTGGATCGCCGACTACGTCCTGCCGACCTATGGAACCGGCATGATCATGGCGGTGCCGGCCCACGACGAGCGCGACTTCGCCTTTGCGCGCTCCTATGGGCTGCCCATCCGCGTGGTGGTGACGCCGCCGGGCTGGAGCGAGGGGCAAGCGCTCGATGCGGCCTACCTAGGCGACGGAACGTTGATCGATTCCGGCAAGTTTACCGGCATGCGGTCTGTAGACGGGCGGCGCGAGATCACTCGCGACCTGCAGCACGACGAGCAGGGCCACTTTACGGTGAATTACAAGCTGCGCGACTGGCTGATCAGTCGCCAGCGCTATTGGGGGGCGCCCATCCCCATCGTGCATTGCCCAACGGACGGTCTTGTGCCGGTGCCAGAGGCGGAATTGCCGGTGCAATTGCCCGACGTGGTGGATTGGCAGCCTACGGGTACCGGGCGCTCGCCGCTGGAGACGGCGACGGACTGGGTACAGACCGTTTGTCCGAAATGCGGTGGCCCTGCCCGCCGCGAGACGGACACCATGGGCGGTTTTGCCTGCTCATCCTGGTACTTCCTACGCTTCTGCTCGCCACAGGACGCCGACCGGCCATTCGAACCGGCGGCTGTCCGCTACTGGATGCCGGTGGACCTCTACGTCGGCGGTCTGGAACACGCGGTGATGCATCTGCTCTACGCCCGCTTCTGGACCAAGGTGATGTACGACGCCGGGCTGGTTTCCTTCATCGAGCCGTTCCATCGGTACCGGCCGCAGGGGGTCGTCCATTCGCCGCTGCCTGATGCCTACGGTAGTGTCGGGAAGCGCATGTCCAAGAGCAAGGGCAACGTCATCACGCCCGATAGCGTCGTCGAGGAGCACGGAGCCGACGCCCTGCGCTTGTATGAGCTCTTCATCGGACCGTTCGACCAGAACCTCATCTGGGACGAGAAAGGCATCAACGGCATCGATCGCTTCCTGCAGCGCGTGTGGGAAGTCTGTGTCGGGCCCTACGACGCCGGTCGCGGCGCCGCAGATCCGGCTCTGCGCCGGCTGCTGCACAAGACGATCAAGAAGGTGGGCGACGACATCGGCGACATGCGGTTCAACACGGCCGTAAGCGCCCTGATGATCTTCGTGAACGAGCTCACCGATGCCGTCCGCTCGCGGCAGATCGGCGCCGCGTCCTGGTGGGAGTGTACCAAGGCGCTGGTCCTGATGCTGGCGCCAATGGCCGTGTTCACGGCCGAGGAACTGTGGCGGCGTCTGGGCGGCGACGGCAGTGTCCACCAGCAGTCGTGGCCGAGCTATGACGCCACGCTCGCGGCGGACGACACGATGGTTATCGCGGTCCAGGTGAACTCCAAGGTGCGGGATCGCGTTGAGGTAGCTGCCTCGGCCGCCGAGGACGAAGTACTGTCGACGATCCTCGCCCAGCCGCGCGTCCAGGAGCTGCTCAGCGGCAGGAAGATCGTCCGAACTATTTATGCGCCGGGCAGGCTGCTCAACCTGGTCGTGCGATAGCCGCTGTATGCGGGAGGACCGGAGGCGGACTTGGCGGTGGCACGGATTGACACAGCCGCCGCGAGCCACCTAGACTGACGATGCGATCATTTGTCCGGAGTCGCTCCGGCAGGAGAGTGGCTACGTGAGCCGTCCACTGGAAGTGCGCGCAGGAACGTCGTGTCCCGGGCCGGCCAGAGGATTCGGCATCTACTGGATGCGTAGGCGTGCAGCTACCTGCGCACGCCTGACTTAAGGGCCGCCAGTGTTAGGTGGCGCCCTCGTCCAATTGATCGTCATCCTTGTCTGTCTCATGCTGGCTGCGCTGGCGTCGGCCGCGGAGACCAGCCTGACGGGAGTGCGGCGCAGCCGCATCCAGCAACTGGCCGAGGAGGAGCATAACAAGCGCGCCCAGCTCGTTTTCGCCCTCGTCAAGACCCCATGGCGCTTCCTTACGACGATCCTCGTGTTGAATTCCGTGGCGGTCATCGTGGCGTCCAGCGTCGCGACTGAGCTGGCGCTTTCGAGCCTGCCAGCGCATCCGGCCTGGCTGCGCAATGTCGCCGCCTCTGTGGTCATGGCAGTACTGGTGCTGATCTTTGCCGAAATTACTCCCAAGATCATCGCCATTCAAGGCGCGGAACGCTGGTCCCTACGGCTCGGACCGCTCGTTCGTCTGCTTGCCGTGGTGCTCGGACCGATCGTCGCGGTGCTGAGCTGGCTGGCGAGCGGCATTGCACGGCTCACCGGCACGCAGTCGGCTCGGCTCGATCAGCTCGTCACAGAGGAAGAGCTACGCCTGCTGGTTGAGGTGAGCGAGCGGCAGGGCCAGTTGCTCGAGGCCGAACGCCAAATGATCCACGGTGTCTTTGAGTTTGGCGACACCCTGGTGCGCGAAGTAATGCGTCCACGCATCGACGTCACCGCGGTGGAGGTGAATACGCCCTTCCAGGAGGTACTCGGCGTAGCCATGGAGGCCGGGCACTCGCGCATACCCATGTACGAGGACTCCATCGACAATGTGGTTGGCGTCCTCTATGCCAAAGACCTGCTTCGTTACCTGCTTCCCGAAAAACAGTCCGTCGAGCTCAAGGCGTTGGCGCGCCCCCCTTATTTCGTGCCGGAGTCACAAAAGGTCGACCAGGTCTTTCGCGAGATGCGCACCAAGAAAGTACACATGGCGATCGTACTCGACGAATATGGCGGGACCGCCGGTATCGTCACGATCGAGGATCTGTTGGAGGAGATCGTTGGCGAGATCCAAGACGAATACGACACAGAGGCTCCCGCCATCGAGCAAGCCGGCGACGGTGTCTTCGTCGTCGACGGCAGTGTGACCATGGGTACTATCGGCGAGCTGTTGGACCTGGACCTTGAGTCTCAGGCCTACGACACCATCGGCGGACTTGTCTATAGTCAGCTCGGCGCCGCGCCCCAAGAAGGCGCGACGACGACGGTTGGGCAGATGCAGGCAACCGTCGTTGAGATGGATGGCCGGCGCGTCCGTCGCGTCCGGATCGAGCGCCGGACCTCGGGCGGACCAAGCGGTGAGGAGTCGCCCGGTGGTGAGGAGGAGCCGGCCCGGCAATGACCTCCGTTGAAGCAGTGGTGCGAGCTGCACTCGCCGCTCGCGATCGCGCCTACGCGCCATATTCAGGCTTTCGAGTCGGCGCGGCGCTGGTTACCGGAAACGGAGCTGTGTTCACGGGCGCCAATGTCGAAAACGCCTCCTTTGGATTGACCGTCTGCGCCGAGCGGGTTGCCCTGTGGACCGCAATCGTGGCCGGGGCGACCTCAATCCGGCTGCTGGTCGTCATTGCCGACACCCACGATCCCGTCTCGCCTTGCGGCGCTTGCCGTCAGGTGCTCATGGAGCTGGCGCCCGATGCCGACGTGGTGATGGCGACGGTTTCCGGAAGGCGCGAGCTCCTCACCGTTCGCGAGCTGCTGCCGAGGGCCTTCACGACGGGGGCGCTGGCTGAAGCTCCAAGTCGCGAAGCAGCCCTACGCCCTCGGCGAAGCCCCTCCGGCGAACCCGGCCTCCCAGCTCCCGATCAAACCTAGGGCAGAGCAGGGCGGTTGCCCTTGGTCTGGGCGCCCGCCCACTCCCGCTGATTTCCGCCAGGGTCGCTGGGCGTACCAGGCGCTCATCCAATCCGAACGTCCGCGCAACCACGAGCGCCGCGTCGTACGGCGTGAGCAAGGTTGCGCCGGCGAGATGATACGCGCCGCTGCCTTGACCGGCCACAATCGCGGCCAAGCCATCCCCCAAGTCGTCTAGCCAGGTCGGGGAGATGAACTGGTCGACAGCCCCGGCGAATGCCTCTCCAGCCCCGAGCCGGGACCGAACCAGCCGCACGATATCCCGCTTTCGCGGATGCGCCGGGCCGTACGGGAGAGAGGGACGCACCACCGCGGCGGCTGGATTGGCCTTCAACGCGGCGCGCTCTCCCTCGAGCTTCGTTTGGCCGTACCAGTTCGCAGCCCGGCCGGGCAGGTCCATGTCGTGATAGGGACCGTCGACGCCGTCATACACGTAGTCTGTAGAAATGTGGACAAATCGTATCCCCAACTCTCGACACGTTCGGGCAAGCAGGCCAGGCAAGACAGCGTTCGTCTGATAGGCATTCCCGCTACGGTCCTCTCGCTCAGCCTCACAGGCATCCACGTCGGCGGCCGCCGCGATGTGCAGCAGCGCATCGGCACGCCAATCGCGCAGTGCTTGATCGATGCTCCGCCGGTCACTGAGATCGATGTACAGGGACTGACCCACAATATCTGCCGGGGCGGGCGTCCGATGGTAGAGGTCGAGCAGCTCGAAATTGCGGGCCAACCGGCGAGCCACCACGGAACCGACGAAACCGCTAGCGCCTGTCATGGCCAAACGACGGCGAGCCTCTGCTTGCATCATGTCGGTTGGCAACAGCTTGGTAGGCAGTCGATTATGGCGCCAGTGCTTCAGTGCGCGCCACGATCTGGGCGCGGTTGCCGGCGGGGTCCGTGAAAAAGCAGAGGCGGTCGCCAACGGCGTTGGTGGTCGGCGCCTCCACCCCGGCCCCGGCGTCGCGCAGCGCTGAGATCGTGCGATCGAACTCCGACATGGGCACGGAGAAGGCGAGATGGTGCGGCCGTGCCAGCGGAGGCGCGTCGTCGGGGAGAATCTCTATTCGCCCACCGGAGCCATCACCCACGAAGGCGAGCACGCCGGGGGTTTCCCTGACGATGTGCCAGCCGAAGGCGCGCTGGTAGAACCGCACCGTCTCCTCAAACTTCGTCCGCGACGCGCCAATCCCGACGTGCTCCAACCGGCTGATCCCTGCCACGCGATTTGCTCCAATACCCTACCGGGGCGACCAGTGATGGCCGCCCCACACTGCTCATGCCGCCAACGTCCGTAGACTACCCACGATGTCTTTCAGCCGTGCCACAACCAGCTCGATCTCGTCCGGCGTGTTCTCCGGTCCCACCGTCAGGCGCAGCGCGCCGCGAAGGTAACGGGGCTCGATGCCCATGGCCACGAGCACGTGCGATGGTTCGGTCGAGCCGGCGCTGCAGGCGGACCCCGCCGAAGCGCAGATTCCGGCTGCGTCCAACTCGATGAGCACAGACTCGCCCTCCACCTCGGGAAAGCAAAAGCTCGCGTTGTTCGGTAATCGCCGCTCCGGGTCTCCAGTAAGGATGGAGCCGGGAATCTGACCGAGCACGCCGGCAATCAACCGGTCGCGCAGCGTCCGGCAGTAGGCGGACGTGGTGGACAGCTGCGCGACGGCGAGCTCCAAGGCCGTGGCGAACCCCACGGCGCCGGCAACGTTCTCCGTGCCCGCGCGCAGCCCGAGCTCCTGGCCGCCGCCATGCACCAGGGCATCCAACGGCGTCCCGCGCCGGACGTACAGCGCGCCTGTCCCCTTGGGTCCGCCGAACTTGTGGCCCGAGATGCTCAGCAGATCAACCCCCAGCTCATAAACACCAATCGGCAACGCGCCCGCGACCTGAACAGCGTCCGTATGCACGAGCGCGCCGTGGTTACGAACGACCGCCGCTATCTCGGCGATCGGCTCAATCGTTCCGACCTCATTGTTGGCCTGCATCAGGCTGACCACTACCGTGTCATTACGCAGCGCGGCGCGGACCGAGGCCAGACTGATGAGGCCGTACCGGTCCACTGGAAGGTATGTGACCTCAAAGCCAAGCCGGCGCTCGAGATACTGGCAGGCATGCAGCACCGCGTGGTGTTCGATGCTCGACGTCACGATGTGACGCCCATGGCCGGACGCCGCGAGCGCCGCGCCCTTGATCGCCAGGTTGTCGGCCTCACTGCCGCCGCCGGTGAACACGATCTCCGGCGGGGAGGCGCCGAGACAGGCAGCGACCGCCTCCCGTGCGGCCTCCAGCGCCGTCCGGGCCTGGTAGGCCGCTTCGTAGGGACTGGACGGGTTAGCCCAGGACGCCGTCAAATAGGGCAACATGGCCTCGAGGGCCTCGGGCCGAAGTGGTGTCGTTGCCGCGTGGTCGAGATAGACGAAGCTTTCAGCCATCAGCGATCAGCTTTCAGCGTTGCAGTGGCAGCCGGCAACGACTGCTCCCGCACATGCCCAGGATGCTCGATTCGCGGCGTATTTCCCGAGTCCGGGTGCTGATAGCTGACGGCTGAAAGCTGATAGCTAAGATGGCATCGCCACTCATCTCTGGCCGCTGGGAAATCTTGGCGCGTATGAGCGCCACGGCTCTCCGTTCGCGCCAGCGCCGCCTCCACCAGCAGGCGACCTATGAGGAGCAGGTTGGACGTCTCATGATCGGGGCGAGTGCGCGGCGCGAGCACGGCTCGCTCCAGCGTTGCTAGCCGGCGTCGTGCCCGTTCCAGCCGTTCGGCGTCGCGAATAATGCCGGCGTCGCGCCAGAGCACGCCGCGCAACTCCTCACGCACTTGTGCGCTCGTCTGGACCGCTCCTCCGCTATCGGTATCGGTGGCATCGATACCTCCAGACCAGCTATCTGTCGATCGCCGAGCGGCGCTCAGGAGGAGGCTGTCAGCCGACGGCAGTGCAATGGATTGAGCGGGCAGACCGTGAGGCGCAACTGGAACGCGCTCTGCCGGCGGAACGAGCGTGCGCTCGACGACGCGATGCCCGAAGACGACGAGCTCGAGCATGGAATTGCTGGCCAGACGGTTGGCGCCGTGAACGCCGCAGCGAGCGCACTCTCCCGCGGCAAACAGGTTGCGGATCGTCGCTTCGCCCCATAGATCGGTGACCACACCGCCCATATAGTAGTGCGCGGCCGGAGCCACCGGTATCGCCTCGCGCGTTATGTCGATACCATGCTGACCACAGAACGCAGCGATAGTAGGAAAGCGGCGGCGGATTCGATCGGCGGGGATGTGGGTGACGTCCAGGTAGACCGGCCCGCCGGAACGCTCCATCTCGCCGACGATAGCTCGAGCCACGATGTCGCGCGGGGCCAGCTCGGCACGTGGATCGTAATCAAGCATAAATGCCCGGCCATTCTCGGTCCGCAGAATGGCTCCTTCCCCGCGCACGGCCTCGGAAATCAGGAATCTGGGCGCCGACGGCAAGCTGAGGGCCGTCGGGTGGAACTGGTAGAACTCCAGATCGGCGATCGCCGCGCCGGCTCGGTACGCTAGGGCGATCCCGTCGCCGGTCGCCACCGCTGGATTCGTCGTGTGCGAGTAGAGCTGGCCGGCCCCACCGGTCGCCAGCACCACGAAACGCCCGGAGACATCCGATTCACGACCCGTGCGCTCGTCCAGCACGCGCACACCCTGAATCGTGCCGCGCTCGACCAGCAGCTCGACCGCCAGCGTCTGGTCCCAGATCTCCATGCCGGCCTCTTGCGCCACACGGCTGAGCGTGAGCTCCATCTGTCGCCCGGTGGCGTCGCCGCCCGCGTGGAGAATGCGCGCCTTGCCGTGCGCCCCTTCGCGACCGAGCGCCAGCGTCCCGCCTTCGCGGTCGAACGGCAGTCCGAGCCGGATCAGGTCCAGCATGCGAGCCGGGCCTTCCTCGACGAGCACTCGCACCGCCGCTTCATCGCAGAGGCCGGCGCCGGCGACCAGCGTGTCCTGCAGGTGCAACTCAGGTGAGTCGCCGGGTCCTAACGCGGCGGCGATGCCGCCTTGCGCATAGCGGGTGTTGCACTCGGTGGCAGCATCCTTGGTGATCACGAGCACGCTGCCGTGCCGGCGAGCCAACAGCGCGGTGAACAAGCCGGCTCCACCGGAGCCGACGATTATGTAGTCGTAGTGCATCAGGATGACCGTCCTCGCTCGCTCAGGCGACCGCGAGCATGCGGTCGAGCGCCGTTCGAGCCTGTTCCGCCACCTCGTCCGCCACACGAATGCGATTGACGATCCGACCTTCGCACAGATTGTCGAGCACCCAAGCGATGAAGGCCGGGTGGATGCGATACATCGTCGAGCATGGGCAGACGATCGGATCCAAACAGGAGACGCGCATGTCGGGATGCTCGTTGGCCAGGCGCTTGACCAGGTTGATTTCCGTCCCAATGGCCCAGCTCGTTCCGGGAGCCGCGGCCTCCACCTTCTGGATGATGTATTCCGTCGAGCCGACGTAGTCGGCCAGCCGGACAACATCGAGCACACACTCCGGATGAACCAGAATTTTGACGGCGGGATCGTCCTGGCGGGCCTGCTGCACCTGTTCGACGGTGAATCGGTTGTGAACGGAGCAGTGACCCTTCCAGAGCAAGATGCGCGCGGAACGGAGATCCGCCACGGCGTGTCCTCCCAGCAGCAGCCGCGGGTCCCACACCTGCATCTGCTCCAGGGGAATGCTCATCTTGAAGCCAGTGTTGCGCCCGAGGTGCTGGTCGGGGAAGAACAACACGCGGTCGCCGCGGTCGAAGGCCCAGCGAAGCACCCTGTCCGCGTTGGACGAGGTGCAAACGATGCCGCCGTTGCGCCCGCAGAAAGCCTTGAGGTCGGCGGCAGAGTTCATGTACGTGACCGGGATAGTTCCCTCGCCACAGATGCGGGTAACGTCGCTCCAGCACGCCTCGACATCGTGGATGTTGGCCATGTCCGCCATCGAGCACCCGGCCGACAGATTGGGCAAGATCACTTGTTGGTGAGGGCCGCTGAGGATATCCGCGCTCTCTGCCATGAAATGGACCCCGCAGAACAGGATGAACTCGGCCTCGGTCCTGGTGGCCGCGAGCTGGCTCAGCTTGAGCGAGTCGCCGCGGAAGTCGGCGAACTTGATGACGTCGTCGCGCTGATAGTGGTGTCCCAGGACGACCAGGCGTGTACCCAGCTCCCGCCGGCGATCTCGGATTCGCTCGTCCAGCTCCGCCTGGCTGAGCCGCGTGTAGGCAGGAGAGAGACGCTCCTGACCCGGACGTTGGGGGGCTTGCCAGCGCGCCGCGCCGCTACGATAGAGGATACGCTCGGCCGAGGCAAGGTCATTACAGGTATTGAGCATCGTCGCTCTCCTCAATGCGGTGGTTCGTCGACGGCGGAGGCCAAACAGCCTCGGGGATGTCGCCGTGACACCACCTACAGCGCGGGGTGGTTAGGACTTAATGTGCCGACCACACAAACGCACTAGGGGTGACTATACCCGCGGCGCTCGCGCTTGTCAATTGCAGGTTAAAGAGCGATTGCTATGGCACTCCGGCCAGCGCCAGGGACTGCTGCGCGAGCGGTAGGATCAGGTTGGGGACGATGCCGAACACTACTGTGCCGATGGCGGCGATGGCAAGCAACGCGGTAACGGGCGCCGCCAACCGTGGAAGCGCGATCGCCCCACTGGGTACTTCCCGCATGTACATGAGCACGATGATGCGCAGGTAGTAAAAGGCGGATACGGCCGAGGCCAACACGCCGATGACGACGAGCTCCGCGTGCCCCGACTCCAGCGCCGCGACGAAGATATACAGCTTGCCCATGAAGCCCGCCGTCAGGGGGATACCGGCCAGCGACAGCATAAACAGGGCCATGCAGCCGGCGAGCAGGGGTTGGCGGGTCGCCAGACCTGAATAGTCGTTCAATGCCACTGCTTCTTCACCGCGAGTGGCGAGCGCGGCGACGACGGCAAAGGCGCCCACGTTCATCAGCGTATAGGCCAGCAAGTAGAACATGGTGCCGATCTGGCCGTTCGGTCCACCGGCGATGACACCAACCAGCACATACCCCGCCTGGGCGATGCTGGAGTACGCCAGCATTCGTTTGATATTGGTCTGGGCGAGGGCGACCAGATTGCCGATGATCATGGTGAGCACGGCCAGCGCCCAGAGCACTGAAAACCATTCGGCGGTAATGGGCGACAGCGCGGTCTGCAGTACGCGCAGCAGTCCGGCAAACACGGCGACCTTGGTCGTGACGGACATGAAGGCGGTCACCGGTGTCGGCGCGCCATCGTAGACGTCCGGCGTCCACATGTGAAAAGGAACGAAGGCCAGCTTGAAGCCGAACCCCACCATCAGGAAGCCCATACCGATGATGGCAAGATGCAAGGTCGTGGCATTGCCGTTGGCGGCGGCGAGCGCGCTGGCGATGGCCGAATAGACCGTGCTGCCGCTGGCGCCGTACAGGAGGGCGGTCCCATACAGCAGGAAGCCGAATGCAAAGGCGCCCATAAGAAAATATTTGAGCGCCGCCTCCTCGGAGATGAGCCGGCTGTGCGTGTACCCTGCCAGGACGTAGAGGGCGATGGACAGAGTCTCGATGCCGATGAACAGCAACACCAGACTCGACGCCTGCGTCACCAACAGCATGCCGGCGGTGCAAAGCAGGATCAGTCCGTAATAGTCGCCCTCGTTGAGCGTCTCAGCTGAGGGGTAGCGAACGGAAAGGAGGATGGTTAGTGCCGCCGCAAAGAGCAGAACGAAGTTGAAATAGAGCGCGAAATTGTCAGCGACGAAGGTCCCGTCAAACGCCGTTTGCTTGCCGTTGTAGAGGAAGATACAGTCGGCGAAGGCGATAGCAAGTCCGATCACCGCTACCCAAGCGATGGCCGTCTGACGGCTGCGAGGCAGCAGGGCGTCAAGCACCAGCGCAATCAAACCGGTAATTGTGACAATAATGACCGGCAACAACGGCCCGTAATTGATCGTCGGTATGGTGATCTGAATCGCTGGCACGGTCGGACCTCTCTATTGCCTGGTGTTGGGGAGTGTGAGCGTCAGCGCGGGGACACGTGCCGGGCCGCCGGTCAGTGCGCTGGCGGGAGTGGCGAGATGGCTGCTGATTGCCGTGGCCGAGCTGCCGGTCTTACTGAGAATAATGCCGGGCACGAAGCCGAGCGCGAAGATCAAGAGGAGCGCAGGAGCGAACACCCACAGATCGCGACCACCCAGGTCCCGCACGGCGGCGCCCACCCGCGCCACCGCCGCGGCAGGGGCATCGTAGACGATGCGGGCGTACATCCAGATCATGTAGCCGGCGGCCAGGATCACACCCAACGTCGCGACGACGCCGTACCAATAGCTGCTCTGGCCGGCAAACACGCCTCGGAAGATCAAGAACTCACCGGGGAAGCCGTTCAGGCCGGGTAGTGGCATGGATGACATCACCAGCACCAACAACACCGCCGCCAGGACGGGGGCGAAGGCCTGCATACCCGCCAGTTGGGGAATCTCGCGCGTACCCCAGCGGGCACTAATGGCGCCCACGATGAGGAAGAGCGCGGCCGTGCTGATCCCGTGGCTGACCATCTGGAAGGTGCTGCCCTCGATACCGGCCGGATTGAGCGCGAAGATGCCCAGGATGATCAGGCCAAGGTGGCCGAGACTAGAGTAGGCGATCAAGCCCTTGAGGTCGCGCTGCGACAGGGCAGCCCAGGCGCCGTAGAGGATGGTGATGATGCAGAACACGGAGATAACGGGCGACAGCGCGTGCGCCGCTGACGGGAATAGGCCCAGGCAGAAGCGCAGGAACCCATAGGCGCCGACCTTGCTCAATACCGCCGCCAACATGACCGATCCGCCCGTATCCGCCTCGACGTAAGCGTCGGGCAACCACGTATGCAACGGAAAGATCGGCGCCTTGATGGCAAAGGCGAGGGCGAAGGCGAGGAAGAACCAGGTCTGGTCGCCGGCCGCGAGCGGGGTCTTCATCAGCGTGACAAAGTCGAAGGTGCTCTCGCCCGAATGAAAGACGTGCAGGCCGATAATCGCCACCAACATCAGCAGGCTGCCACCCAGCGTATACAGGAAGAACTTCACCGCGGCGTACTGGCGGCGCGGCCCGCCCCAGCCACCGATCAGGAAATACATCGGCACGAGCATCGCTTCAAAGAAGATGTAAAAGAGGATCAGATCCAGAGACACGAAGACGCCGATGACCGCCGACTCCAGCACAAGGAGCCAGAAGTAGTATTGGGCGGCGCCCGCGCCGCCCGCGGGCACCGCAAACAGCACCACCAGCGCGGTGACCACCACCGTCATGAGCACCAGCACCATGCTCAGCCCGTCAACCCCCAGGTGATAGCCGATGCCGAACTGGCCAATCCAGGGAGCGTTCTCCTCCAACTGAAACGGCTGCCCCTGAGCACCCTGATCGTAGGCGAAGTAGACCCAGATCCCTAACAGAACCACGATAAGGCTACCGGCCGTCGCGAGGATTCGAGCCATGCGGTCATCCTGCCGGCCGGCCACGAGAACGACGACGCCGGCCACGGCGGGCAGAAAGATCATGATGCTCAGCAGCGCAAACCCCACCTGATTCATGGCCGATCCTTCTGTCTCGTATTCCTCGCCAGGCCCTGAGCGGCGTCGCCACCATGGACATCCGACCAGCGTACCCAGCCTCCTTCAGGAGGCTTTGTAATTTTAGCCTGCTCCTTTAGGACGCTGGTTGCGAATTCGGCTGGCAGCGGGCCCTCACTCCGGCTTTCGGGTGCCCTCTGGGCGTTCTCCCCCGCAAGCGGGGGAAAGGCCCCGTCTGGGATGCCCGGCTCCCCTCGCCCGCCGAGCGGGCGAGGGGCCGGGGGTGAGGGTCCGTTGCCGCATTCGCCAGCAGCGTCCGAGAACAATCCTGAGAATGAACCCAAAGCCAGTAGCCTTCTACCGAGTCAACAGGAAAGCGATGATAACAACAACGCCCACCAGCATCGACAACAGGTACTGCCGCACATACCCGGTCTGCAGCGTCCTCAATCCCTGACCGAGGCCGCCCAGGCCTCCGGCGACGGCCTTCACCACGCCGTCCAACAATTGCCGGTCAAAAATGGCTCCGATAAAGCTGCCGACACCAACACCGGGCCGGACGACCGCCACATCGTAGGCCTCATCGACGTAGTACTTGTTGAACAGCAGCCGGTACAGCGGCGGAACGGAGCCCGCCACCCGCTCGGGCAGCCGGGCGGCGACGCCGCGCAAGTAAAAGACGTAGGCGACACCAATCCCGATGGCGGCGACAATGATGGCAATGATCGCCAGCGCCCAGAATTGCAAGGCGCTCTCCGCGGGCAACGCCGCGCCCGCGGGAGCAGGAAAACGGGTGAAGGTGCCGGCCAGGTAGTCGCTGAACACCGTCCAGACGCCGGGTATCTGGATGAGGCCGCCGATGGCGGCGAGCACCGCCAGCACCGCGACGGGACCGACCATGTTGGTCGGAGCCTCATGCGCGTGGTTGTACTGCTCTCGCGGACCGCGGAAGCGACCCCAGAAGGTGAGGTAGATCAGCCGGAAGATGTAGAACGCGGTCAGCAGCGCCGTCAGCAGGCCAAATAGGTACAGTAGGACGTTGCCGCGCAAGGCGGCGCCGAGAATGGCATCCTTGCTCCAGAAACCCGATACCGGGATCATACCGGCCAGAGCCAAGGCTCCAATGGTCATGGCCCAATGCGTCGTCGGCAGCTTGCTGTGCAGGCCGCCCATCTTGCGCATATCCTGTTCGCCCAGATCCTGACCAGGGCGGGGCAGGGCGTGGATGACATTTCCGGCGGCAAGGAACAACAAGGCCTTGAAGAAGGCGTGCGTCATCAGGTGGAAGATGGCAGCGCCGTAGGCCGCGACGCCGACGGCCATGAACATGTAACCGAGCTGGCTGATGGTGGAATAGGCCAGCACGCGCTTGAGGTCCGGCTGCACCAGCGCGATTGTGGCCGCGAAGAAGGCGGTCGCGATGCCGATCACGGCGACGACGCCGCCTGTGGTGGGCGAGAGCTGCAGCAACGGGTAGGACCGTGCCATCAAGTAGACGCCAGCGGTGACCATTGTGGCCGCGTGAATCAGCGCGGACACGGGAGTCGGACCCTCCATGGCGTCCGGCAGCCAGGTATACAGGGGTATCTGCGCCGATTTGGCCGTGGCCGCGAAGAGAAACAGCAGCGTCACGATGGTCGCGCTGTTGCCGGAAAGCTTGCCGGCGTTGGCGAACACCTGGCTGAATTCCACACTATTGAGCTGGGTATAGAGGATGACGATGCCGATCAGCAACGCCACGTCGCCGATGGCGTTCATCACAAAGGCCTTGATGCCCGCCGCCATGGCCGAGTGACGCCGGAACTCAAAGGAGATGAGCAGATAGGAGCAGAGGCCCACACCCTCCCAACCGACCAACAGCAGAAGATAGTTCCCCGCGGTCACCAGCAGCAACATCGACGCGACGAACAAGTTGAGGTACACAAAGAAGCGGCGATACTCCCCCGTCTGCTCGCGCTCCGTCTTCGCGTAGGCCGGATGCCACATGTAGCCGGTGGAGTAGACGTGAATGAGGAAGCTCACACCGCTTACTACCAGGACCATGACCATGGCCAGCGGGTCGGCAAGGAAGGAGAGGTCAACGTGCGTGTCGGCGCTGCCGATCCAGGTGTACGGCGCCGAAACCTTGAACTGGTCCTGCACGCTATAGGTGTTGAGATCGAGGAAAGCGTAGATGCCGAGGATGAACGCCAGGCCGATCGACCCGCAGGCCACCGCGGCTACCACACGCTTGGAGAAGGCGGCGCCAAAGAGCGCGTTGATCGCGCAACCAAGCAGCGGCAAAGCCACAACAAGCCACAGCAGGTTCACCATTGACGTGTCTCCAAGTAGCTATCAGGTGTCAGCCGTCAGCTATCAGCCTTCCGACTGAAAAGAAAATGCTTCGACGGTTGCGGGCGACTTCGCACTGGCGCCGATTCCACCGTAGGATCCCCGTCCTGCGCACGCCCCTCGGCGAATGAGAGCGACCGCGGTCGCCCCAGTCGCTTGGCCGCGGGTACCCGCTTGCGGGTGGGCAATCGCGGCCCCGGCATTACCACCACCTCGGTTATTCCCTGCTTCCATCGTCGTCTTCCTGCTGAGAGCTGATTGCTGATACCTGATCGCTCATCCGTGCAACGCGTGGACATCGTCCACATCCACGCTCGCCCTGGCGCGGAAGATCGTCACAATGATGGCAAGCCCGACCACGACTTCGGCGGCGGCGACCACCAGCACAAACAGGGCGATGACTTGTCCGTCGACGTTCCCCCACAAACGCGAAAAGGCGATCAGCGTAAGGTTGACGGAGTTGAGCATCAGCTCCACCGACATGAACACGATCAGCGGATTCTTCCGGGTGAGCACGCCGGCAGTGCCGACCGTGAAGAGGATCGCTCCAAGCACCAGATAGTAGGAGATAGGGATTGTCACGCCGTCCTCCGCTTCGTCAGCACGATAGCGCCCACCACGGCGACCAGCAGCACGATCGTCGTTACTTCAAATGGCCAGAGATACGAGGAGGTAAAGATGGCCTGACCGATCAACTGCGAATTGCCGATGCACAAGCCTTGGCCCGTACAGGCCGCCGCGGCGGTGAAATCCTTCGCCGCGGGCAAAGCGTTGGAGGTGATCAACACGCCGGCCTCAACCAGCAAGACAATGGCGAGGATGATGGAGATCCAGCGCTGGCCGGGAAGCCGGTCGTCAGCTTCCTCGCGGCCCGGACTCAGCAGCGTCACCACGAAGAGGAAGAGCACCATGATCGCCCCGGCGTAGACGATTACCTGGACGGCGCCGACGAATTCCGCGCCGAGCAAGACATACAGCACCGCCAGGCACACCAAATTCAGAGTGAGAGAAACGGCCGAGTGGACGGAGGAGCGCAGGCTGATCACGCCCAGGCCAGCCACAACGGCGACCACAGCAGCCACCCAGAAGACGACTTGACTCATCTAGCGCGCGCCCATCGCTTCGGGCGCTGCCTCAACATCGCCAGCGTAGGCGTTTTCCGTTTCCGTTTCTCGCGGCCTACTGGTGAACGGCACCAACAGCCGGTCCTTGCCGTAGATAAAGTCATCGCGGTGGTAGTCGGAGATTTCGTACTGCTGACCCAGCACGATGGCTCCCGTGGGACAAGCCTCCTCGCAGTAGCCGCAGAAGATGCAGCGGATCATATTGATCTCGTAGATCGCGGCGTAGCGCTCGCCGGGTGAATAGCGTTCGGACTCGGTATTCTCAGCGGCGACCACGCGAATGGCCTTGGCCGGACACGCCGCCGCGCAGAGCGAGCAGCCGATGCACTTCTCCATGCCGTCGGAGTAGCGCAGTAGCTTGTGCAGGCCCCGATAGCGCTTTGCCATGGTGATACGCTGCTCGGGGTACTGCACCGTCACCGGCTTGGTCAGCAAAGCCTGAAACGTCGTCTTAAATCCATTGGCAAAGGCCCGAATGTCTCCGAGCACATCGCCAATGCCACTTGATCTCTGCGCCACGTCACCTTCCCTCCGGCCCATTCTACTATGCGCTTACACCCACCCGAACGTCTGCCACAACGCGTAGAAGAAGGAGGCCCAGAGCACGTTGGCAATGCCCAGCGGGAGCAACACCAGCCAGCCCAAGCGCATGAGCCGGTCATAACGAATGCGCGGCAACGTAGCCCGCAGCCACATGTAGCCGCACATACCGAGGAATACCTTGAGGATGAACCAGACGACACCAAGTATGGGGATCGTTCCAACCCACGGACCTTGCCATCCACCCAGGAAGAACGTCGTCGCGATGGCACTGACGGTGATCATATTGACGTATTCGGCCAGGAAGAACATGCCGAAGCGCATGCCCACATATTCCGTGTGATAGCCGGCGCCCAGCTCGCCCTCGGCCTCGGCCAGATCAAAGGGCGCCCGATTCGTCTCGGCGATGCCGGCCAGGAGGTAGACGATAAAGCCGATCGGCGTACGGAAAGCGTTGATGGTCCAAATCTTGTCCTGCTGGTTGACAATGTCCTGGAGGCTCAGCGAGCCGCTGATAATGAGCACCCCCACCAGGCCAAGCCCGATCGCCAGCTCATAGCTGATCATCTGGGCCGCCGAGCGGATACCCCCCAGCAAGGAGTACTTATTATTGGAGGACCAGCCTGCCAGCACGATGCCGTACACCGTGATCGACGTAATGGCCAGCGTGAACAAGATGCCGATGTTCACGTCCATCAACGCCAGCTCGACGGGGTGCCCGGCGATGTTGAAGGTGGGGCCGATTGGGATCACGGCAAAGGCCAGCAGCGCCGTCACGACCATGATCATCGGCGCCAAGAAATAGGTCGGGCGGTCGACCGTCGCCGGTACCACGTCCTCCTTGAAGAAGAGCTTGACGCCATCGGCAGCCGGCTGCAACAAGCCATACGGCCCGACGCGGTTCGGGCCGTAGCGCACCTGCATCCGGCCGATCAACTTGCGTTCCAGGAGCGTGGAGTAGGCGAATCCCGTGACCAGCACAAACGCCAGCAACGCCGCGTAGATGATGGCCTCCACCACCACGAAGGCGTCCAGGGACTGGGCCCCTAAGACGGCGCCAAGCGGCGACACAAGAGTGAGAAGGCCTCCAGCACCGCCAAGAACGTCCACAATCACTCCTTGCCCGCCGCCACGACGGTCGCCGGTTCCGGACTCTCCGCCACGTAGAGGAACGGTGTGCCGGGATGTCGCCGGTCCGGCGCCGGCCACTGAATGCCGCCGGCGCCGACGCGGCCGTAGGTCACACCGGCGTACATCGGCACCGTTTCCGCGATCTCCACCATCACCTCAGCGGGACTCCCATAGAAGAAGCGCCCGCCCATGCGGTTGGCCAGGTCGGCGACGATCTGCCAGCCGGGCATGGCGTCTCCCTTAGGGCCAACCGCGGGGCGGATGCGCTGGATGCGCCGCTCGAGGTTGGTGTACGTCCCGTCCTGCTCCGCGTAGGAAGCTGCCGGCAGTACGACATCGGCCCCCTTGGCCGTTTCCGTCATGACCGTGTCCTGCACCACCAAGAACGGCAAGCCGGCAAGCGCGTCGCGCGCTTCAACGCTCCACGCTCCCGCGGGATCGAGACCCGATACGTACAGCGCCTGCAGCTTGCCGGCGGCAGCCGCCGCCAACATCTCTCGCGTCTCCAGCCCCTTGGCCGCCGGAATCTCGGCCCGCCACGCCGCCGCGAACGCGTCGCGGGCCTCCGGCGCAGTCGAGGCGCGGTGCCCCGGCAATACGTGCGGCAAAAGACCCATGTCGATGGCGCCCTGAGAATTGTTGTGCAGCAGAAGCCGGTTGAGCCCACCGCCGGCGACACCGACGTTGCCGGTCAGGATCGTCAAGTAGGCAAGGCCCAGGACGGCCTCGGCGCCGGCTTCCGTGTCCGCCCACGATTCGCTGTAGCAGATCGCCGCCGGCGCCTGGTCCACCAATTGCTGCGCCAGCGCTCGGATGGCATCGGCAGACACGCCGGTGTCCGCCGCCGCGGATTCCGGCGACGAGGCGGAGACGGCCTGCTGAATCTTGGCCGCCAGCCCGGGATACCTCGCCTCCACGGCCTCCGGCACCTTGCCGGAGGCGATCAGCGCGTGCAGGACGCCACTGACCAGCGCGGCTTCCGTCCCCGCCTTGATGGTGAGGGTCTGCTTGGCCACATCCCTCAGGCGCTGGCGCGCGGAGCTGACCAGCATGAGCGTGGCGCCCACCCCGGCGGCCTTGCGGATGCGCAGGTCCAGCACCGGTTGTTCGGCGACGGGGTTGGCGCCGATCAGCAAGATCGTTTTGGCCTGTTCGAGCCCGCCGATGGAGCCCATGGCGGCGCGATAACCGAACAACTCCTGCAGGATCGAATCGGAGTCGCGCTGGTCCGGGCGTCGATGGTCCACGTTGTTGGTGCCGACGACGGTACGCATGAGCTTCTGGAAGAGGTACGCCTCCTCATTGGTCTGGTTCGGCGCGCAGATGCCGCCGATGGCATCGGCTCCGTGCTGCTGCTTGATCTCGCCCAAGCGAGCGGCAATCAGCGACAGCGCCTCGCTCCAGGATGCCGGCACAAACGCGTCACTCTTGCGGATCAGCGGGGTCGTCAGTCGCTCCTTGCTGTTCACGTACTCGTAGGTGAAGCGACCCTTATCGCAGAGCCAGCCGTCGTCGACCGGGTCATTGCGGCGGGAGAGCACCCGCTTGATGGCCTGCTCGCGGATCGTCAGCGAGGTGTTGCAGCCCACGGCGCAGTGCGGGCACACCGTCGGCACGTTCTGGATGTCCCAGGGGCGAGCGACGAACCGGTAACGACCACTGGTGAGGGCGCCAACCGGGCAGAGCTCGATTATGTTGCCCTGGAAGGGCGAGTCCAGCGTGTGCCCCGGCGCCACGCCGATCTCGGAGTCGGCGCCGCGATGGATCACCCCCAGCGCATTGTCCTGGGCGATGTCGGAGTGGAAGCGCACGCAGCGGTAGCACATGATGCAGCGCTCACGATCCAGGTAGATGTGATCGGACAACTGCAGCGGCTTGACGAAGTGGCGCTTGGGCTCGATGTAGCGGCTCACCCCGGGGCCAAACTTGAAGGTGGTGTCCTGCAGCGGGCACTCCCCGCCCTTGTCGCAGACCGGGCAGTCCAGGGGATGATTGATCAGGATCATCTCCAGCAGTGCCTTCTGCTGCTCGATCACGGCCGGGGTATCGGTATGGACGACCATCCCGTCGGCCGCATAGGTGGCGCAGCCGGGGACCAGACCGCGCATCTTTTCCACTTCGACCAGGCACATGCGGCAGGCGGCGATCGGCTTCATCTTTTCGTGGTAGCAGAAGATCGGAATTTCGATCCCGATTTGCTTGGCGGCATCGACGAGAACGGTTCCGCGGGGCACATCGACATCGTGCCCGTCGATCGTCACCTTAACCATGGGTTCTCCTCCGCCGGCCGCTATAGCAGCAGACTACGAATACGACGCCCGCCGCGGCGAGCTGAGCACGGGGACGTGTCAACATCTGCTCACACGGCTGGCGCTAGGTCCGTCACCCCAAAGGGATGGTCGCCGGCGGGGCATTTGCCCTCGCGGATGTGGTACTCGAACTCATCCGGCCATTTTTGCAGCGCAAAGCGCACCGGCCAGGTGACAGAGTAGCCAAACTGGCAGAGGGTCTTCCCTTCGATGCTGTTACACAGCTCCTTGAGCAACGGGATGTCTTCGGGCCGGCCTCGACCGTTGATGATACGCCGGAGCGTCTTGTACACCCAGGCGCCGCCCTCCCGGCAGGGCGTACACTCGCCGCAGCTCTCGTGGTGGTAGAAGTAGCTGATCTTGGAGAGACAGTGCGGGATGCAGACGTCCTCGCTCATCACCGTCGTCGCCCCGGTGCCAAGGATGTAGCCGAAACCCAGCGCCGGGATACCCGCAAAATCCATCTTGGCATCAAGTTGATCCGGAGACATCCATGCCGAGGTCCCGCCTCCGGGAATAACCGCCTTGATCTTCTTGTCGCCCATCACGCCGCCGGCAACGTCGATCAACTGGCGCATCGTAACGCCAAGCGGTAACTCGTAGTTGCCGGGCCGCTTCACGTGGCCGGATATCGAGAAGATCATACTGCCGGTGCCGGCCAGGAACGGCCCGGCCTGCGTCGGATTGCCGATCTTGGCGAACGCCTCCCCGCCCATATTGAGGATAAAGGGCAGATTAGCCACGGACTGCACGTTCTGCATCACGGTGGGCATGCCGTTGACGCCGCCGCCGACGGTGGTGGGGAAGTAGGGCGGCTTGAGCCGGGTGATGCCGCGGTTGCCGTTGAGACTCTCGATCAGCGCCGTCTCCTCGCCGCAGATGTAGGCCCCGGCTCCCCGATAGAGGGTGGCATCGAGGTCGAATCCGCTGCCGAGGATGTTCTTGCCGAGGAGCCCCTGGGCATAGGCGGCGTCGATGGCCGCCGCCGTGCGCTCGGCGCCCAGTCCGAACTCGCCCCGCAGGTACAGATAAATGCGGTGGCAGTTGGTGGCGTAGCTCACCAGCATGGCGCCTTCCAGCACCAGGTGCGGGTCTTCCTCCAGCAAGTAGCGGTCGTGGCAGGTCCCCGGCTCAGACTCATCACCGTTGACGACCATGCTGCGCGGGAACTTGGGATCGGGCGGCAGGGTGGCCCACTTATTGGCCAGCGGGAAGCCGGCGCCGCCCCGGCCACGGATGCCGGACTTCTTGACCTCGTCGACGATCTCCTCCGGCTTCAGCGGAGCCTGCAAGACCCGCTTCCACTGATCGTAGCCACCGCGCCTGAGGTAGGAGTCGATGGTCCAGGCGCCGGCTTCGCCCAGATGGGCGGTCACCATCGGTTGAAAGTCTGACGCGACTTCAGTTGCACCCATTGCTAGAGCTGGCCCCTCTCCGTCGCGTGGACGACCTTACCGATCTCAAGCGCCGGAACTTGACGGTCCGGGTAACGCGCCGCCAGTGAACGGAGTCCGTCAAGGATCTGATCCACCTTTTCCTTGGTGAGGTTTTCGAAGTAGCGCTGGTTTACTTGGAGCATCGGGGCGCCGGAGCAGGCGGCCAGGCATTCGATGGTCGGTCGATAGGTAAATACGCCATCCGCGGTGGTCGCCGCATGCCCATCCTCCCCGTGCTCCAGCCCCAACCGCTCGCCCACGTAATCGGCCAGCGCGTCCGCGCCGCGCAGGGCGCAGGGCAGGTTGACACATACTTCGATCAGGAATTTGCCCCACTCCTCCGTATGCACCAGACTGTAATAGCTCGCCACCTGGAAGACATCGTTGGGATGGAGGTCGAGGATCTCGGCGATGACGTCGACCCCCTCCTCGCTCAGGTGGCCAACCTCCTCCTGGATGGCGTACAGGGAGGGGAGAATGGCCTGCCGCCGCCGCGGGAAGCTGTCGCGGGCACCCGCAATTCGGGTTCGTGTCTGTTCGGAAATCATGCGCCCTCTACCGATCCACCCCGCCAATCACCGGGTCCAGGCTGCCGATACAGGCGACCGCGTCCGCCACCAGCCGGCCCTCCATGATGGCCGGCAGCGCCTGCAGGTTGACGAAGTTCGGCTCCCGCACGTGGCAACGGTAGGGGTGGTTGGTGCCGTCGCTGACGACGTAGAAGCCCAGTTCGCCGCGGGCAGACTCGACCGCGACGTAGACCTCGCCGGCCGGCACGCGAATGCCTTCGGTGACCAGCTTGAAGTGGTGGATGAGCGCCTCCATGCTGCGATTGATCTCTTCCCGCGGCGGTAATGATACTTTACGGTCGCTCGTCCGTGTGGGACCGTCGGGCAGCCGGTCCAGCGCCTGCTCGATGATGCGCAGCGATTGTCGCATCTCCTGCATGCGCACGCGATAGCGCGCGTAGCAGTCGCCCTCGGTCGCCAAGGGGACTTCAAAGTCGTACTGCTCGTAGCCGCTGTACGGTTGCGCCTTGCGCAGGTCCCAGTTCACGCCGGAGGCGCGGAGCACCGGACCGGTCACACCGAGCGCGAGCGCCTGCTCGCCAGTGAGGATCCCCACGCCCATCGTGCGCTCCTGCCAGATCTCGTTCTCCTTGAGCAGCGCCTCATACTGGTCGATGTGCGACGGGAACTCCCGGCAGAACTTGCGTGTCCGCTCCGGAAAGTCCGGGTGCAGTTCCTGAGCCAGCCCACCGACACGGATATAGCTGGTCATCATGCGCTGTCCGGTGGTGAGATCGAACAGGTCGCAGATCTGTTCCCGTTCGCGGAAACAATAGAGGAAGACGCTCATCGCTCCGAGGTCGATGGCGTGAGTACCCATCCAGACCAGATGGCTGGAGATGCGTTGGAGCTCAGACAGGATGACCCGCGCCACCTGCGCCCGCGGCGGGATCTCGCAACCGATCAGCTTCTCCACGGCTAAGGCATAGCCAAGGTTGTTGATGAGCGGGACGAGGTAGTCCATCCGGTCCGTGGCGGTCACGGCCTGTTGCCAGGTCCGGCTCTCGATCGTCTTCTCGATGCCTGTGTGGACGTAGCCGAGGTGCGGCGTACACTTCACTACGGTCTCGCCGTCGAGCTCCAGTTGCAGCCGCAATACCCCGTGGGTGCTGGGGTGCTGCGGCCCCATATTGATGAGCATCGTGTCCTGGCGGACGCGTGGCGCCAGGTCCCCGATGCCGACCGTACCATACTCGCCTTCGCGAGTCTCCATCGTCACCATTGCTGTCTACTCGTCCCTTCCGACTGCTACCCGGTCGCTTACGCCGGCTCGTTCGGCGGCACGTTGTCGGAGAAGGCCACCGGCTCCTCGCCCAGCGGCACGTCCTTGCGCTGCGGGTAGGTCTGCCAGTCGTGCGGCATCAGGATGCGTCGGAGGTCGGGGTGGCCGGAGAACCGGATGCCCATCATGTCGTAGACCTCCCGCTCCAACCAGTTCGCCGTCGGCCAGTCGGGGGTAACGCTGGGAGCGACCTCGTCGCCCTCCGGCACGCCCACCTTCACCGTGACTCGCTGATTGAACTGCCTGGACAATAACTGGTAGACGACGTTGAAACGCGGCTCCCGTCCCATGCCCAGGTAATCGATCGCGGTGACATCCATCAGCCAGTCCAGCCGCAGGGCGGGGTCGTCGCGCAGCAATTGCAGGGTCTCGCGGATGCGATCGCGTTCGACGAGCAACACGGCTTGACCTCGGTCCTCGCTAGCCAGCACCAGAGCGCCCGGCAGCCCGGCATCAAGCGCCTTTGCCGCCGGATGGCGCGTATCTTCGGCCGGTGGCGCCTCGGCCTGTGCTTCCGTACTCACGCCTGGTCAACTGCTCCTTGCCACGTCACTGTTGCACCCAACCGCGACCCTAGCCCCTCGCCGGGATATACACGCCTTCCGCCATAATCTTCTTCTGCAGCTTCATCACGCCGTCGATCAACTGCTCTGGACGAGGGGGGCAACCGGGGACATAGACGTCCACTGGAATCACCTTGTCGCACCCTTGCACGATGGCGTAATTATTGTAGATGCCGCCACAGGAGGCGCAATCGCCCATCGCGATCACCCATTTGGGGTCGGCCATCTGGTCGTAGATCTGGCGCAACACCGGCGCCATCTTTTGGGAGAGCCGGCCGGCGACGATGATCAAATCCGCCTGCCGCGGCGACGGACGAAACAGCTCCGCGCCGAATCGGCCAAGGTCGTAGCGCGCCGCGCTCGTGGCCATCATCTCGATGGCGCAGCAGGCCAACCCGAAGGTGACCGGCCAGAGTGCGGAGCTGCGGCTCCAATTGACCAGTCGGTTGAGATTCGCCAGGACGAACCCCGGCGCGCCCGTCTTACCCGCGTCGAAAAGAGGGTCGCCGCCGGGATGAATCGGCAGCCGTGGCTTCGCCGGGAGATCCTCGATACTCACTCCCAATCGAAAGCCCCTTTCTTCCAAATGTAGAAATAGCCGATCATCAGCACGATGATGAAGATGAACATCTCCAAGAACCCGAACCAGCGCAGCGCATGGTACACGACCGCCCAAGGGTAGAAAAAGACCGCCTCGATGTCAAATACCAGGAACAGCATCGCGTAAAGGTAGAACTTGATCGGGAAGCGCGTGCGAGCGGTCCCCACGGGGGACATGCCGCACTCGTAGGGCGCCAGCTTGGCCGCGGTCGGTCTCTTGGGGCCTAGCAGCGCGGTCCCAGCGGCCAGGATGCCGCCCAAAGCCAGGGCGACAACAAGCAGGACGATGGCGGGGAAGTAGCCGGTGAGCATCGCTTGCATACGGTCGTGTTCGCTATCTACATCCACCGTGCCGGGCACGACTCGACGAAGAAGCGTACTGGTGCGCTTCGTCCCCAGAATAGCATTCGGGCGCCCGTTGGGTCAAAGCGCGGTCCAGATGGAATACGAGGTACAGCGTCGCCGGCGCGAACGATGGTCCTTGGACTCTAGGCTCGTCGCGTTACCACGGATGCGCTAGTGGCAAGGGGCACGCCGCCGCGCATCTCGCCACGACATCCTACACTCCTGGTTGGTGTGAAAGTTGGCAATACCCGATGTGGCGGAGAGGCCGGGCCGCGATTGCAGGGCCCGCAAGCGGGCACCCCCGGCTAAGCGACCGGGGGACTGCGGTCCCATTCCTTTGGCGATGCCCGTCTTAAGGACGGGGAATACGGCATTCGATATGAAGGGGTCAATCATGCGTGGTAGAGGTGTGGTGTTCACTGCTCCGGAGCAAGCAGGGCTGGAAGAAATAATGCTCTCGCCAGATGACCTTCGGACCGGTGAAGCGTTAGTGCGATCGCAGTATTCGCTCGTCAGCGCGGGCACCGAAGGGTCATTTTTCACCAATCTCATGGCGGAGACCCCGCCGGTGTATCGCGGCGGCCGGACCGCGCCGCCAGGCACGATCTATCCGGCGCGCACTGGGTACGGTCACCTGGGCGAGATCCTGGCAGTCGGACCCGACCCGGCCGGCGTCAAGCCAGGCGAGCGGGTGCTCACCTTTTCGCGGCACGCTTCCGTTGTGCGAGCCAACGTCGGCCGCTTCGCTCTACCGGTACCGGCCGACGCGGATGGCCGGCGCGCGGTATTTACCCGGATGGCCGGCGTCTCCATTACCGCGCTCCGCGCATCGTCATTCTCGGCCGGAGATCAGGTGGTGGTAATCGGACTCGGGCTAGTCGGCAACCTGGCCGCGCAGCTCTTCCAGCTCGCCGGCGGTGACGTGCTGGGTCTGGATCCGGCGACGCACCGGCAGGACCTCGCTCGCGCCTGCGGCGTCACCAACGTCGCCGGATCCAGCGGCGACGACGCACGAATGCTCGTACAGGACTGGACGGCCGGTAATGGCGCCCGCGTCGTCGTGGAAGCGGTCGGACGCTCGGACCTTCTGGCGCAGGCGGTCGAGCTTGCCTCCCGCCACGGCGAGGTCATCTCCCTGGGCAGCCCGCGCGCGAGCTATGCGGCCGACCTCACTCCCATGCTGGCGCGCATCCATCTGCTCGGCATCAAGCTTATCGGCGCGCTCGAATGGACCTTCCCACTCCAAGATGCCGAGCGCGCCCAACATTCGATCATCGGCAACTATCGCACGCTATTGCGCTGGATTCTGGACGGCAAGCTGGTCGTCGATCCGTTGCGCACCCACGTCCTGCGGCCCGACCAGTGCCAGGAAGCCTACGGCGGTTTGGCGCACCGTAAGGATGAATACCTCGGCGTGGTGTTCGATTGGACAGGGGAGTCGGTCGATGTGCAATCGGCGTCTACGGACGGCGGAGTGCCTGGCGACTAAAGTCGCGGCTACCAATGCCAAGCCCGCCTTCGCGGGCTGCTGTGGCGGGACAGGCGTGCGTCGCTTCGCGCGATCCTGGAAGGTTCTGGCGAGGTCGGACCTCAAACCAGTGCCAGCGATTTGCCGCGGCCGCTGGCGGTCGAGCTTGCGCACAGCCAGCCTCTACCGGCTGGGTCAGCCCGCGAAGGCGGGCTTGGCATTGGTAGCCGCGACTTTAGTCGCCAGGCCGTCGGCCAACGGGAGCCCGGCTCGCCCGTGCATAACTCCGAAGGCTGCACCGCGATGATCCGGGCTTCGTGAGACCACGCTGGTTCATTCAACCCGCAACGACATCTCTGCCCAATACCGTTGGTAGCGGGTCGACTTCCACCCGACGTAGATCTCATCCCAGCTCAGCGTGCCGTGATGCGGCTCCAGGGAGCCCTTGGCGACCGGCTGTGACACTCCCTGGTAGCGGAAGTCGACCGACAACCGCAGCAGGTTCGACGTGCGGTTGTCCAAGCCCGAATGGACCAGGTGACTGTGGAAAAACAGCGCGTCGCCCGCGCGAAACGGGTTGGCCTTCCAGAGATCCGGCAACGGGTCGATCGGGATGCCGCGCCCACCGGCGCCGAGAGCCGGCTCGTGGTGGAATATCCCGGCCTTGTGTGAACCGGCCAACACCGCCAGGCCGCCCATCTCCACCGGGCAGCCGCCCAGCGGGAACCAGCAGGTATAGGTATCCGGTGTCCCCTTGATGTGGATGAAGTCCTGATGCGCCGGCGTGGTGTAGGCGACGTTCTGGGGAAAGATGACGCGGGCAATGTTGCGCGGATGGACCAGCACATCCTGCTGCACCAGGGTCCGTACCGCTTCTACGATGCCCGGTTGGTGGGCCAGCGCGTGGAAGGACTCCAACTTCTGGATCTCGGTGTAGACCGGCATGAACTCCGGCTGGCCCGCCACGTAGCGGATGTCGGGAGCGGCGATTCCCTCATCTGGATCGGCGCCGGGCGCGAGCCACCCTGCTTGCGAGCACAGGGCGAGGATATCGTGCCGCACACCCCGAATCGCCTCCGGGGCGACCAGGCCAGGCACAAAGAGGTATCCGTCCTCGTCCATCCTGGCCCGAATGACGTCTGCTGATTCCCGAATCAGATCTGACTCCGCGAATGGGGCGGTGTTCATGCGTTCCCCTCCGTTCACTCCCATGGTTCCGCAGCAAGTGCCTCGCGTCCGAGCCTATCAGCCAGCCGTATCTCCGCTTCCGATTCAGGATGTTGCAGGTAGCCACCTACGTAGCGCTCGTGGTTCTCACGGCGCTGCTGCTCGCGTGGCGCGTGCTCCACCACGGAGCGACAGATCTCGCTTCGTGTTACCTGTCGAGCTTTGCGTTCCTTCTCGATAGTCTCTGGCATCGCAGTTGGCAGACTGATCGTTATCTTGGCTCTCCTACTCATCGGGACTCCTATAAGCCATGCCGGCATCATACCAACTTTCCACCGATCTGCTCCCCAGAGTAAGTCAACGGAGTCCTGGGAACGTCCGGTGGCGTTTCGCCAGCAGCGTCACTTATTCGCCAGGGGCCAGCGGCGGCGAACGATACTGATCTTGCCGGGCACACCATGGGTCCAGGCTGCGCGCCAGTTGACGTGTGACTACCCTTTCCGGCACCATACGCGGTGGATATTGTGGCCGGGCGGATTGGAGTGGCGAGCGGTGCTATTGGGAACGCAACAGGTCAACTCGAAGGGCCATTTGGAGATCGGCGGCTGCGACGCCGTCGACCTCGCCAGACAGTTCGGCACGCCGCTCTACGTACTCGACGAAACGACCGTACGCGAGCGGTGCCGCACCTTTCTGGATGCCTTCCATCGCCGCTATCCACGCTCCTCGGTTGCCTTCGCCGGCAAGGCGCTGCTGACCTCGGCCGTCGTCCGGATTGTGGATGAGGAGGGCTTGGAGCTCGACGTGGCGTCGGGCGGCGAGCTCTTTACGGCGCTGTCCGCCGGATTCCCGGCCAATCGCATCACGTTGCATGGCAACTACAAGTCGGACGCCGAGCTGATGCTCGCCTTGCAGCACGGCGTCGGCAGGATTGTGGTCGACAGCCTCGACGAGGTTGCCCAGTTGTCACGGCTGGGTGGGGGGCGCTCGCGGCCCATCGACGTGCTGCTGCGTCTGGCGCCGGGCGTCGACCCGCATACGCACGGCAAGATCAGCACCGGACAGGACGACACCAAGTTCGGCCTCAACGTCAGCGACAGCTCGGCGGAGGCGGGGGTCGCGGCGATCGCCGCCGTGTCGCAACTGCGGTTGCGCGGCTTCCACGCGCACGTTGGCTCGCAACTGCTCGATACCGAGGCGCACGAGGCGGCCGCCGATGTCGTCTGCCGTTTCGCGGCGCGGGTGCGCGACGAGCACGGCATCAGCGTGGACCAGATCATCCTTGGCGGCGGCCTGGGCATCCGCTATCTGCCGGAGCACCAGCCGCCGTCAATCGAGGCCTTCGCCGGCGCGGTCACCGGGGCATTCCGCGCCGCCTTGCAGCGATTCGAATTGGGCGAGCCCCGTTTGGGCGTCGAACCGGGTCGCGCTGTCGTTGGTGAGGCGGGCGTGACCTTGTACACCGTCGGGCCAGTCAAGAGCGTGCCGATCAACGAGACGCCCGGCCGCAGGACGTACGTCGCCATCGACGGCGGTCTCTCCGACAACCCGCGGCCGCTCATGTACGAAGCTCGCTACCAAGCGGTGATCGCCAATCGGGCAGGCGACCCGCCGACGCAGACGGTCCGCGTCTCCGGCAAGCACTGCGAAACGGATACGCTGCTTCCCTCGGCGCAGTTGCCGGACGTTGCCGCGGGCGATGTGCTGGCTGTCTTGAGCACCGGCGCGTACAACTACGCCATGGCGAGTAACTACAACCGCCTTCCGCGGCCGGCTATGGTCTTGGTTCATGACGGACACGCCGACCTTATCGTCCGGCGCGAAACCTACGACGACCTGCTCCGCTGCGATGTCATCCCAGATCGGCTGATGGCACAAGCTAGTGGTCGAGAGCCGGTGCGGAGCAGCGCATGAGGCAGCTTTTCCCCACGTTCCTGGACTTGGGGGATCCTTCCACGATATACGACGACCTGCAGTTTCCGCTGTGGCCTGATCGTCCCTATGTCTTTGCCAACATGGTGGCCAGCGTCGACGGCAAGGCCCAGATCGACGGCACGGCCGCTGGTCTGGGCAGCAGGGTCGATCACGCCCTATTGGTCCGGCTGCGGGCGTTGGCCGACGCGGTCCTCGAGGGGGCGGGTACGGTCCGCGCCGATCGCACCTATGCCGTTTTACCGCCAGAGAGGGCCGCCCAACGACTGGGCAAAGGCATGACCGCGCAGCCGCGCTGGGCCGTCGCCTCGCGTTCCGGAAGACTACCTTTGGATGCCGCGATATTCCGCCGTCCGGAGTTGCCGCCGATCGTGCTCGTCTCGGAGCTGGCCCCCGCCGGTCGCATTGGACCACTGGCGAAGGTGGCGGATGTGATAGCGCTACCCGGCGACCCGCCCAACCTCCTGCCGGGGCTGGTCAGCATGCGCCAGCGGCTGGGCGTTCGATGGGTCCTCACAGAGGGAGGACCGAACTTCCTCCATTCTCTGCTGCAGCAACGGCTCCTGGACGAGCTCTTCCTGACGCTGGCCCCCAAGGTGGTGAGTGGTGATGTGAAAACCATCGTGGAAGGCAGCGTGTTGGCGAGGCCGTTCCCCTCGCTCGCGCTCATCAGCCTGTTCGAGCACCAGGGCGAGCTTTACATGCGCTACCGGGTATCCCCGGATTTACGAACTACACGCCAGTAAATGGTTCGTCTACCAAATTATGGTCGGGTCCGGTCGCGACGGCCGCCCGGCGACTTCAGTCGCCGGGGGGCGCCAATGTACGCAGCCGGATGTCGTAGAGGCACCGGTGAAGGGGCTAAACGTTACTGCCTACGGACACATGCATCCTCCCGAGCCGTAGTCCCGAATGACCCGGGCGGATGTGGCGACCACTCGCGCCGAAGGCAGCCCGAAACGGTGATCCTGAATGAGCCAGACGGTGTTCTCCACGGCGGTCGTCACGTAGATGTGGTTGCTGTCGGGGTCCGCCGCGACTTCGCTGGGCTCACCCGGCAACACCAGATTGGTCAATACGCGATTGGTCGCTCCGTCCAGCACCGTCACGGCGCCAAAGTGGCCGGCGACGTAGACCCGGTTGGTCCGTGCGTTGACCGCGACCACCCCCGGGACGGTGGCGAGCGGTACGGTTGCGACCACGGTGTTGCTCGCGCCATCCAGCACCATCAGCGAGTTGTCGTCCCGCGCAACGACGAAGACGCGATTGGTCACCGGATTCAGGTCCAGATGGACAGGGGACTTGCCTACTGGGATCGTGGCCAGGACAGCATCGGTCGCCCCGTCCAGCACCGACACCGTGCCATCGGCGAAGTTGGCGACGTAGACACGATTGCTCAGCGGGTTCACCGCCACCCCCCTAGGCTCCAGCCCGACCGGAATCTCCCCGACTACGGAGTCGGCGAACCCGTCCAGCACCTCCACGCTGTCGTGGGATCGGTTCCGCCCGACTAGCTCGGTGGTCACATAGATGCGATTGGTCGCCGGGTTGACGGCGATCGCCGTGGGCATCTTGCCGAGCGTGACCGTGCCGAGTAGCGTGTTCGTGGCGCCCGCAAGCACGGCCACAGCGTTGGGCACGCCTGCGTAGAGGCGCCCCGTCGCCGAGTTCACCGCCAGAGAGGACGCTGTTCCCGCCAGCGGGACGCCGCCCAGCGGCGCCTGGCTCGCTTCGTCGAGCGCCAAGACTTCCTCACTGGAGAACATAGACAGGTAGAGGCGATGAGTCACGCTGTCGACCGCGACCGCGCCAGGAGCATCGCATAGCGAGAGGGGGCGGTCGATCGGCGCGATAACGATCAGCGCAGCTATCGCGGTCAGGGTGAGCATGCTGAGCAGGACCCCGCCGATGGCGAACCGGCAGCGCAAAGTAGCGACAAGCGCCTGGCAGATCCGCGCACAAGGGGTGACCGACATGGGTCGTCTCCTCTCGCTCGAAGGAAGAACGCGCGGAATGGGCGTTTTGGGTGGCACAGGTGGCTCACACGCCTTGTGGCACCCCACTTTGGAAATGGCTCCGTTCATGGCAGCGACGCCCTTCTGGATGCGGACAGGACCGGCATGCTCCACCGCCTGACAGACTGTCTGGAACCGGGCGGCCGGTGACAAAAGGTGGGGTACCGCAAGCACGTACTTCATCGCCAGTGGATGCGGGCCGCGCGGGGCTGTGCCGGTCACCCCGCCGGTCTCATCGAAACGCTCGCTCAGCTGCCGACCTCGCCTACGCCGCCGGGCCAGGCGGGGCGCGCCGGAGACGGCCACGGGGCCGCGACAGGCGTCATTCGTGGCGTAGCGCGGCCGTGGCCGCCCTGCCGACAAGGACACGGATCCCGGCGGGCATCCCACGGGAAGCAGGCATACCAGTTATTCTCTCAGTCGGCAAAGCTGCTGGCGTCCGGTAGTGGCGGCGTGCTCCCCTCGCGCACGAAGACGGGAATGCGCTCCAACGGCGCGGGCACCGTCACGTCGGCGGGACCCTGGTAGCGCGTGTCGGTCCACCAGTCGCGCCACTGGCCACGGGGCAGATAGACGTCGCGATTGGTCGCCCCTGGCTGGATGATCGGCGCCACCAGCAAATCGCTGCCCAGCAGGTATTGCTGCTGCTCGGCCCAAGCGCGCGGGTCGTCCGGGTAGGCGATGGCCAGGTGCCGCAGCAGCGGTAGTCCGGTCGCATGCGCCTCCAGCGCGTGTCGCCAGAGGTACGGGACCAGCGCCTGGTGGATCCGCGCGTAGCGCCGCCAGAGTTGGAGGGTCTGCCCGTCGGTCCAGATGTCGGTCGGCTCGCCACGGCGGTCACCGTAGCTGTCCCGCAGCAGGGCGGTGAAGGCCGCCAGTTGCAGCCAGCGGAGGTACAGCTCGCGGTCTTCCACCGGGGCCAAGCCACCATCCACAAACCCGCCCACTTCCGTGTGCCAGTAGGCGAAGCCGGCCAGGCCGGCGCTGATCGCCGCCGGCACCAGCGACGCCAGGCCCGTCACCGGCTGCCAGGTGTGGGTGGGGTCGCCGGACCAGGTACCGCGCTGGTAGCGCTGCGCGCCGGTGAAGCCGGAGCGCATCCAGAAGTAGGCCTCCGGTCGCAGCGCTTGAATGGCCGCGTCCTGCACGCCGGCCATCGCCACGGGAAAGGCATTGTGGACCTCGACGCCCGTCTGCCCACTGGCGAAGCGGGCGTCGGCGGGCACGGTGTCGCCGTAGTCGAACATGCCGCCGTCGAAGCCGAGGTCCACCAGCGCGCGTCGGAGCAGCACGTCGACCCACCAGCGGGCGGCCTCGGCGTTGGTGGCGTCGAGCAGGCTGATGCCGTAGCGCGGGCTCACCCACGGCTGCCCATCGGCGCCGCGCACCAGGTAGCCGAGCGCCGCCGCGCGGGCATAGCTCGGCCGGCTCGGCCGGCAGTCGGGGCTGAAGTAGCCCAGCGGTCGATAGCCGAGGCGGCGGAGGCGATCGGTCAGGCGGCGGATGTTGGGGTAGGGGC